>Ga0131853_10019275_pt1 | contig 12417 bp, 8 predicted proteins | sample TergutLab28metaG_FD_92764 | JGI IMG/M metagenome (GOLD analysis project Ga0131853, IMG submission 92764) | Labiotermes labralis P1 segment gut microbial communities from Petit-Saut dam, French Guiana - Lab288 P1 (version 2) (version 2) | ecosystem: Host-associated > Arthropoda: Insects >...
CGTTGCGCTGACCACGTGACACCCCTCTATCCGCAAAAGTTGGCACTAACTTCGCCGACCGGCGGCGGCCGCTCTGTCGGTATAGTTCGCGTGCGGACTAAGGCCACGGAGTTTAGTTTAATGCACATAGTGCTTGCGTCGAAGAAGGTAAATGACAGGAGACCTGGCAATTGCTTATTGAGCTGCACACTTCGTAGTCTTCGCTAAGTATTATATGGGTGAGCGATGTAGAGAGGATGGAATGGCTGAAGCTTGTGGCATCTGTGAAAATGACGCATACCAAACTTCGAAAAACTTGGACAGAAATCATTTGGGAGTCATAACCTAGGATAGGAAAGTAATAATAAAGCATATTATATGGAAACAGGGTCTGAAGTTTTGAGTTGGGTTCAAATGACTTATAGCAGGTAGGCTATCCCTGGTGGGTTCTTGAGAGGACGGTGAGGAATGCCGCTCCTGAAAAAGTGGGGAATTTATTGACCAGCTAAGCTACTAATAGTTTCTCAAGAACGGTACACTAGCATGCATTTAGAAGTATCATGATTCAGAGCTCCAACATAAACGAATAAGAGCAGTTTGTGTTCATGAAAGGCAGAACTTTACTGTACCACAGATGGAAATTCTGTACAAAACCTGCAACTTTGATTGAGTCTCTGAATGCCATTCTTGGCCAACAGATGTCACTGTGCTTCGCTCTCGGTACGCAAATATTGTTTTAGTTTACCGATCAGTTATTCGTGTGAGAGCTAAAGTCAGGAGGTTTGGATTTCTGTTGTTGGAACAGTTTTCAAGCAGTGCGATATGTCACTGTACAGTCAGCTGGAAATAAAACATTCATAAAACATAGAGGTGGCGTAAGGGAACTTTAACTGTCTTATACCTGATGCACGCCATTAGTTTTGTGACGTATATGCTTGGAAAAATTCCGTAATCCTCAACGAGAGATTTGGAAATAGGTCTATAGTTTATAGGGCTGTTACAGGGACGCAAAGGGACTGGTCACATGTCAGGGACACCTGGAGCTGTATGTGTAACTCAATTCGTAAACTGGAGAGGGGACAGTCAGGTTAACGCAGTCACACCTAGCGTGCTACTGTAGGTGTCGCTTGGTTCAGTTTGCGACTGATAAGTGGGAAGGCTGTTCTATTCGCTGATATAATGAAGACATGAAATCAATAAATTGTTAAATCCATCGAGCAGAGTCATCTTCAAAACATCCGTCGCCATGAAACCTGATTACCATATTAACTTGTAATGTATAACGAAGCTTTCGAATGCAACTAACTCTTTTGCGAGATTTTATTATCTGGCAGCTTAGCTTCTACCTCGAGTATAGATTATCATCAGGCCATTGTACAAGAACATAATAGCCTGTGATAATCTACACTCGACGTCGAAACTAGCTGCCAGGTACTTGATATGTTGCACATGGGTGCATTCAGGTGATATCTAATTAATAATGTATGATAAGCATTTGTTGGCCTACTACATAAATTTGGATAGTTGCCAGATAATAAACTTTCGCAAAAGAATGATTTCTGTGTGGATGAAAACTTCGTTATAAAATTGAGTGTTACACCGACGGGGATGCTTCATACAAAGAGCATTCACTTCTGTTCAATATGAACCCGATGCATCAAATCTCGGCACCCACCTCACAAGACATTATTTTCAATACTGTTTTAAATATCCTGCTTTGTACAGCCGGTTCTCCAAAGTGGTATTTTCCTTCGTTGTATTCCCTTCACAGTTTTGTAGGCATTTTTCGTTTGTCTCGTGCGTGTTGTATTTCCGCCCTCTCATACTCTTTGCACTGAGCATCCTAATCATAGTAGTCTGCTCCTGTGAAATTCTATCATCTCATGTTCCTTCGTATGGGCCCGGTAGCGTAGTCGGTATATCGACTGGCTACGGGCTGGACGGTCCGGGGATTGAATCCCGATGGGGGCGAGATTTTCCGCACCTGTCCAGACCGGCCCTGGGGCCCACCCAGCCTCCTGTACAATGGGTACCGGGTCTTTCCCGGAGGTAAAGAGCGGCCGGGGCGTGACGCTGACCCCTCATCCCCTTCTAGTGCCGTGGTCAAGAAAGAGTAGAGCTATACCTCCACTCCCTCTATGGGCCGTACGGCCTGTACAGAGGCTCAGTGCCTGTACAGAATGGTGCAATTTGCCTTTACCTATGTTCCTTCGTAACTCTTCAGTGTTACCTCACTTCGGCACCCGACGTTAAAGTAACATTTAAACATTATATTGCAAAAAGTTTCTAGTATCTAATAAGCGTTTGTCAGTTAAAATAAGGTGTTTAGTGTGGGCTGTGTTCTGAAATAACGGAACCATTATCGTCTTCACTTGTTCCTCAAGGTAAATTTGTCCCTGTATGCGCCATGAAGGCATGTGAGGGAGTAGAGGTATAGCTCCACTCATTCGTGACCTGGGTGCTCGATATGGGTGAATAATCAGCGTCACGTTCCGAGTCGCTCTACGTCCAGTGAAAGAGTCCCCAGTAAATATTGAATACGAGGTTGGTAGGTCCTAGAGCAGGCCTGGATATTTTCGAGAAGAGATCTCTTGCCCCTGACAGAAATCAAACCACGATTCCTCTGATATCCAGCAAGTAGCCTAGACACTGTACTGACTGTCTTATTTAATGGTCTTGCAGTTCGTCGCAGCCAGTTGTTTTTCTTACGTGGTTTGTGGTTTAAGGGAATTACGATTGGCGCTTGAGATGGAGGCTTCGTTTTCCTCCGAACTGTAGGTACTAACTTACCCAACTACATGGCGTCACACACCACTAGACAATAAGTTTACTGTTCATTGTTTGTTTTTGTATATTTCAGGTTGCTGTGCCCGGAGGTTCATGGAAGCTACAATCGGCCCGCCTTGAGGTAAGTTCGCTGTCTGGTATGCATGTCCTTCCTTGACTCAGGCGCGCGTAGTTTTGACTTGAAAATCGGAAAATTGAACAGGCTTCGGGAATATTTAGGCATATAGACAATCAATTAATGGAGAAACCAAATGTATAAGTGTGAACTGATTGAGTGTATAATTGTGGGGCCAAGGAAACAAAACTGTCTCTTACTGTGAGTGAAAGCAATGTCGATAAGTGTGTTTAGCACGTGTGCTGGAAAAGGGAAATAGATTTAAAGAAAAATTTTGTCAATAAATCGGTCGGGCAGGGACGACTTCGTAGTGTATGATGTAGATCGGGGGGGGGGGTCGTATTTGAATGAATATTGTGTGCATAGAGTGAGAGCGCTTGCAGTGTTCCAACATGATCATGAAAAGTTCCATTGGCGGGCCTTTTTTGTTTGTATCACATTAATGCAACCAGGAATTGGACTGACCAAGTAAGCGATTACACGGTTTTAAAGAGAGGTTAACTACGTACTTCGCTATCAGTGCGATATGATTGAGTGCTTGGCAACCTGAGCGCCGTATGCTGTTCGACTAAAAGGGAAGTTGTGTGGTGGTCCAAGATCGGAGAAAGTTATGCTGGACAACGAGATCAGCCTAGGCGATGCAAATAGCGTTGATGAGGACGTAAAAAAAAGGGGAAGGAATACTAAAATGCACTAAAGTTGTTCGCAGGCGAGTAGGTACAGTATAATGGTTTTAAACTGGAACTCTAGTGTGATTGCTGAATGCGCTACTCATATTTGCTGTTTCCTCTACTGCTGCAATTCCAGTGAGTCAGCGCAAGTGATGACACATCTGGTTTGTAGTCGGTAGACAGTAACTGGGCGTATTTAGTAGCCATCTTGGCTGATGTTTTCGCCGTCGTATTAAGTCACTTTATTCGAATATCACGATATTCGAATAAAGTGATATTCGAATAAAGTGATATTCGAATATCCCCACAGCCGTTTCCATACAAAGTTTCCGGCGAAGTTACATTTGACTTAACCACAAGTAACTTGTGCTGTTAATATATCGCCTTTAACTATGCGTAAGAACTAATCAGAATTGTAGATTATAAAATGCTGTTTATAACATGGTATTTTGCATAATATCTTTACGTTAAATGTTTATCTATAGCATGGCTGGGCAACTTCAACACACAGAGGGCCACGTAATTCGATATGGACTCGTCTGAGGACCGCATTTGGGTATACATATATCGGTAGGGTTGAGGAGGAGGATTGTGTTCACTAGCATGCCGTTATTTACAGACAGTAAGTTAAGGTAAAACTACGGTTGAATAGCGAGTTAGTAGGCCTTACTGGACTCAGTAAAACACGAAGAATGGTTGGTTTAAGGTGTGCTGTTTTTAAAGTGATAAGCTGCAGTTCCTGAACATCTTCTCTGCTAATAAATTTGCCGTATTGTGTTCTGTAGCTTTTTATATTATGTCTGTGAAATTGTGTTACTGATATTATTCAGGTGACCGAGGGCCGCATAGTGTGCAGCCCTGATCTACAGAATTACACTGTTGAAAATCGTCTGAGCATACTGAATTACCGAAGTAGGGCGTTTAGGTGAAACCTGGACATCCTCAGGAGCTGTTTTAAGAACAGAAGCTTGAAAGTAATAAGTTTATCTTGTTCATTTCTGTCATCATCAGTGTCTACGTCAATATTGATGGACTAAAAATAATTCTGGAAATATTAGAACTTTCTGACAATTCTGATTGGTAGAAATGTTCGAGAAGTGTCGTAATGTGCTTAAATATTAACAGAAGTTGCGAATAAAATTTTTATCTAATGACGTTAATGGAACTTTCCGATGATACTGGGCCATGGAGACAGATACGGTAGGCGGAACACAGCCGCTCCATTGGCGAGCAGGTCCATGCTGACGCGTAGAATTTAACTGCTTCACAGGACATGAGTTACTGCGTTCAGGAAACCGGGTTTCGAAATTCTAGGCAGCATTGCCTGTCGAATGCCAATACACCTACAGCATGGCTGTCTTCTAAAACCAGTCTATAAACATTGTACCGTATGTTGTATGAAGAAAGGTTCAGTAGATGATATAGCATCGTGTCGTAGCCGTATCTGGTACTGTACGTACTATAGGAACCAATAAGTGTGTCTGAAAATTTAGAAGGTAAGGTTTAATTTAACAGCCTAAATTTACATTAATGTTTCCCATTCCGTGCATTCTTGTGCATTAAACTAACTAACTAACTTACTTACTTACTTACTTACTTACTCCATGGTACAGAGTCCTTCTTGAGCGGCTAACTGGCTTGCAGCTAGTCAAGAAATTCCCCGCATTTCACGGAACCCGAACCTGGAGAGCCATCCTAATATTATACACCCATCTACGCCTAGGTCTCCCCAGTGGTCTCTTTCCCTCCGGTTTCCCCAGCAAGACCCTATAGACCCCCCTCTCCTCACCCATACGCGCCACATCTTGTGCATTAAACACTCTTTTTAATATACCAACCTAATACACAAGTTTATTTAAATACATTTTTCTATCATATCTCTCCTCTATGTTTCGGTGTGTTATGTACACCATCTTCAGAGAGAACCTCTTATTACTTGCACCAAACCATTTGCTTCCTACTGTGTGTTATGTTGCGCTCTGTAGCACAACCAATGTAACATACACAACAGACGGTAAAAAGCAGATGGTTTTGTGCAAGCAGTAAGGGGTTCTTCCTGAAGATGGTATATATAACACACCGAAACATGTAGGAGAGATGTGATAGGAGAATTTGTTAAAAATAAACTTGTGCGTTTGGTTGGAATATTAAAAATCATTTAAGCTTAACATTAAGTTGTAATTTATTCGAAATTGTACTTGTACAAAGTAAAAGTTGTATTTCCACGACTTAATTTGAAAGTAGCAGTTAATAATTTTGAGATCCTGGTTCCTATAGTATTTTTTGAAACGGGTGAAGAATCGAGCTCCCTTAATGTCACGCTCAGATGCAGGATTTTCAAATTATGACGCTGCGAACCTGCTTGTACAAACGAGCAAGCTTAGATAAGTTAAGCGTTGCATCGGGCTTGAGGAGCATCGTGTGATGAAAACTCTCTGAAGCATATAGTTGAAAATATTCTTTTCTAGTCTGTAGCTACCTTATCCAGCGCTTCGTCCATTTTATAAATCACAATTTCTCTTGATAAGCCTCCTGTTTAAGTATCGTGGCAAAGGCAGAGACTGCAGTGCCGATTCAGTCATAACTACCAGTCACTTCTGTCTACTGCTGCCACCTTATGGTCCCATTCGTATTTATTACTGTAACTGCCGATAATTTGATGCTAAGTAACGACAGAACGGCTAAGCACAACGTGTAATGCATGTGTACAGCACATATGTATCACTGAAATAATAGTAATTATTAGTAATTGCAGTAATAATTAGGGCTGGAATTCATGTGATTAATCTTATTATGTAGCACGCGTAGGGTATGGAGAAGTGCGTACAAGGTTTTGGTGGGGAAACCTGAGGTAAAGGGACTAGCTGAAGACCTAAGCGTAGATGGGTGCATGATATTGAACTATATCTTCAGGAGATAGAAATGGGTGTTGATGGACTGGATTGGTCTGGCTTAGGATAGTGAGTAGTGACGGGTTGTTGTGAGCACCGTACTGAGCCTGTGGGTTTTCAAAATTCTGGGAATTTTTGACTAGGTGAGGAACTCTTGGCTTTTGACAAAGGACCCTGCTCTATTATTATTATTGTTATTATATTCACCATCAATACGTCATAGTCATCCATACTATCTACTGTTCGTGATAGGGATCGGTGGCTGGTTTTCATAAACATGATATCTAACTTAGATCTCTTTTAAAAGGCGGAGCGTTTCCAGAGGAGCTGAGTAGCTTTTTTCTTGTCCAGAAAAAACAACAAGTTTAATGGTAATCGATTTATTTCTCAGCTACCTGGCGTGGCTTATTATAATACATACTCTAGTGTACAAAAGTTGTATTCATTGCTTTTCATAAACGAGATTAACAATGCACCGAGTGGTTTTTCGATAATATAAAGATTAACCTAACTACAAACAACCAACTAGATGCAACAATAACAATTTATTAGAAATTTCAATCAGCTCAACATGTTTCGGGCGACAATTTCGCCCATCCTCAGGAACACTAGACTGTGTCTACTTACAGCTTGTGGTATAATGCACCGATGATGTTGCCAGCAGGCATCATCATCAGTGGCTGGCAACATGATCAGTGCTTTATACCACAAGCTGTAAACACAGTCTAGTGCTCGCCCGAAACATGTTGAGCTGATTGAAATTACTAATAAATTGTTATTATTGCATCTAGTTGTTTGTTTATATCATTGTATCTAAGATGCACGATCACACAAACATCAAATTAACCTAACTGTGTGTGTGTGTGTGTGTGTGTGTGTGTGTGTATATATATATATATATTTGTGTGTGCGTACGTTTTTGTGTTGGGGTTTCTCCTCGTGTTCACACGGTTTAAGAGTGTGCAAAATTAAATTTAAAATCTGTGCCAATGTTTTATCCCAATTTTGAATCAGGAACACTTCTCCCTTGCGACTCTAGATGAGCTTCCTGTCCGAAGGTTGTTTAAACAACGATAAATCGATGCACTCCACTTGTTGTTAATGCTGTCATATATTCCAATATAGTGGAGCAGGATGAAGAGGCAGACCGTGGAGTAGAAACTGGCTTTTACTTTAGTTCACCCTGAATCTTCATCGAGAACACAGCGGGTGTTATACGGTCTAGGGGAGGGGTGACAGAGTACGTAACCACCTCTTTCCCATTAGCTCACCCGTCTGCCTTGTTGGGAAGAGAGCATAGATCCATGTATTTCTATTACCACTACCGATTTGCCTCAACAGATGAAAAGTGGTATCAATCTCCGACACTGCATCTATCTTAGCCTCTCTTCCCTCAGAGATATATAGCAGTTTCCACATACACACACACACACATACATACATACATACATACGCACAAACACACACATGCACTCACCAACCCCACACACACTACACCACCCTCTGATGAAGAAGACATCTCGTCCTCAACGCTGCTTCCCCGTTTTCCCCCCGTTTTCGTCATTCTTCATACCAGACGAAGCCAATCTTCCCAGAATTTCAGCCCAGTACTTAACTCCTCTGGCTGATTTTCTTTTTATGGCGGCGCAAAGCTTATGTGTGTTTTGCCCCCCCCCCCAAGCAGCAGGGCTCTAGTCATGCGTGTCACCCTTCCGTTTTTGGATATTCCCCCACAGCGAGTTGCCCAAATGCGGTTACTCACAGCAAGCTGACTAAAAATATGTGTACTTTATTTTAGCAAAATGACAACATTTTTACGTTTAACGGTCTTGGACATGGGTTTGAATTGTGTGAAGGTTCTGGAAGATAATATTTCACCTAGTCGTACATATTTCGAAGCGGCTAATATATGCTTGTCTTGACGGGCGACATTGCAGTGAGCTATGGTACTTTCCGTACTGTGTGCAGCACAGCACAGATTATGTGCACTCAGAAACAGACCAGAATTTTGCGGAACGTATAATTCTCGTCAGGTATTAACAAAATGCTCGTATCTGAACACATAGAACCCTCTCCTACTTCTGTTTGTGTCTTAAATATGCGGAGAGTAGGGCAAACACGTCGTAATGTTTAGCGAGAGGAGTCCTTGTTTAGTTCTGGACAGATTGTCTGAATATTATCAGAAATAAGTTTTTCACTGATGGTGGTAGTAACCAAACAAGTAAATGCTTAGTGGATGTAAATAATTTTTAATTTCCACAGATAATCTTAACATGGGTCACCACTGATATTGTCATGAATAATATCGTAACAGAAAATATTTTATGTTGTGTTGACCGTGCATCCTGGTATGATCCTTGTAAATAAAGAACTTGACGCGCAATTTTTCGTGTATGTTTATTTCTGTACTCTACATGTTTCGGGCAGCCATGTGCCCATCATCAGGAGAATTATTGTATCAATGCGACACCTGGTTTAGATGACCGTCTGGTATGACTGTTAGGATGAAACGTTTCATCCTAGCCGTCATACCAGACGGTCATCTACACAGAGTGACATAAACCAGGTGTCGCATTGATACAATAATTCTCCTGGTGATGGGCACATGGCTGCCCGAAACATGTAGAGAATAGAAATGAACATACATGAAAAATTGTGCGTCAAGTTGGTTATTTACAAAGTAAAATATTTACTTGTGTATAGAAGCGCGCGCACGCACACGCGCGCGCACACATACGAGTGCTTTCGTAGCTTTAGCCTGCCACTTTCCGTTTTATTCTGGTCTTTAATCACCTTTCCTTCTTGTATTGCTTATTTAGCACCAGTTGTTCTTTTTTATCCTGACACCGTATTTTACCTTTGTGGAGGATTTCGGCTATTTACCGACCTATTTCAGCACTTGGCCAATCCCAGTGGCTACGCCATCCAATGCGTGGGTCTGCGGCTGTTGGCTTGTTGGGATTGCTGTTTCAAGTCCTACCTCAGGCATGGATGTCTGTGTCTTCTGAGTGTTGCGTGTTGTCAGGTGGGGTTCTCTGTGTCGGGCTGATCACTCGTCCGGAGGAGTCCTACCGAGTGTGTCGTGTCTGAGTGTGAATGCGAAGCCACGTAAGGAGCGGCTGTGACCCAGAATCGGACCGAAGAACCACAAAAAAAAAAAATTAGACACTTTGCTCACGGTTGTTGGGTCCGGGGCTGTTGAAGACCTTTGCAGTGTGTGCGCCTATATGGAGACCAACTTTTCGGGGACCCAATACAGGCAGGCTTTATTTCGGTTTTTGTGTTAAAGCCTATTTTGTTACTCTGTTAGGTCTGAACTGCGCTCAGGTTGGGCCCCCGAATTTACTTTTGCATGTGGCTAAAGAGTAACTTCAAGCAACCCTAGGCAGGTCATTTTCATCACACATTACATGTCGGATTAAGGCTCTTGCAATTTTTATACAACGAGAAAGTGGTCCCTTTACCGTGTTCACAGATATGGTGACGAGATACAATTGAGATGTTTCCTTCCCCTCCCTGGGTTTGAACCTCTGCCCTCCATCCGACAAGTGAGAGGATGAATTTCAATAAACCTCGTGGCTGGAATGCAGGCAACACTTGCAGGTCGACTAGACTAGGGGATAAGCACCGTAAATTAAAATGTCGTCATTAATACGGTGTGCAGAATTAATTGGGATTCTGAACACGTTCGCGACATCGAAGGGGTGGGAGCATACTGTTTGTTATATGATGGAAAAATTGGACATGAAATGGAAGCTGCAGAATGTGCTTCGTTATCGGGCCAGAGGTAGAGACGCTTCGGCACTGGTAACCGCTGTGATACGGAGTTCGTTTCTGATCAAACTGATTGCACAGCAGACGCTTGGGTTTCGGTCCTTGATAGGCAATATGCATCGCATTGTGTTAAGGTTTACAGAGGGGGGGGGGGGATTTTTGTGAGGGTTAAGACGCCCAGAGCCTAATTTAGTGCCAACACAATAAAGACATGTCCTCAAGTTGCTGATGGAAAACAAGCCTTGCACATAAGAAGGGTAGCTGCAAATATGTTGAATAGTGTCGGACAGCTGACTAGTAGTGAAATGTGAACAGAAGGATTGCTGTTGGTAGGAATTGGGAAAATACGTATTCAGTGAATAGGGCCGTCAGGTTACGACGGTGCATGGAAGGAAGGAAAAATGTAGCAAAGAAAATGTGCGTATTAGGGCGGAATTTGGTGCAATTTGTACTTAGTTATATTATATCATGTTTGGGGACTAGATGGCGATGCGTCTCGAAGGTGACTGCATCCCTCATTCAACTGTGTCAGCTTTCCGCAGAGTAGTTCTTATCCTGCCGGATTTACTGACGGGCTTTTCTGTATCTGACTTAAAGTTATCGTCACATTTTTACATTTTGCAGGCTTCAAGTGGCGATCGTACATTCTTTGTCCTCCTCCCCATCTTCTTATACGTGGTGTGGTAGCCCACTCCGTCTGCACGTCTGTGCCCAATTCCGCGCACACCTTCCTGGTCTGTAACGCTATGTGGTAAACAGGGCACTTCAGGAAACGTCTTACGTGATGACATCCTTCAAGAAATGTTTGAATAATCATAACCAAAATAAAACCTGGGCATTCTTTAATGATGGAATAGGGATAATTCACTAACTCCATAGCAGAGAGTCTTCTTGGAAAGCTGCTTGTTTCTTAGCACGTCAGTAAATTTCCCATACTTCATGAAACTCGCCGATTCATTACAGTGCTCATAACAATGGTCCATATTCTCATTCTATCCTGTTTCTTTAAGCACCTTCTTTATAATATTCTCCAAATTATGCCTATTTTACGACAACTCTATACACATTTCTTTCTTCTCCCAATGCGTGCCATATATTCCAGCCAGCTCAGCCTGCTTGATTTGGTTGTCCTATTAGATATGATAACGGGTAGCCTACAAATTATGAAGCTGTCCCCTGTACAGCTTTTACAGTCTGCTCTCTTTTGGTACAAATATTTTCCTCAGAATCTTGTTCTCAGACACTCTCTTTGTATATTTTTAAGCCACTACGAGAGACGAAGATACAAAGCTGCATGAAATACCGTTCAAAAACATAAGCTGGACAGTCATGACTTTCTCTGCTGACTGTACATGTTGCTTGCTGTGAGGTGGACGGCCATGCTGGAGGAAACAGGAATGTTACAACTAGTGTTCATCCCCTGAGGATATACCCAGTTGCAGTCTTGTCACTGCTCTTTACCGAAGTCTGGCTCACCAGGGGCCTCCCTTCTCTGTATTGTCTGTCGGTTTACCTCGTTCGTTCAGTCTTGCTAACTTACCTGTTGCCCGCTGCTGGTTTGGGATGGACTGGTAAGAATATTCAGGTCGGGGGTGTAAAGGTGGCATATAACGTAGTTAGGGTGTGTTGTGTTAAGGGGAGGTGAAGATCTATACTTTTCAGTTGTGGGTGAGCTAGGGGACGGAGAAGAGCTTTGAGTCATAGGGCTTATTGCAAGTTCTTGGTGGTTTGTTGTGCGTTGTGAATGCGAAATCAGAGCACGTCGAAGATGCGGGATCTGTGGTAAGTGCCTGCCGTTGGATTTAATTTTATGAATTGTAGCGTATTTGTTGTTTCCGGAAGAAGTTAAGAGCAGGTTGAAGTCAGGAAATGCTTGCTATCATTCGGTGCAGAATCTTTTGTCTTCCAGGTTGCTATCCAAAAATTTAAATATCAAGATATAAAGAACTATAAATTTGCCTGTTGTTTTATGTGGGTGTGAAACTTGGTCGCTGACATTGCGGGGGGAAAGGAAGCTGAGGATGTTTGAGAACATGGTGTTGAGGAGAATATTTGGAACTAGGAGGGACGAGGTAATGGGGGAATGGAGGAGACTGCATAACGAGGAGCTAAATGATTTGTACTCCTCACCCAATATTGTGCGAGTGATAAAATCGAGAAGAATGAGATGGGCTGGGCATGTGGCGCGTATGGGTGAGGA
>Ga0131853_10019277_pt1 | contig 12417 bp, 11 predicted proteins | sample TergutLab28metaG_FD_92764 | JGI IMG/M metagenome (GOLD analysis project Ga0131853, IMG submission 92764) | Labiotermes labralis P1 segment gut microbial communities from Petit-Saut dam, French Guiana - Lab288 P1 (version 2) (version 2) | ecosystem: Host-associated > Arthropoda: Insects >...
AACGGCAAGCAAGTTCTGGTTCGCAGCGTTACGGTAACTGGAATTATGGAGGAGGAGTTGCCCACACAAGCAGGCATAAGTCTGACCCAGAGAACCGTTCTGATGCCCGTCGGCTATTCCCTCTTAGGTCCTGCGCCTTCAGCGCTCAATGTTAATAGTTGGTTTGCTACTTTGCCTGATGGCGTAAACGTGACAGCCACGGGCAATATGCTGAGCAATCAAATCACTTTGGAGTTCACAGGAGTGCCCAAAGAAGGCTTCTCTGATGCCTTTACTATTGTCATTCCTCCAGGAGTGTATTCTCCGACGGATGGAGGAGTGAGTGCACCCATCCCCGTTTATCCTAATCCGAATGCCTGCTTTGATATTGCGCCTGTCTTTTACTACCTAGTGAGCGCTTCAGAGGGTGGCTCTATTACGGGCACCCAAAGCGGTCGCTACTTAGCAGGCACACCAATCTCTACTCAGGCAGTGCCTAATTCGGGATATCGCTTCTCGTACTGGGATACTCTTGACTCTGTTCTTCCCATCGCGCCTTTACTCAGGACACTCAGCCTGAGCGGAGATAATGACATGGCGAGCTCCTTGGCAATCTTGACACAGAATCCGCATCAAATAGCTATGCCTACAAATCGCTATATTGTAAATGCGGTCTTTGAGCAGATTCCGCCACCGGTAACACCACCAGCTCCTCCGCCCGTTAATCCGCCCGTGACACCACCACCAGTAACCCCGCCGCCAGCTCCCATAAAACCAGACCCAAAACCTACGCCAACACCTAGGCCAGCACCGAAAAAGCCTGTGCCTAAGAAAAAGGTAGTACCGTCACCACCAAGACCTCGCTCTGTAGCGCAAAGACCCAGTACTCAGCGACCACCATATCAGCAGGCACGCACTATGCCACGAACAGGGGACAGTATAGCCCTTGCTCTTTATGGACTACTGGGACTTGGCTCCTTAGCAGGATTGACCTCTGTTATTGCAAGCAGAAAGAAAAAACAAAAATAGCGTCTCGTACTGTGACAAAGCAAGATACGGAATAGCACAAAGATAACACGCCGCAGCAAATTAGATGCGCAATATTAGATGATGCCTTCGAGCTTGAGCAAGTGCTCCTTGATATCAAGTCCTCCACGGTAGCCGACCAGAGCACCACTTGCACCAATGACACGATGGCAGGGGATGACAATCGCGATAGGATTGCGGTTGTTAGCCCCGCCTACAGCACGCGCGGCCTTAGGCTTGTCAATCTGAGCTGCAATCTCACCGTAGCTTCGGGTTTCGCCATAGGGAATAGTGCAGAGTGCATGCCATACGCTCACCTGAAAGTCACTTCCTTCAGGAGCAAGGGGTAGGTCAAAATCACGACGCTTCCCTGCAAAGTATTCGTCCAACTGTTGTTTGGTGCGCGCAAGCACAGATGTCTCCTGTCCAGGAACACATTCAACAAGATCTTCGGGCAGCTCATCTCCAACAAGGCCAAGGATGACAAGCTTGTTGTCCTCTTCGACGAGGGCAAGATTTCCAACAGGTGATGTGTAGTAGGCAATTGATTTAGTCATGCAACAATCATACCCCAGCGAGGAGTCTACATTATATAAAAGGGAAAAGTATCCACTTTAGGGGGTCCGCCTCAAGCATACAATACGTTCATTTTATTTTCACATAATCAATTATGGTCAGAATATTGACGGGGGGGGGGGGGGGGCAAGCAATAATTTTTTTACTTGACACGCCCGTGTTATTCACAATTTAAGGGGGACTGCCAATATGCGCTTCGTGATTATTGCCGCAAGAGCGATTTTGTATCATATGGCGTTTTATGAACCCGACGGTTTAGGGGATTAGTGAAATTGTGACCACTTAAGATTCACAAATCGTTCTAGCTAGCCTACGCAGACCACAACTCTCTTTTACGTATTGGATTCTGTGACGTGCGACTGCTTCCAGCAGCACACAGTTATTAAATGGCAAAGATAGGACATGGTAAATAGGAGAACAACATGAAAAGTAAGCATGCAAGATTGGCAGTGACATTAGTATTTTGTGGACTGTTAATGTTTCCCTCTCTGGCTTCAGCGTCGCTTGTATCACGAACAACAAATATGCGCACTGTAGGGACTGTTCGATTTAATTCGCCTGCAACGCCAGCACGCTTTGAGGGAAGAGTTAGAGGTCTCAATTCAAACACTTCAGGAAACCCAGGAAGTATGCATAGGCTTTGGGCTTGCCATTTTAACCACTGGAATGTATTCATATCTCAGAGTACCCACAGTGCAAGCAGGGGTAATACGGTGACTAGCCCGTGGCGACGCCCTCCCAATTTTTGGGCGAATTTATATTTTAGAGCTAGCGTCAATTCAACCCATCCTACGCAATCTGTACGTGCTCAAAGCACCGTAGAAGCAAGAGGGTTTAGATAACCATGCTAGAGCAATAAAAGCTGGAAATGGGAAATGACCACATTGACATGATGCAGTCTTCGATATTCTTGCTAGTCAAGTGCTTTATTCGCTCGAAGCAGCTTGTAGTTCTTTACGCAATTAGCATTTGTCTCGGGCTTATGCAGATTTTCCTAGGGCTATTCCCTGCTAGTGAAGTATCGTCAGGATCAACTTTCCATCTAGCTCTTATTTTAACTATGCCTCTGATTGGCTTAATTCTTTGGGTCAGCCTTGCAATTATTGCTTATGAGTTCTCCAAGCAGGTTTTTGGTGAAGAAAAGGACTCGCTTTACCGAGTGAGACGTCAAGGTCAAGCAAAAATTGTAGGATTGGTACTGACTGTAGTTTTTGCGATTTCTATGATTGCAGTTCTTGCACTCATGGCAGCGGTGGTGTTTTTGGCTTACAGAGCTGGGCTCGATAGAGGCGCATATATGAATGTGATTTCTGTTGCGTTGCTCTGGATTGGAAGTCCAGCTCTGGTTTCCTCACTCTTAGGTGTATTTCTTGGAAAGGTAGCACCTCGACCAATCGGATATAGTCTTATCCTGATGCTACTTATTTTCACTACCCCTCTACTAGGGAATTTAATTGGGAGTAGATTAGCTTTTGATGCATCAAGTTACATTCTTCGCTTAATTTTTTACTGGATTTTAGTTGCCCCCTTTGAGCTAATGGCACCCTTCGTCACAGTTATGCCTGATTCGATTCATTTACTGCCTTCTGGACTTCATCAATGGCTTCTGCCGCTAATATGGATATTATCACTACTGGTAGGAATAGGTTTTTCTTTGCGGAAAAATCAGAGTTTCTCTTTGTTAATTGTTCCGCTGGCATTTTTGTTCCTAATTACTCCTTGGGCGCTGTATGGCAACCGAATTGCTTTGCCGCACTTCTCCGAAGTCTCTCCGAGAGACATTCAAGAAACTTCTTTGATGCTTGATCTTTTTGATGAGAATTCTTTGGGGGCATTGCATCTTTATCAGACGGAGAATATTCCTACTGTAGCACGCTATACAATAGATATCACTGTTGGAGATATGCTCCGCGGAGAAGTTGTCATGGTGTTGGCTGAGCCTTTTGAAGAAATGCCAGAGTTTACTTTATTTAGAGGTTACCAAGTTAGCAGCATAACTGATCTCGAGGGAAGGGCGCTTGACTTTTCGCAAGAGGGTGACCTTATTAGGATTTTAACCTCGGGGCAGGAAAAGACAACAGGCTTTATCTTTGAGTATGCAGGAAGCGGCTGGGGCAATTATGCAAATCGACAAGGGATGTTTTTACCCTCCACATTTCCTTGGTACCCATGGCCTGGGCGCCAAAGGTTTTATTGGGAGGGTGATATACACAGTGTAAATGTTTCTCGTCATATTTCTCGCAGAGGGACAGTAAAAGAAATTCAAGTAAGAACAAATTCGCCTTTCGCAGAGATTCTCGCTCCGCATGGTATAGCTGTAGCATCATCTGAAGACTATACATTTGTTCCTGCTGAATCCTTGACGCTTATGGCAGGACAAGTGCGCAGGATTGGAGATGCAGAAACCCTAATTTTCTATGGAGGAGATGCCATTCTAGAATGGTATGACCTTGCTGAAAGTAGCTACAATATTAATACAGCGCAAGCGAGGCAGCGAATTTTAGATGAAGCTCATGTTCTGCGAGATAAGATGGGTCTGGCTGATATAGAAATGCACATACGCACTTTCGTTTTTGTGCCAACGTTTCCAGCTTATAGTAACTTGTACATGTTTCCCGTCAATCAAGATGGGTATATATTGGTTGATGCTGGGAACATGATAGATTATTCTGTGGCGTTAGCATTTCAGGATATTCCCCAAATTTATGAGAAAAGAGAGCTTTATGAATCTCTTTATCGCTTTTTGTCAGATCCGGAAGATCATTTTTTTCTGAATCCCGGACAGGGACGCAATTCCGAAGATGGATTTCCCGCTAGCATAATTGGCAACCTGCTTACGGATTTAATTCTTGTGTATGATGAAAGATATATGGTAAGGCGCATTGTTGAACACCTTAAAGATGAGTGTGTGGTTGTAACAAGTGAAAAATTTCTCCTTTCGCTTGTGGACGAAACTGAGTAGTGACCTTGCACTGCTTGTAAGTTTAATGTGCAACGCAAAGAGCCTCGAAGGTTAGGAAGATGCCATGAAGAATGGACGCAAGTTTGAAGCAGTCAGAGCATGTTTAAGAAATTCAGTTGTCAAGTCAAATAATCTACGTGCAGTCGTTATTCACTTCATCTTGTCCGCAGGAGGCTTAATTTCAGTAGCTTCAATAACTGCCTTGATAAGATTTCTAACCTTAGAAACCGAATCTTATCTCGAACTTTCTGACATTTTCCTGCTTGCATCATTTGTGACAATCTGCGGTGGGCTTGCTGCTTATGCTATCTGTGGGTACAAATTTCTTAAGCCCGCTAAAGAAAATACAGTTTTTTCAGTCTTTTGGCTCACTACCATTACAAGTGCTGTAAGCATATTGGCAATAATTCATGTGTTGCTTTGGCAGATTCAAAAATCTTTTGGGGTACATTTTTTTTCAGATGGGACAGTTGGAATATTGACGGTTCCACTTTTCTTCTTTAACACAGTAGGGATGGGAGTGATGGCTTCGTTTGGGTTTCTTGACCATGAACTTTCCACGATCCCCTCTGTTTTGCTGTTAGTTGCCGCCGCCCTCTTTCCCCCAGGAATGCTTTTTATGGGCTTGAGATTAAAGACGTTAAACAAAGATAAAAAATTGACAATAAGGAAGGTGTGAACAGTAGATTGAAATGATAATTACTAATCTTTCGAAAAAATTTGGAAAAAAGCAAGCTCTGCGAAGTGTGAATCTTGAACTTTTTCAAGGGTGTACTGCTCTATTGGGTCCTAATGGAGCGGGAAAGACGACTCTTATTAAGTGCATCGCTGGTCTTATAAGTCCGAGCGATGGCTTTGTAGGTTCTGATAGAAACGAAAAAATTACAGTAGGTTATTTGCCTCAGCAATTTTCACTTCTGCCCAATTTAACGGTATATGAATCTCTCGTATATTTGGGTAATTTGGGCAAGGCTAGTAGAGGAGATTTGGAAGATGAGATTATGTCAGTCATTGAACTTGCCAATCTTTCAGACTATGCAAGCACAAAGGTTAAGACACTTTCTGGTGGCACAACAAGAAGACTGGGTATAGCACAGGCGCTTCTGGGATTTCCTGAGTTAATTCTTTTGGATGAACCCACAGCAGGTTTAGATATTGAAGAACGCAATAAGCTCAAATCTGTCTTAGCGAGAATTAAGAGCTCGAATTTAGTACTGATTTCAACACACTCAATTGAAGATATTATTGGTCTTTGTGATCGAGCGCTTGTCATACACAAGGGGAGACTCATTTACAACGGCAAGATAGAGGACATTGCGGACTTTGCCAGAGGGCGTGTAGTTGAATCTGAGGATGAACGCCCAAAGTTTTTTGGGGGTGTTGCTTCGGGAACATCGACCATTGAGGGGGAGACAATATATCGCTATGTAATGCCCGAAGTTTCAAACAAATATTCAGTTGAGCCAAATACAGAAGATGGATATCTGGCATTGCTTCATGCCTGTCAGAATAAGTATCTAGCGTAAGATAAAGGCTCGTGATTGTGCTTAATCAACTAACCTTACTTCGTCTTGAACTTAAGCAATCGGGCATTGCCACCCTGATTGTGGGCATTTTAATCGTTTCGCCCTACGTGCTCTTTTTGGCTTTTTACCTATCTTCAAATCCAAGCATAAAAGAGAGCGCTCCTCTAGTGCTCAATGAGACGGCAATTGTTTTACCACCTCTGGCGGCAGCGCTTTGGGGCTATCTTTTTGCCGGCACTATATTTGAGAGATCGAAAGGAATTTTCTTGATTCTGAACAGGTGCTACCTTTCGGAGGCTTTGATCAGATCAAGCTTATTGCTCCTTGTTCCGACTTTAATCTGCGGTGGATTTTCTATTTTTGTTGCCCCTGAACATTTCAAAGAAGTAGGATTTATAGCCTTGCGAATTGTGGCTGCAAGTGCAATCTGCCTGCTCCTAGTTGTACTCTTGTCATACTTTACAAAAACAGCTTTTGTTGGCTTTGTTATGGCAGTAGCCTTTGTACTTTTTTCGTATGGCGTGTACTTGGGCTGGCTCTTTGGACTTCCTTCCTGGCTTGTTCTTAGTGGAGGATATGACTCGTTAAGTTATAGCTTTTTTGCCCTTTCTCTTTCAGGTATTTTGCTAGTGGTATTTATATGTTGCGAAAGGTGGCTGAGAAATGAATAGAGCTTTAAATGTGGATACTTTTGGCAAGTGAAATATTTGCATGTCATCCTTGCAAGACTAACATTATTGAGATAATCGCTGTGAAAGGAGTGGCGATTGAATTTTCTTAGCAGGGCGTTCATAGCCTTGAAAAGGGGCCAGAGCAAGACTCTAGTTTTTCTAATTATTGTACTAATGCTAGGGATTGTCGTTACTGGGGCTATCTCTATACAGTACGCAATTCAAAATATGGATGCGAATATCAGAGTTAATATGCCCACGATTGTTAGCGTAGAGTTTGACATCATGGCTGCGTATGAGTATGCTGAGCTTAATGATGGCTTGTGGCCTGAAACAACTCGACATCTTCCTGCAGAATTGCTTGCTGAAATTGGTGCTTTGCCGCAAGTAAGGGATTATGAATTGTCTGCCAGCACAAGCCTTGTGAGTGCTGAACTCAAAAGATATCATTCAATTCCTGAGATGGCTGCAATTGATGATGGTATGGGAGATTGGCTATCTTTCCACGTAAGAGGTGTTTATAGTTCGTACATGCCTGATATCGAGGAAAACGTTATTGAGTTGACTGCAGGTAGGACTTTTACAAACGAGGAAGTGTCCAATCTTGTCCATGTGGCACTCATATCAAGCAACTTCGCTACTGTGAATAATCTCCATGTGGGTTCCACCTTTTCTCTGGACTTCATAGGCTGGAACACGCGAGGTATGGGCTCCTTTGAGCCAAGCTTTTTTACTAAAAAAAACGTTTACCTTCAACAATCTTACACCTTTCAAGTGGTTGGAATATTTGAATCGCACGCAATGGTTGATACTGGGGACAAGTGGCTAGATGCAGATATTCTAGATTCGATAGAGAATCGCATCTATGTTCCGAACCCTGTTGCGATGGCGGTGCAAGTTTCTCATATTGAGCATGAAAGAGAAATGCGCCCAGATGATGAATGGTTTCAGCGAAGCCTTGAAGATATTATGTGGCTTCAGAACATCTACGCACTAAGTGACCCGCTTGAAATGAGGAGCTTTTCAGAAGCGGTTGGTGATATTGTTCCGCCGTTTTGGTATGTTAGCACCTCGAGTAATCCTTTCAGTGATGTAGCAGCATCAATGGAAAACCTGGACACTTTAGCAACTGTTGTTCTGTGGGCTGCACTAGGAATGACCATTTCCATTCTAAGCCTAGTATTTACCTTTCTTGTACGCAATCGCAAGCGAGAAATTGGTATTTATTTAGCTCTTGGCGAAAAGAAGAGTAGAATAATAGCGCAAATGGTGGTAGAGACTTCAATAGCGGTGCCCCTTGCAATAATTACAGCTTTTTTCGTAGGAAGTATTTTGTCGGCTGAAATTTCAGAAATGATGCTTCGGAATAGCCTTCTTGCAGCGCAAAGGACGAATGGGGGAACATACCTTAGCACATTGGATAAAATGGGTTTTAGTAATTCCATCTCTGCAGATGAAGTACTTCTGAGCTACAGTGTTGCATTGAGCGTTGATACAGCCGTTACCATTTTTGCTGTCAGTATTGGAACAGTGCTTGCGGCCACAATTGTGCCTACATTATACATCTTGAGACTAAATCCAAAAACGATAATGATGTAGCTGATGCAGAGAGATTTAACTACAAAGCTTTGATGATATGCACAGGTGATATGATGCGTTCTAACCTGAAGTACAATGCTGCAGGCTACATAAAGGAAGGCTGAGATATGAGCAGTCTGTTGAATCGGTAGTCACCGTTGCGACAAGTTGCAGAACAGGGGACTGGAAGAACAGGAAGTCCGGTAAAAGCACTTCCTGTTCCACCGAGCATGTTCGCACAGTTCAGTTTGTGAGAGTGTGTGGACAAGCTCCGTCGCTGAACTTAGAGCCAGAGGAAGTCCCAGGTGTGAAAGCTAGGCAGAATGAATATTTCAACGTTGGGCTTATGGCCGAGCTCAAACACATAGAGCATATTGTCAATAAAGAGGCTTCGTGCAGGAGTGTCTCCCTCACTAATCAGGGGAAGCTCCTCAACCAACTCAAAGCCGCGTCTTTCGTGGTAGGAATAAATCAGATAAGAGTCATCAGCGGGGAAGGCAATGAGGTTTCTATCGGGGCTTACCAAGATGGCTCGGTGGTCACTACTTGCGTCAGAGTGCCTGAAGTCATCCAAGATAAGGTAGTGTTCCCGTGTGACATCCTTGGGATTGCTGATGTCAAACATGCTCAACTTCAAGCCGCCCCTGATTCCCGTTATTTCACAGGCGTCTCGTCCGAAGCCAAAGAGTAGCCCTTCGGTCCAGGGGTGCAAATATTCTGAAAAGCCAGGAATCTTGAGCTCGCTCAAAAAGCGCGGGTTTGCAGGGTCGCTGAGATCAACAGCATACACAGGGTCAATCTCTCTAAAGGTGACGAAGTAAACGATGTCTCCCATGAAGCGTGCAGAATAGAGGTCTTCATCAATACCAAAACCATCAATCGAACCAATGACATTCAATCTTGTATCTAAGGTCCAGACAGTTGTGTCGGTGAAGTCGCTTCTGGCAGGTTCCCACTCTTCAAAGGCAAGGTCATCTGAGCCTCCACCTGAGTTTCGACTCACATCATCCCAGCGGGTAAAAGTGGTAATGATGCGCAGTACATCATCTTTTTCATCAAGCGAGAACTGATTGTTGACGATGCCAGGCAGACGGCGTGAGTCTCCTATGTCAATATGTCCATTGTTTAGCTCAACCCGAGTCACCGTAGTTGCGTTGCCTACGACATCAGTACTTCCGGTAGATGTTCGTGACTCTCGGGGGCTTATCGACGAGCCTGTTCTACCTGAAATGCGAACCTGTCCCTCAGAGAGCAAGAATAGGTTGTCAGTGCTCATGTACAGGTCATCACTTCCGCCCAGGAGAGCAGCCTGCGAGACTAATTGCCCCCTGCCTGAAGTATCAATCGCAACGATGTGCGTATACTCTGCACGCAGCTCGCGTGTTTCGGGAGCAATGCGGATGTTTGATGCAGGAGCAAGAATCAGCTCACCTTCATGTCTGACAGAAGGAACAAAGCTTTCTGGACGACCACGTTCGCGACGAGACTCGTCAATTGGGATGGTACAGACCAGATAGAGCATGTCACCAATCATGCGCGAGCTCACCAGATTACCCTCAAGCGAAAAACTTGTCAGGTAACGAGGATTTGCAGGATTGCTTACGTCGAAAATGTCGATACCTGCTGTCTCGGTGAAGTGGACGCCTGTCCAAGGGTCGTTGGTGACAGTCCAGAGAGCAATCAAGCGGTCACCTTCAAGATACATTTTTGAGTAGATGTTCTCAGCCCATGCTGCATGCGAAGCAGTAGTACCCGCGCGCGGACTTACTGATCCCTGCTGCTCGCGTGAGCCAGGACGAAAGTCCATGCTACTATCATCGCTAAAATCTAAGTTCGAAAGTACGCGCGGATTTCCATCATTTGCTTCAAGGATGCTCAGTCCAGCAGTGCTCAGAGCATAGATATAATGCCCGTCGGTTTTGAGAATGTCACCTTCCTGTACCCCTTGTACCTGAATATTGGTATCGGAAAAATCAGGCTCAGCGCCCCCTTCTCTTCTCAAGAATACTTCGCTATCAGCAGCAGGACTCTCGGCAAACAGGGCACTATCAGCAGAATCTTCCGTTGGCTCATCGCCAAAAGCATTTCCCGGGGTCCTGCGGGAAGCGTCACGACGCCTTTGCTCTTCGCGTGCAAGCTGTTCTTGATGCTCGCGAATTTCACGTTCGCGAATCTGCTCAATAGTTTCATAGACATTTTCATAGTTATTGTCAGCGGGAATGAGGGCAACCATTCCTTCTGTGGGAACGGTCGTTGGCTGCGCAAGGAAGTCGTCTGAATCAGAAGAAAACGGAGGCAGCGCAGTAATCAACACAGACCAGGCAATAACGCCAACAAACATCATTGCAGCAGCTCCTGCTAGCCCAGAAAAGACGGTCGCAACTCGAGCTTCGGTGCTCCAGTCTTTCCAAAAGCGCTTAGCTTTTGTGACAGGAGTGGCGGAGGAGGGACAGGTCCATCCCTGCGTGGCAGCATCAGACGTATAAGCTGTTTGTGCCTGTGATGCTGCCTTTGTCTGCTCAGTTTGCAGCAGTAATTCCTCGGCTTCCATAGCGCTTAGCAGACCTTTAAGCTGGTCATCATCTAGGTGGATTTGTTCCATTTCCTGCCTATAGGCATCAGTAAATTTTTTAGGCTTCATAATCGTACTCCTTAGCTAGAATTGCTTGTAGCTTTGTGCGTCCTCGGTGCAGATGGGATTTGACTGTTGCTGAGGGCTGCTCGGTAACGAGGGCTATCTCAGCGATGTTTAAGCCTTCAAAATAAAAGAGGTGAATGCAGTTACGCTGCCGAGACGGCAGGCTCGCAACCGCTTCAAGAATCGTTTTCTTTTGCTCTGCTTGTGCGAAAGCTTCTTCGGGCTGATGCTCGTCTACTGTGCTGTGATTACTGCCAGCACTTGCTACGATACTGTCTTGCGTCACCAGCTCGCGAGCACTTGCTTGACCTTCTTCGAGTTCGTCAAGTGAGCTCACCTTGCTGTTCCATGCGCTGCGATGTAGGTCTTTGCAGCAGTTAATGGCTACGCGCAATAGCCAAGCCTTTGCATGGCGATCGTTTTCAAAGACTGGTTGCGTGCGAACCAATTGCAAAAAGACATTTTGCAATACATCGTCAGCAGCACTACGCGAGCCACCGGCAGCCATTGCTGCGCGCAACACGCGCGTACCATGTCGCTTAACGAGAGCAGTTGGCGATAGGTCGCAACTGCAGGTTTTCGTCACCGTGTTCATTTCCCCATCCTTACTAGAGGCTTCATCGGTACCACTATTTAGCCTCTATTTATAATACGGTTCAAAAGCCTGATAGGTTGCAGGAGATTGCAATTTGTATAAAGAAAGATTGTAGAAAGAGGAGTACACAGTTCAAATAGAGCAGGTTGCTGGTGAGACAAAATATCAGAAGTAGCGCATATAAAAATTTCTATAATATATATTGACACGCTATATTATATGACATATAGTATTAATCGAAATATAGCTACCTTGCAAAGCGCAGCATTACTGACACCACGGGTTCTGCTCTGCATCCAAAGCAAACAAGACAAGAACAAGTCACGATACGAACACAACGACAACAAAGATTGGAGGAAGGGATATGTTTCAACTCGGTTCAGGACTACTTGATGGCTGTGTATTGGCGGTACTTGAACGCGAAGATGCCTATGGTTACAGCTTGACGCAGGACATCAAAAAAGTCATACCTGTGTCCGAATCAACGCTCTATCCCGTGCTTCGCCGCCTACAAAGTGAGCAGCTTTTGACAACCTATGACCAGCCACACAGTGGGAGGAATCGCCGTTATTACCGCATCACTGATGATGGGCAAACTCGGCTAAAAGAAACGCAGGCTGCGTGGACTCACTTTAAAAAGGGTGTTGATACACTTCTTGCCACGGGCGAAGAAAACACGAGCAAGGCTCTCGCAACAGGCGAGCAAGTAACAGAACTTGCCAAGCACAGCGCGAACAAAGAGGCAGACAACAACACAAACATCGACACGCAAGAAGGGGGCGATGAGCAATGACCAGCAGCATGACAAAGACTGCTTTTCTCGCAGAGCTTCAACGAAAGCTCAAAGACATGCCAGAATCTGAAAT
>Ga0131853_10019278_pt1 | contig 12417 bp, 4 predicted proteins | sample TergutLab28metaG_FD_92764 | JGI IMG/M metagenome (GOLD analysis project Ga0131853, IMG submission 92764) | Labiotermes labralis P1 segment gut microbial communities from Petit-Saut dam, French Guiana - Lab288 P1 (version 2) (version 2) | ecosystem: Host-associated > Arthropoda: Insects >...
ATTGTGTTCTTTTACAAACACGAGACACTGATTACAATCCAGAAAACTACGTTATCCAAATTTACTTACTGAAAAATTGTTACGATGGCTGATTGTCATAGCTTTTGTAATATAAATAACACTTGCTTATGTCACATATTTTTTCTTTGATATTTTAATTGTATTTAATTCAAATTCGCGATATGCGGAGAGAATTCCTTCGGTATCGTAATGGTTCCAGAGGTTCTGTAATTCCGGACCTCTTCTCTTGAAGAACAACCCTATACAAAATAATTACATATGGCCTATTCGTTTATCTGTTTAGTCCTTAAATGTGTTCTACGGGAATTTAAATGATATATTTAAAGTGCTGAAAGTTGGAAGCTTAGGAATATTGATCACAAATACCTTTAAAGTTTTAAAATATGGTGCTGGAGAAGGATGGAGAAGACAAATTGGACCTATCGTGTGAAAAGTGAAGACGTATGACTTTAGTTACGGAAGAAAGGAATATCCTACATACTACAAGGTGAAGGAAGTTTAATTACGGAGGTCACATCTTGCGTAAGACCTTCCTTATGGAATGTGATGTTGAAGGAAAGAAGAGGAGAAAGAAGGGACGATAGAACGAGTAGGAGGACCCAAGAAGCAACTGGATGACCTTAGACAAAAGAGAAGAATTTTGTAGAGGACGTAATTGATCGAAGTGCCTGGAGAACTCCGTTTGGAAGCGGCAAAAAAGACCTAACAATGAATGTAAAACTCCGTGTGTACCACAACATGAGGACGTAACAGGAGCGAAATTTGTATCTAGGCGATACTTGGAGGCGAGTTGTCTGCTTCACGTCCTGGTCGTTTTACCCTCGAGGTAAAGCCCCTATTATTTATCGGTTAGTAGCTTGTCATGGCGATGGTTTTAAACGCTGCAGGCCATGGGGAAAAACCTGTTCCCCTTCCTGGAATCGAACCCTGAATGTCCAGTTGCCAGGCTCATAGCCTGGTCTTTCTAACTGAACTATCCAAGCCTTGTCGTGGGATTTACGTATTCAAGAATCTTTTATCGGACGTTGTTGTAAATCTGGCCACCCCTGGCACTTTGTAAGAGAGGCAGTAGATTCTGTGGTGAGCACGATGAATTGGAGACGATTGCAATTGAAGAGGTTCCTTGTTATGTAGCCTCTTTCTTCAATTTTCTCTTCTCAACTCCATTGTCAATTCTCATCGCAGCTCTATATACGTGTATCGCATTACACTTGACCTAAAAGTTATACGCTTGTTGCTTGACTACCTCAGACCACCCGGCTTTGACAAATAGCTGAAAAAAACGAGACTCTAAGATTGCAGTCATCTGGGGTCTAATGCCATTTGTTCTGACACATGGGCACTAATGTTTCGAAGGAGCATTGGCTGCATGTTCAGGGTAGAAGATTTTACCGTTAACGTGGAAGAAGGAGGCCTTGATGAATAGTTTGCACATATTTGGCAGCCTACACGGCGTAGAACTCCGAAAGAACATAATCATGATATTTTCCTCCACCTGTCGGCAGAGTGCAGCGGCATTTTGTGAGATAGAATTTCGCGCGTCGGTGTCTGGGAAGAACAGTTCTTGCCGAGATGTGACGCCATGTTGTCTGGTAAAAACTTACAGACTGTTCGTTGAAACCTGCTGCCTTTATCTTTAGACTGAAAGCTGAAAGACAACTTCAGGCTTTACTCTACTCGACTCATCGTGTCTGATAGGTATACGGGAATTCGTTTGGAATGTCTTCCTTGGCAACCTCGTAGTGTTCCAGATCTGGTCTCGTATCGACTGAACTCAATTTGCTTAGAGTACCAACGTCCTCATGTGCTCAGTTATTTTCAAATGGTAACAGCTAATTCATTAATGATTTATTTATTTATTTGAATTTAACAGAGCTGTTCTTTTTTTGGCGGGATGCAATTACGACATCGTGACATTGAAAGGGGGGACTGACTGACTCTAAAGTGAAATTTGATTGATTATGAATGCAACATGAAGGGTTATGAATATTTACCAACAGAAACGGGAAATATCACGAACAAATGTCATTTGTATCTCAACGCGTCGATGAAATTTATACAGAAGCTTGCTTACCGCCGTTATGTTGAGCATCATCTTTCTTTTGAGATAACATGTATTTGATATACACGTCGTTTTTGTGGCAGGTTATGCTGTTGTCTTTCAACTCTGCTACCACATCACCTTGTTTCAGACACCGAAAGCTGTGCTAACTAATACAGGTAGCCATTCGGAAAATAAATTCGTTGAAATTATTTCGTTATAGGGTGTGTTGTCAACTTTTATTTTGCAGTGATGAACATACGTTTCTGCTTTCCCAAATTGCGAATGGGATTATTGTTTCTACTTTTCGTACGCCCGGTAAGTTTCGATCTAGTGGATATTATATCCGGGGAAAGGATTAGGCATAGAATTCATGTTTTTCTTTTTAAAACTGTTTTCTTAAACTTACATATTCCGGAGCCTGTAGAATATTACTTAAAACGTTATCTCTCTGTGTGTTGTTGTTTGCTTGTGAAGTAAGATTTACATAATCCAACGTTCAGGTTGGAGACTCCTGAAAACAGGATATATCCCTTCTTTTTTACCTTCCGGTTTTCTGCACTTGCAGCTTTTTAGACGGATTCGTCATTATTTATTTTTGAAGGAAAGAAGGGTGTGTCTATTCGTAGAATTTTCCGCTCAGGAAAAAGCAACCCAAAAATTACACTTTTTTTTCAAGTTAGTTTTAAAGTATGTAAGTTTATATTGTCAAAATTTAAAATAACTCTTTAAGATATGTTATTATTATTATTCGGTATTCCTGTTATTCAGTTCACATATCTTAACTTCGATAAATTTAGAAGATAGATTTAATATTTAAATAATTTTGTAATTGTGTGCGTCACAGGATTATCTGTTATTTTTCTCTCTATTTATTTCTATGAAGTAGTATTGTAAGGGACCTCGAGGAAAAGTGCTGTGCATTTGTAATATCGCGCCATACGAGTATGTGTTCATGTCAGTGACATACCTGAGGTGGAAATTTTTGTTTTGGCAGGGGTGTCTGTAGTTTGGCGAATTTCTGTCAAAAGATACATGATTTTTTTTGTGAAAGAGCTTGTGTGATATTTTAAGCATGATACATAATTAGCAATGTTAGCAATATATGACATGACATTTTGAATTTCAGTATGTACTGCTGACATGCTGGAAACAGTGACTGCCTACAAGTTTGGCAACAGTTTTAGGCAGTTTGGCTAACTGTGAAGTATTACCACTCTTCAGTACCATCAGCATCAAGAAAATCTTATCTTGTGGTTCTGCAGGTTCTCATGGCAGATCTTGCTAAAATGAAGATGTTTAGGTTTATGCACCGTGAAGGACGAGTCTTTTTTAGGAGACTTCGGAGGAACTCCTATAATTTTCGTCATGGCTGATTTTGGTTTAGGCGGATGTTGACATACACGACTTTTCAGAGATAGGCTGTACTGCTAACTTCACCTTCACCGCCATCTCAACAGTTGAAATCTCATGCATATCAAATACATCTGAGGTAGGGATTAGTGTCTAGTGTAATAGTGGTAATAAGTGGACAAAGATATCAGTTTGCGTTATTTCAGGTTAGTGGCCAAATTTAGCACATTCTTTCGGGATGCGTGGAAAGACATATTTTACACCCCGTGTGAAAAACAGTCACAACTATTCTTGCTCAGATTGTAGCGAAGTGTTAAAAGAATGAAGAAGTTATCAAATATTTTTGTATAAATCTTGGTTTCACGGAGTTGTATGGCCTGAAAATGTAAAGGATAATGTGTTTGCATCACGTGCATGTATTACCGGTACGCCAAATGGTAAAATTTTGCTCCACATCTGCCACTGTCTTGCTCTATATGTGGTGAGTTTAGGTTCTGTATTTACTAAACAGGTGTTTTGTAAGTACTGAAGAGGTGATGTGAAGGAATTTCTTAGTTGAATTGTCATGCATCCGAAGGTATAAATTATTACTAATTAGAACTTCCGTTACATACTATATAATTACGAGTAATTATACCAAATCTGTGTTAGGTATGTAAACTATATTTCCTGGATTTTCCTTACAACGTTTGGCACAGGTGACATTTATCCGTAATGATTTAGACAAATGTAAGCTTGGATTCTGTTAACAGAAGTTGTGTTAGTGATGGGCTATCTACATAACAGTGCTGTTTGTATCATGAAACATGTACTTTATTAAAAACCTTAAATTGTAAGATCGTTACAATATTTTTGTTGTGAAAGAATGTGTGTAATATAAACTAACTTGGGATGATGACTAATACTGTCAGTGGTTCATCTCCACAAGATAGCTGGATCCACATATAAAAAGCGATCTGCCACAGTTTCATCCAAACTACCTAGAATATCCCATGCGCCCCGTCGGGCTACTATTGAATTCCGATAGTCGAGCGAACAACACTACTATCCCCTCCCCTCAGTTTCCATACCCCTGCTACTGTTTAAACCCTCCCCCCCCCCAAACCTTTATCCCAACCTCAACCCCACTATGCCAAATTCGATATCATGTTACAATACAACCCTCGGGTTTGACCTGCCTCCATAATAACGGGCACCACGAACCTTGATGAAACTGATACAGTACTACCAACACAGTGTCGGTTCTCACATCGGCCACCAGACTACTGTCCATCAGTTTCACTGACCATAAATGAAAATGGGTTACCTCAAGTTTCGTTATTGTACAATGAATAATAGTAGGAGTCTAAAGAGTTCATGTGGTGCGGTTTCAAACCTTTGAACCGAAGACCCTGAGGACAAAAAGGGAGCCATCATGGATATACACATAGTGCAGGGTACCGTCAGTAGCCATACGGAGTGACGCTGTAGTTTGACATTCATACATCTGAGCTATCCGTAGAGTGATCAGGGAGATCTTGTAGGTAAGATGTCGAACAAAACTGGCAAGAAGGCAGGTATCAGAAATACATACTGGATGGTATGAAAATAGGCCAGCATATTTATAGAATACTTATAATCTGAAAAATCTTAAAATATGTAGCTACTTAAGTAGTCGCCAATAATAAGAGCGACGGAAAAGAGACTAATTTTGGAATTAATATTTAGCGTGTACTGCAACGTTGACTTCGGCCAGAGAATTAAATGGATTTTTCTAAGAATTGACAAAACTGTTATGTGGTAGCCGTCTATAATTTATTACCTTAATCTTTAAAACAGAGTAGTTTCTATGCGTACTGCCTCCTTCGAGTACAACAAATATATTGTTCATACAGTCATTATCTGTGTTTTTTCTTGTGATTTTCAGAACTAACAATTCTTTGCGTATAAAAATAATGTTATTGGTTCTTGTAATGAATACGGAATTGTTACTGTGTAAGGTAGGAAGTGATTTATCACGTACTTCTTACATTAAATGCGTGTTTCAGAAGATTAGTAGACGTAGAGGAACGGACAGACATAAAGTCTTGGAGACTTTAGCACATCGAACAAATATAAATTAAAAATAATTTAAACTTTACGTCAATCAGTACCACATCTGATTCCAGTTTATTGTAAAACGTCATTTATCTCCAGAGGTTTGATATACCGGCCTTGAATTAAATCCAAACAAGAAAACAAATCTACTTAGCTGGTCGAGAGATGATATGTTAATGTATGTTAGAGAAAATTTGTTATTTGTTATATCAGATTTACGGGAAAGAAGGGAAACACGTGTTCACTGCATATACCATTTGTTTTAGGGTTAAAAATCTGAACAATCTTGGTCGTATGCTTTGTATGATTATCACGATGAATACAGATGTTTACCCGAAACAGCATAACAGATTAATTCTCATTTATAATGGAGACAAAGTTTATTCTTTTGATGTAAGGAATGAATTTTAAAATATTATTTAGATAAACTGTAAACTTCACAGACTAGCATAATAGTTATTACAGGTACGATCTTATGCATGAGATCATAACAACTGCCCTAATTTTACTTTCATTCTTCTCGTAGTTTCAGAATTCCTCAGTGTACGTCCTGCACACACGTGCACATGAACAACCCTACGGACACGCTTGCAGTTCCACGTTCTCTTGCTGCATAACTTGAGTATTTGGTCAGGATTGCTTTAATTAAAAGAGGTTTGATCTGCAAGTATTGAGTGGTTAATGACGCTTCATGACTTGAAAATCGGTTAAGTTCGAGTGAGAAAATTTCCACTTCTGTGGTGGCCAATTTGTCAATGGGGATTTATCACGTTTATTGAGCCAAATATTTGTGAGTCGTGTCTACTGGCTAATCGCCAAGCAAAGTGCTACCAAGCCCGGTTGGAGTAGGCAGAGCAAATTGGTACCAAATTACCTATGTGCAAGTGATTTTGATGTGGGAGAGTTGCAGAAGCCTCTTTTGTTTCGACGCTGAAATACACACACGATAAACATCAAGGAGACTGACATGTGCAAAGTATACCACCTCGTAGTGCATACATAGATTAGAAGATAAGATAACTGAATACAAGACTTTCGTTGTAAAACTTGAAGTAAGGAGTATGTTAGGAAGACCTGGCCATAGATATAGGGATAATATTATTATGAATCGTGGGGAAATAGCATAACACAGAGCGGAAAGGATTAAACTGGCTTAGAACAGGGACCAGTGTTCATCTGATGTAAACACGGTAATGATTTGTCGGTTTCCACAAAGTGTGGGGAATTTCTTGTTTAACTCGCACCTGTTAGCTTCTAAAAACTGTGCTCCTTGAATCTGGTTGTTTGGGTATTTTGTTGTTTGGTTGCTTGCTTATTTGCTTAGGTACAAGTATGATAAGTCTAAAATGTTCGTAACAAATTTGGGTTACGAATCTGACATAATAGCCCTCTATTAGGCTGTTTCTATTATCTCTTTTATTTATTTAGAAACACGTTGTTTCGGCAACGGGCCGTGCTTCCGTATTCACGTACATGCTTGTGAATGGATCGCTTTTGTTTATAAGAAATGACTTCAAGAAATTGTATTGGCTTACATGCTAAACAATAATTCAAAATATCATTCTACATAATCTACAGCGTCTGGACTTTTTAGACCCTGCATAAATCATTTAAAAGAGGCAGATTAGATGGCGCGTTTTGTTTAGTCCCCACATAAATTTACTGAATGAGCTAGCTCTGCGGTAAAAGCTCCGACACGCTTGCAGACGGTATAAACGTATCTGTTTCTCGTCACGCAACTTGTTTACAAACGTCTTGAGACTAGTAGTGTGAGCAAACATCATAGCATTATGTAATTTACAACCTTCCTAGTCTCTTTCGTTTCACCGCTCCTGGACATCTAAAGAAGCGTCATTTCACATCTTACACCTCTTTTCGGACGCCGCGTACTCCATAAATATCTTAAAATTGCAGCATCAAATTTCATCTGTCCAAAAGCACGGAGTACTTCCCACTGCCACATTGTCATTACAAAAGTTGTTACGCCATTACGTAGCTATAATGAGGGCACTGTTCAATTTTTCGCTGCAGCTCATCATTCAAAACAGTTATGTTATTGTGTTAGTTTCATTAATTCCGTTGTGTTTAGTACAAGTTAATAAATCTAAATTGCAATTTCACGTATGTTTTATTAGTAGGTACAGTATCAAGTTAACTGTGTTTAACATGGACCATGACAATTGATTTTTTTTCAGTTAAAATTAGCAGTTTTCCTGTCATTCCAGAAGTATGAATCATATTACGAGTTCGGTTGAACACTCATTGCATTATGTTCAGTATTCATGGAAACAGAAATATCTGATACGACTAGATAATGGCTAATTTTAGCCGAGACATATTCTTCACGGTCCATATCAATCAATAAAGATAACTTGATACTGTACCTTGTAATGTGGCTGCTGTGAAACTGTCATTTAGATAAACAATAGGTGTGGGTATCAGTCAATAACACAACAATATCTAAAAAGATGTTTAATCCTTTATTAAACATCTTTTTAGATATTGTTGTGTTATTGACTGATACCCACACCTATTGTTTATATACACACAACGGGGATGGATCATTTTAGAATTGTAATTTAGCTTTACTCATTTGATTGTGAGCAAATTTGGGATTCCCCCTTTTTTTTTTATGAAAAGCCGAACCCAAGCACGATCTTGCGGTGGAAATTTTCTATGCCCGATCAGAAACATATTGCAGAAAACTTTATACACCAGATTATTCGCGCCGTACATCCTGTGTGTCTTCTGTTAGGGTTGTAATATTTATAACATGTGGTAAGGTCATAACCTTTGCTCTCACACCCTGAAATTAATGAAGGACTGGTAAAATGATATCGCAATATAACATTTTGAAACATGGGGTATTTCTGAATAATGGTTAGAAAAACAAATTTCCTATTTCGCCATAAACATACAGCGTCTCCATTACAAATACCAATAGATTAATATTTAGGAAGTTTACAGGAAGGTGTGCCCCAAATTGCGAATTAAATGCCAATATGAAAACACACAAATAAACCATTACAGCATGGTGCAGGTACTTACAAGGTTAATTGAAAGACGATAGGGTTTAACTTACTTTTATTTTAGTTATTTTAAGCATGCTATGTTTTACAAGTATTTTAGGAATTCATTTGCAACCAGGCAGGTCCAGCTGTCTCAAGGTTACTGGAAATGCTAACTGCTTTCCTTTGCCAATTAGTAGCTTGGTGATGGCGTAATAAATCGAATATATATGTATAGAGATATCAATAATAATGATAATAATAATAGAATCTTACAAGTTGTGATGTGTCACATTAATGATAATGAATTATACTTATGTTAATTTAATTAGCTCAACAGGACACATGAGCTAAATTGCTTGGGAAAACAATCCCGGTTTGTTATGAGCATCACATGAAATCCATAGGTGCAATCTGTGGGCAAAATTCAGTCTACACTTGCTTATAAAACAGGTGGCACTTGTGATTGCAAAGGGTATATGATACCTGGTATTTGCGTGGAAATTCATTTGCCACGAACGTGTCTGCCTACGAGATTTGAGGTTTTTACTGCAGTGACAATGAAGATTGCGGTCTTCTGGGATGTTACACCATTTAGTCTGTTAAGTGGATAACAAATTTATGCCCTGAAGATGGAAACAGTAGATTCATTAGTAAATTTGTACACATGTATGACACGACACGGCGTCATATCCCAAACGGCAGTAATATTGTTTCTTGCCTCAGTTTACTGGCACTTCTTTTGAATTCATTATTGTGATACTTGTAACAAATGTACTTTCTAACGCAGAACTGCATTTTACTAACTTCTGAAAACGAAATGTTATTTCCGTGTTCATACTGCAGAAAAATTTTAGCCGAATTTAATCAGTTGACTTCTGAATGGATAATGAACAGGAAAGACATTTTTCTCATGTCTTAAGCGTCCGGACCGTCTCTGTGGCCCACCCAGCTTTCAATTCAGTAGGCATCGACTCCTTCCATCGTGGTGACGAGGGCAGGATTTGAAGCTAACTACTTACTTTATTTAGTGCCGATGTTCAGAGTGAGTGTACCTGAGACTCCACTGTCCCTGTGCCAACATTTACAGTACATTTACATACAATGAACATGGGAAATACTCTATTTATTATATTCTGCAAGTAGGCTTATCGAATGGAAATTACTTTCACTTTGCTTAATCCGGTGAAGCAAAGCAGTATTTATCTATTAGCTTTCTCTGGTACTTCTGTTACTCAGTTTTCACTTCTGTAGCATGCTTGTTCCTTCTTCTTCACCAAACCCCTGTAATGCTTGACATTCAAATTAGTTGTGTTTGTACGTAACAGTTACTGTACTACTCGTCCTGTAAAGTTGTTTACATGGAGGTAGACAACTTGTTAGTGGCTTGTGATCCAACCCGAACGAGATGAGCGTTGGTGGGGAAAGGGAAGACATGGTCGTTGATTTGAACCAGACCTTGAGAAAGGAGTGTGGAAGGGAATTTGAGGAAAGAACACCAAGGAGGAAGGTCGGTACTCTTTACTACGCCCGAGATAAAGCTTCGAGGTTTAATAGGCAACGAAAAGGCATTGCGAGCGGGTTGTGATAAACCAAGGCAAACTAAGAGTCAATGTGAATTTGTCTTTATTCACACCATGTAGGCATAAGTGGGAGTTGCGGCATAACTTCTCTCATTCTTTATCTCGGAAATAGATAGAGGTGAGTGGGTAGCTTCATGTTTCGGCTGCTTTACCGCCCAGAGAAAGAGCCCTCAGTTCCCGTTGAATAGAAGGCCGAATAGGTTCCAGAGCTGTTACAGATGTTACGGAGCAAAGCATCGTATTATTGCAGAGGATATAACTATTGTTTCCCTTTTGTCCACCCCGTAGCTGTAGCCCAGTCTCCATAACCATTACTCTTACCTCGCCTACTAAAAGCAAGGTGAAATTAAAGTTAATAAATTATTCGGTGGGGTTGAGATTCAGCGTATTTCCTAACGGAGAAGTGATTCCGGTACCTACCGAACACGAATCAAGTGGCTAAAATTTTTGACAGGTTAATAAGAAAAAACATAGATTATAAACCCACTCGTAGCGTGTTGCTGGGCGAACTGAAGTGGATATAGCTCCGGCTGAGATTCAGTCAAGGCAAGGTACGTATCAGGTACACGTAAAGATGAGCGTAGCGGTCTGCAAAAGAAGAGATCTCTTCCGTAGAACGTGAACTGCAGTTTTGAAACGTTCCAAAGTGATACGTATCCCTGAAACATGTTGATAAAATAAAAGTAATTTTTCTTTGTTTTTTGTTGAGAACTTTAATTATAGTGTTTTGTTTCAGTATATAGTTTCAGACTTACTGTTGCACGTATAGTGTAATAGTCTGGGAATTATATGAACTTCAGTAACTTCGAAGCGAAGGGTACGAACTGTAACTTACATTTAGAGGAAACTTTACATCGTCCGGGTCATGAGTATGGATAGAGCTATATGTGACTTTGTGTCACATTTGATTTAAATAGAGCGAAATTAATCTGCCTACAAAAATTAGCATGAAATTAAATATTTGAATCTCAGAAAGCATACATAAAAATTTATCTTTATTTTGAGAAGAGCGTATTCAAAATTTAAACTAAATTAATTTCATACTTTAGAAGCAAAATTTTTTATTAATGTAGCAGGTGTACATATAATTTCTCAAGATACAAATTAAGTCTTTTTTTTAACTCTTGGTTCCGTGCATCACAATTCAATGTTAATAAAAATCCAACCAGATGCAACAGTATGCAGATATTTATATACTGCAAAGTCACTCTATATGTTTCGGATATTACAGCACCCATCATCAGGAGTACTAAAAACTGTAACCGCAACCTCCGGTACAGGTCATACTACTGGTACAGCTACTTCCCTCCAACTGTTGCAACTGGTTGGATTTTTATTAACATTGAACAACAAATTAAGTACTTTTGAAGGTTGGCTTTTATGTGATGCGATCACGCTGAAAGAACTGCTGAAATATCATTTTACTTATTTACTTTATTTACTGAGCTATTCTCCTTGACTAAGATTCCTTACTGATTAGTATCATTGCAACGTATATCAGTCAGATATCTGTGCACGCTTACCTAAATTTGCAAAGATAAATTGCAAATCCGCAACCCAATACCGGTTACTTCTACAGGTTTGGGTGCATCCACAAAACATTCCTTCCGTTTACACGCTCTATTTACAGGATTATGAAAATCTCTATCTGCCTTAAATAAAAATTATAATGGGCAACACGAAGCAAGTTTCTGACTGTGATACCGTCGTAAAACATTCAGCCAAAATGGCGACCTAGCGCTTGGGATTTATACACCCCTGGAAATAATTAATAACTAATTAGTCAAGGAATCCATTGCCTTGTATATAACGGGCTCATTACCGCTCTTAAAAGAGCTTTTTTTTATTTCCTATCTGTCCACTTCACACAAAAAACAGCTCGTCGTTCAAGGTCCATTTTGATGTCATTCTTCTTTTTCAAGCTGAACTGGAGTAACTCATTCAGTACTGAGTAAGTGGGATATGGGGTGTAAGACTAAGGTTTCTTTCCCTGCAAGGACAGAAATGTTTCTCTTCGTCGCCTAGACCGAGCTGCCATACGTACCACACTTGCGTAAATGGGCCAGGTCATCAGTCCATTGTGGAGCTTTAAAGTTCATGGCGGTATATATATCCCTCCTCCACAATTTAATTTTCTACCTCTGCTAAAGGGGGACCGCGGTAGCACAGTGGTTAAGGTACTATGCTACAAATCGAAAGGTCGCTGGTTCGATCCCAGCTTGTCAGTGGATTTTTCATTGACATAAACCTTCAGATCGCACTATGGCCCTTGGGTCGACTCAGCCTCTAACAGAAATGAGTACCAGGAGTATTTCCTGGGGGTAAAAAGCGGCCG
>Ga0131853_10019281_pt1 | contig 12415 bp, 6 predicted proteins | sample TergutLab28metaG_FD_92764 | JGI IMG/M metagenome (GOLD analysis project Ga0131853, IMG submission 92764) | Labiotermes labralis P1 segment gut microbial communities from Petit-Saut dam, French Guiana - Lab288 P1 (version 2) (version 2) | ecosystem: Host-associated > Arthropoda: Insects >...
AATGTCAACTATAGTGGTCGTACCGCACCGCTAACCTCCAAAGTTGCATTTTATATATTTATTCAACAAATATAGGTACTGAATATTTTAAACATGGTATATACTCTCCGTTTCTTTCTCTTCGAAATGCAGTTTGTTTTATAATTCTGACGTATTTGGTTCCTGTATTATTCACATTTTATATACAGAATGTGCTAAAAATAAAAAAAAAAATTCCGGCGCCAAAAGTTTAAACTAGATGTGGCTAGGGTGCTAACAATTTGCAACCAAAGGCAAACATTTCCCTGTATATCGAGAACAGGCTGCCTCTGACCCAGCTGATTAACTGGCAAAATTTCAAGACAGGTTCTGCACAATGTATTGATACAGCCAAATAGTAATTTAATTAGTGAATTATTCGTCAGTTCGACATCTATAGACTAAAAAAGAGGTGGTCAATCCAGTAGTAAAGACATCAAGTCTGTTAATCATCATTTTCATTACCGAAGAAACTCAAAAAGCTTTGTTCCAAACCAAAATGTATTAATACGGTATAGAATGAGAAAGAAAATGACCCAGGTACTGTATTGCACTCACAAGAATGGTTTTGGCCTTGGCAATATGTTTGTGGGAGGAGACAGAACGTAGGATTTTTGCGTTCAGTAACAGATTTGTTCTAGATAAAGACATATTGGGCTGAAGTTTACACTTATTTGAGTCGTGTGGTTACTGCTTTATACTATTACTTCCTGTTTATACTATTACTTCCTGTTTTGTTCTTAGCCGCTTACAGTCGTAAATAAATGTTTCTTTGGTCTTCTTACAGTCTTTAGATGTAATAAATGGCGACGAACGGAAACACGGTTAAACCCATTGGCAGTAACTCTAAAGAAGTAAGACAACACATGACTAGCCTGTGTAAACAAGAAGCCGCTCAGAACAGGCCAATTTACATTTTTGTCATTCAGAAGGAAGAATATCAGTGACGATAATACAGCACATCAGAAGGGACAGCAAAGTGGAAAGTGAAGGAAGCCCTCTGCCTGCCCTAACAAGTAAGAGGCTTCGAAGAGCAGCAAGAAACAAAATCTCAGAAATAATAATCTATTCGGTTGAAAATATAGAAAGCTGATAATAAATGGTTAAATAACCCCATAAAGAAAAATCTTTCTTGAAAAGCTACCAATTCGTCAGGTATCAAAGAAATCCCCGCTATTCTACGGAACTCTAACTCTTATTAACGCATTCACAGCAGTTCGTCTCTCTCTTGAGCTAGATCAGTTCAGTCCAGGCCATCACATCATACTTCCTTAAGAGCCATTTTAATATTACATTCTTATCTATGCTTCGGTCTTTCAAGCGGCTTCTTACCAAAAGCCTGCGTGGATTTGTTTTATTACTTTTACAAGCCATATAAACCTAAAGGGCTAAACTGCGAGATCTATCAGCGTCAATGGGAAAGACGTGAATATTCTAAGACGTAATACGTCAATTGAATCGTATTAGTTTACAGTTATGCCATAAGAAGTGATACACAATGCTATTTTGAAGTGGCCTAGCTATATGTTTTCTTCATAAAGTCCATTCAGAAGACAAGTAGCCTTTTTACTTTGTCAAGGTCAAGGTCTTTCTTCTGAGTCGATCATAATAGCCATGCAATGTCTGATTTTGTTTGATATTTGAATTTAATTAATAGTACTATTTTGGCAGACAAGTGCATTGGATTTAGAATCTATTAATGTAAAATTTTATTTGACAAAAACTTATAAAGAATATTTTAGGAAATTTAATAATAAATATGGGCCATTGGAAGCTGACTCTCTTCCATAATTTTCATATCGCACTCTCGATAATAGCGAAGGGCGAAGACACATGAACTTCAGGAAGTGAGGACGTTTTTCGATCAACTGCCGAAACGCGGTAAATCCAACGAACAACAACGGCATGAACACGGCAAATATATCGAGAGTATACTTGTGAGAGAGACTACATTACACGTAATGCCTATTGATACAGACCCATTTGAAATAGAATTCCTAGTGCTAAAGGTACATAGAAGGGTTATGGAGAATGTGTACATAAGTAAGGATATCGATGTTCAATCTTGTACAAGATGCTTATGTTTCTAAGAAGAAACCAAAGGGGAACACCGTAATACTGAAGTCACTGATCCTAACAGAAACAGTAAATCACATGGACATCCTTGAAGTACCAACTGACAAGCCAGTTTTTGTTAGTTCACTGAAACACAAAGTTGGATGAAATGAAGACGTGGTTCTGAGTCTTGATAAAGACTCCGCGTCTTTTTATTGTCTGCCGCTAGTGAAAGAAGCGACACTGTGATTTATACAGAAGAGCGTACATCACAGATTGCACCTAGAGCTTTCCTTCTACAAGTAGCGCCACAGGCCATGAGGCGGCTGTTTTGAGATTCGTAGCCTAAGTTTCGTCTTTCAGACAAAGCACGGCAGTTTCTGTATTTACCACTTGCTCTAAAGTTTCAAACCCATGAATCTTGACAAACAGTGAATTGTTTATGATTAACTCGGGTCGAGGAGTGGATACGGGAGAGAATAGGCATGATTTCATGAGCGGCAGGTCTGTGGGTGTAGAGATACACATAGAAAGGGCCAGAACTGGATGGCTTCTACCAAGGGGCCAAAAAGTTAACAGGAGGAATCAGATGGACCCCATTCCTTATAATTCATTAACATCTGACAGTAATTAAGATACTGCTACTTGTAGAGGGGCGTTAAAACTTGCTGCAAAATGTCGATAATTTTCAACCAGACTACACGGAGTCACGTTAATTTTTTATAGTCACCGCCGTGAGAACTTAAAAATTAGCAGAAATGTGTTCTGCTTTAGAAAGGGACTGAATTTTAAATTTTATTTAGAAGATGGATGAGCTTCATAGAGATGTTTTGCACTTCATAAAGGAACACGTTACTGGGAATTCGTAACTGTCCTTCAAAGTGTTTCCTTTTTCCACAGCTACTGACCTGACTTCCCAAAATTGTCTTTGGAATTCTGCATTGATTATATTCGGGTGTAATTCATTTCATTTTTTTTCGATCCACAACTCGTAATTAAATTTTAAGATCTCATAATTAAACACGAAATATTTTCCTAAAAAAAGGTCAGCGAAAGACGACCTTTGAATTAATGCAAATTAGAGAACTCATTAAGACACATTCAACCCCAATAAATTCCATACTTATATGGAAAAATATTTTATTATTACATTCACTTAGGCCCACCACCGATCCCTGTCCGGGGCCAGTTTAAACCAGACCACACTTTTACATCCTACACCCTTAAGATATTACTAATACTAATGTCCGTTTATACAATATTTAGGTTATAAATTTATATTACACAGAGTACTTAATATTCAGTTACAAAGCAAAAGCCGTCTAAGAAATCAATTAAAAGGTGCCTTATGAGAGCAATAATGCTCAACGACAGCACCACTTGTTGGCTCGAGCAATGGTAAATCGATACTGAAATTCCTGACACACTTTTGGATTACATCAATATAAATTTTTGTGCGGGCCTCTGTGATAGATATCGTCAGCTCTTTTGGTGTAGTTGGCAAGAGAGGGACATACAGCAGACGAGGAACATATCCATGCCCAAAGATTTTTTTTAAATTTTCAACGCGTTCTTTTATAACAAGAATCCTACCGGTGTCTTTACTTAACTGTTCTTCACAAAACGCTTGTACCAACCGAAATTTGATTGTTTACTTGATATATCTCCATCACACACAAAAACTGCCATTGCAGTGTCACAAAGTACTCGTTTTGCTAAAAAGATAACATACACAGTAAGAATAGCCCCTTATAAACCGGACTCCATTTTATGACAAAATTCTATTGCGGAAGAAATTAAGAGCAAATTGAGGTCAGGAAATGCTTCTTATCATTCGGTGCAGAACCTTTCGTCTTCCAGGTTGCTATCCAAAAATTTAAAGATCAACATATATAGAACGATGATTTTGCCTGTTATTTTGCATGGGTGTGAAGCTTGGTCGCTGACATTGCGGGAGGAAAGGAAGCTGAGGGTGTTTGAGAACATGGTGTTGAGGAGAATATTTGGACCTAGGAGGGAAGAGGTAACGGGGGAATGAAGGAGACTGCATAACGAGGAGCTAAATGATTTGTACTCCTCACCCAATATTGCGCGGGTGATAAAATCGAGAAGAATGAGATGGGCTGGGCATGTGGCGCGTATGGGTGAGGAGAGGAGGGTGTATAGGGTCTTGGTGGGGAATTTCTTGACTAGCTGCGAACCAGTTAGCTTCTCAAGAAGGACTCTGCACCATGGAGTAAGTAAGTAAGTAACTATTGCACCACCTACTTTAACACAAAAACTTTTCTGCATTTTGTCTCTGCACTGAATTTAGTCAACTTGCTTCGTGTGAAACTGGTCATGAACAGCGATTATTTCCTGAATATAAACCGGACTCCATTTTATGACAATATTATGGTCAGCAGAAACTAACTTTTTATGGCTGATGACCTCGCAACGAAAGGACATACATTGACAGTGACTACATGAGGGGCACTGAACGTCCTGCAACTGTAACGTAGCCGGTGTTGAAACACTGAAAGTTTTAATTGCACTTGAGAAGGAAAAACTATTATCACACTATTGCTGATAACAACGGACACAGACTGCTATCGACAGATGACAGAAAAATCGCCCCACGGTACGATGTCTCGAATGTGACAGGGTATGTGTGGAAGATTAGTAGGGGGAACTGCAAGTTAATCGTGTCTTGTAAGTATACAGCTTTTAGTAAGATCTTACGTTCCCCTAAGACAACCTGAAGACGGCCAGTACAGGCCGAAACATGTAGTTGTCCATTATATAGTCATTAAATACACCTCATGTGACACAGTTGTGTTTGACTACATACAATTTTCCAAGTTTCACACACACAACGGAGATGACACACTTCCTAGATTTAATCGTGTCTGTTCGGGTTAAGTAAGACGTGATAAAAAGAAAACCAAAATACTTATACAGGGTTATTCGAAATGATTGTGGGATTTTAACAATTTGTCATATACAATACACCTGAGATAGGAGTATATGTATTTTTTTTTAATAGAACAACACTCCAAGTTTTTGTTACATACTTTACAGGTGCTCTATATGTGCACCCTTTGTGATTCTACAAACATCAACACGATAATCGAGTTCGTTCCAAACTGTTTGTAACATGTCAGCGGTGATGGTTTTAATGGCGGTTCTGATTCGTACCTTGAGTTCCGGAATAATTGCGGGAAGAGGAGGAACTTAAACCTGATACTTGACGTAACTCCATAGAAAGAAATCACATGGGGTTGCATCTGGAGAACGAGATGGCAAGTTTTTAAAACCCCAACAATCATTTCGAATCACGCTGTATTTACATGAGCGTTCAAGCGCCTTAAATTCAGCATCGGAATTTTCGAGCAGTTGTTACACTTAGGTTGTGAACTCCGGATATACGCGAGGAACCCACGTCAAATGTGATTAGGCCCCGGTGATGACAGCCGATCCAAGTCACCCACGAAAGCCTGACACCTTTCCCGGCATATGTTTCAGCTCAAAAATCCAAAGTTATGGTCACTATTTTATTTTCACGATCATGTGCTGTGCTCCACACATAAAAAGGCGTGGAATATTTCAGTTTGCATGTTCTAAATATATTCCGGCTAATACGCAGAGGTCCTCCTTAAATGAGTGCTCTAAATATACTTTCCTCTTAATTAACAATAGTAAAATTAATTTACGTTTCACGTTTGGAAGCTCCGTCCGAGGAACGAACTCTTAATTATGGTCGGTTACGTTACAGCTTCTCAGAAAAGCGCCTTTCTCCGTGGAACTGGTCAGCCGTAATTGCATAAAGGCGCCTTCACGTTACAATCACACAGGCTGTTCCTATCATTGTTTTTTTTAATGATCCATGCCATATAATTTAATTATATTTTGAAATTCGCAGAAAAAGTTTTACCACATTTCGGATAGAAAGGTGTTAATTTATAATGTGTTTGATACTTTCTCTGTAGGCTAGTGGTGTATGGGTGTATACACAGAGACAGCTACGATTGGATCATCATATCTATCAGCCTCGCAGCAGGAAACAACTGTTGGTCTTCTAGTATTGGCGAGAGACAGCAAGAAGAAGTGGCGGTAGCTCCGTATCTGGGCATTCCATCGCTTCGTGCACCATGGTCCAGCATCGCAGAGGCACAACTTCCAATGTTCGATCTGTACTCTGACTGACAGAAAGCACAACGCCTGCTATGTATGCAGCTCTTCATTATAGTTCAACCTCTGGAATAGGGAGTTACTTAAATAACACTGAACAAGCTAGGCAACTTTGAATTTGATGTTTGTGTGACAGTGCGTCTTTGATACAATAATACAAGCAGCCAACTAGTTGCAACAATAGCAAATTTTACTGATAATTATGATCAGCTCAACAGGTTTCGGGCGATAATTTCGCCCATCCTCAGGAGTACCAGAATGTGTTTACAGCTTGTGGTATAATGCACCGACGATGCTGCCTGCAGGCATTACACCACAAGCTGTAAACACATTCTAGTACTCCTGAGGATGGGCGAAATTATCGCCCGAAACATGTTGAGCTGATCATAATTGTCAGTAAAATTTGCTATTGTTGCATCTATTTGGCTGTTTATATTATAGTAAGTTAGGCAGCATTTTGTAATGTTTCGGTTGTTGTACAATGTGTAATAGACCCACGGTACAAAACACGAAACAGAACAGACAGTTGTGTATCTAGCTTTACCTACATATAGTCTACGAAATTCGTAGTATTTTATCATGACAGGCTTCTCAGCGAACTCGATGGTAAATCCTAGTCATTTACAAACAACAGCACGTCACATAAATAAATAAGAATTAACAATTATGAAAGAGTAGAGATATTAAAAACAAGTAAAATTCACCCTATTTCCTACCACGAAGGTACAGAGGGGGGGGTAGAGTTATAACTTTACTCTTTCTTTAACCTCGGCGCTAGATGGAAGTGGGTGATAAAAGCCACGCCCCGGGCACTCTACTTACAGAAATTTTCCTGTACCCATTGCACAGGAGGCCGGGTGGTCCCAAGGGCCGGTCTGGACAGGTACGTAAAATCCCGCACCCAGCGGGTTTCGATCTCCGGACCTTTCAGCCCGTAGCCAGTCGCTATACCGACTGCGCTTTCCGGCCCACGTACAGCAATGCCAGGCAACGCAAATATGAATTCATCGGACTGAGATATGAATCAAATTCGATTCATATACCAAACTATAATAACAGTTGTGTTCGTATGTTATTTTTTCGCCCATGGAGATCACAAGGATTACGCAATGTATTCTGAAGTCACGAATAAAGCAGCCAGTCACGAACATATTAAAATAAGAAGCATATTGGAGGCTACGCATGGTGGAGTGGCAAGCAGGTGTGGACTCAGGTAGCCACCTAAGGGCCGGTCATTACGGGGACTTCTAATGCACTACCGTCTCGCCCAGATCATAAGCGAGGATGCAACAATTAAGACCTTATCATTTTAATATAGTTGTTTAATAATGCTTTTTCATCTGCAAAAATTACGAGGAAATTTAACTAATAAACTTTTACACAGACGAATTACTCGCCTAAAGCAGAAACTCGACACAGCCTACATAAAATAGTACGAGTCACAATTATAAGGAGCAATCAGTCATCGCTAGGACAATAACAGTTGTTTATTTTCATAATTATCGAAAAGATACAAATACTCGTTTTGAACAAAATGCAGAGATTTATAGGTTCAATCACGTGACATACAACGTAGCTACTACGCGTGAAATAATTAATGACGCTATGAGAACTGCATAGGTTAGATACTTTTAGGAAACTTGTAAGTAAATGAAATACAGTCTAACCCAGTTATAACGACATTGGTTTATACGACACCCTGCTTATAGCGTCATATATTCTGTGATACCACTTAATTCGTCACTGTTAAACAAAACATTACGCTCCTCGGTTATAACGACGCTCGTTTATAGCGACACGATATATTCAGTCCCTCACATGATGTAATAACCGAGTTAGTCTGCAATGAATAAACAAACAAGTATGCTTTATGCTTTTATACAAGGTGTTTGTCTACAATCCAACTTGCTTCGACTAATCTGGAGAAGCCCGAGACGGATCGTGGTGTATGCCAGCTCAGGACTGTTGTGAGTCACGAGAACCAACCATCTGATTTTACGGGAAGAGGTTAAGTGACTAAACTTCATCTCTTAAAAGAAAAATTGACAATTTTAGCGTACAGAACCTCACATTTCGCAGCTGTCTCTCTCTGTACGTCGTGACGAAGAGTATAATGTCGCGAACGTGAAGGAACCCACAGTAAAGGGGGGCCTAGCCAGTCTCTATTTTCATTAGGTGTTTTGGTTCAACAAAGAACAAAAACACTGAAGCCCGAATTTTTTTTAAAAACATATTTGGTGTTGTACATTTATTTAAATTATACAAAAAAAAATGGCAGTTCGTACCTGACAGAAAACCGAGGTCTCTTAAATTACGAAGAATATTCGAGGTTCATACAAGGAAAAAAAAAATTGTACTTCCTTCTCAGAATGGTATGAACGCTAATAAAAATGCATCATACGAGCACAAGGCACAATTTTAGAACGTTATATCTGGCGGTAAATATGTTTACCACTGAGCCTTAAAGGAAAACAGCCTACACCTGTCCTCATAGTTCTCGTTGTTAAGACACTGAGCTGTCAACCAGCAGTAGAAAGGTTAGAAAATTAAAGTCTCAGTCAAACAAACAAACAAACAAACAAACCTTGTGACGCAATGCCTTGGATTGGTATTCAGAGGACAACCGAGCGGCGGAAGAAAAGGTTCAATTCTCCGGTAGGCAGGCGCTGCTTTTAACATCTTTATTGGTGACACTGTTTACTGAAACGTATTTATGGCCCGAGGAGAGAAGTTGCTGCTGGTAGTTCTTTTAAATGCCATGTCTGCGCTTTGTCGCTTTGCGCGGTCACGTGCCTCTACAGCAGTTACAACCCTTGCACCAGGTAATGATACATGCTTACTTCAAACGTTAAAGTATTAATGGCTGTTTATCAACCAAATACCATCTGGTAGCATAAATCCTTACACCGGTACTACTTAAGCCCTCCATTTGACACTAGGCACGTTCACTTTTTCCACCTTCTGTCTTCACGCCACAACATCTTAAGATCCATCTACAGCATTTATTTCAGTAGTGAAAATGGACATTACAAAAGAGGTTTCATTATGAAAATTCTTTAAGAATTCCTTGCTTACCTACTTGCTACATTTATGACTATTCCCCTAGACTTCAATGTTCCGAAAACAGGGCTGATATGTGACCTATATAAAATGTAAAGTTAAAGTGATCACGCTACAGGCCCGGTGTGGCCCAGAGGGTGGGTAGAGGTATAGCTTTACTCTTCCATGACCGCGGCAATAGAAGGGGGTGAGTGATCAACAGCACGCAACGGCCGCATTTTAACCCGGGAAAGACCTGGTACCCATTTTACAGGAAGCCAGGTGGGCCTAAGAGCTGGTCTGGTAGGGTGGAATATTTCGTCCCCACCGGGACTCTACCCCGGATTGCCCAGTCCTTAGTCGCTATACCGACTGAACTACCCGGCCCACTATTTGACCTATATAAATACTGAAATTACTGGCGTTATAATGTAATACGAGGGAGAGTCAAATGAAAACTTTAAAAGAGAGAGAAAAATTCGAAACACAGCTCGATTGTCTTGTAGGTTGACAACAATGATACTCATGGCTTGAAGAGTGTCCGACAGGTGGCAGTACGATGCAGGAATGTAACACGACGGTGTAGAAGTAGTGAAAAGATGGCGGTCCCGCTTACGACATGCACCAAAGAAGAACAGCGTTCTGTCATCCGTTTTTTTTATAGTGAAGGGGTGAAACCCATCGAAATTCATCGACGTATGAAAGTTCAGTACGGTGATGCATGTCTGTCACTACAGCAAGTATACGAGTGGACTAGGAAGTTCATGAACGGCATTAGTTCTGTAACAGACTCTCCTCGACCCGGTCAGGCACACCGAGTAGTGACACCAGGGTCCATTGCAACAGTTGAAGCCATCGTGAAGGAAAATCGCTGTGTAACAGTGAATGAAATAGCCACACATCTGGATATGAGTCATGGATCAGCACACCATATCGTCCACGATAAAAAATAAAAAATATTTAAGGTTTTCATTTGACTCACCCTCGTAAATCTCTCACATGACTACGACGGGCAGAAATTTCCCACAAAACTAGCAGTAAATCAAAATTTAGCCTCCATGGCGTGCTACAGCCACAAGTATTCGCACCCCTCAATTAACTTCAGATGCTTGCTGTTTTCAGCACTCTGCTGTTAGGTGCTTCTACGTGACTTTCTTCTTTGAAGTAAGAGACCACATTTTACACCCACCCAAGTGTTGTGAAAGTGACACCCGTTCTGTAATTACTATTAACCGCGTCTTCGTTAAAGACACAAAATGCTTGGAAAAAATGGCTCAGTTTCCATCAACGAAACAACACACACCAATTCCGATCAACTCCTTTGCCGTAATTAATCTCTCTGTACGAACCGTATTTAAAGTTTTTTTTTTTGCACAAAATAATAAAAGATGCACGGTACAGGTATTAAAATAAAATAGTTCTGAAAGTACTACGAAAATGGTTTCCGAGCGACGTCAGTATTTGTCTACCAGACACAAAACAGCCACATTAAAGCGACAGTGAGTGTCCCGATAACCGCGCGGTCTAAGGCATAGTTTTGCGGCTGCTCGCCTGTTGGGACTGCAGGTTCGGGGACATGGATGTCTGCCTCTTTGCCTCTTGTGTGTGTTGTGTGTTGTCAGGTAGAGATCTCTGCAACGGGCCGTTCTCCCGTCCAGAGGAGTCCTCCCGTGTGTGTGAATGTGTCACTGAGTGTGATAAGGTGCAACAATAAACCTTTACACCTACAATAATTAGGTACAAAGAGGTCAGATTAAGAAAGAAAAAACAAAGGAGAACAAACTACAGGGATTACTGCAATCTGAGTTAACTCTAATCCCCCTCGGGCCAATGAATCTGCACTACATTTAACACGTGTTTCCAGAGCAACATGTTTCCAGTTGTTACTCAGGAACGTCTGCAGACGACGTTAGGATTTAGACCAAGATAACGTCAGGACGTAAAGTAATAAAAACATGCGTACAGAATGTTTTTATTACTTTATGTCCTCTTTCAACCTGTGCACGAGATGGCCACCTATAGGTATGATGATACCAGAGGCGGTGTAATGCAATTTTGACCTCCTGATGATGAACACATATGCTCGAAACATGTAGACGCATGAAATAAACTTATTGTAAAACAAAAATTTTGTGCATCAAGTTGGTTAATTTCTGAGATAAATATACTGAGATGCACGGTCACCAAAACGTCAAAATTTATGCGTACAGCAGTACACCCACGGGAAAAATGATATGCAAGGCATCATGAATGTCAAAACTCTATTGTTATTTATATGTTCCATCCGCTCCGAACAGCACTAATACAACACGAATTACTTAGTATGATACAAATAAGTAAATTCTGTGGGCACAATGCAGAAGTTCTTAACGTTAAATTGCTCTAACGGAAAGTTTTTCAATAAGCGACAGGTTAGGGTAAAGAAACTGGATCGATCTGGCTCAGGACAGGGACAGGTAGCGGGCAGTTGTGAATGCGGTAATGTAGCTTCGGATCCCAAAAAATGCGGGGAATTTCTTGACTAGCTGAGAAACGGTTAGCTTCTCAAGAATAATCTGCTCCAGGTAGCAAGTCAGTAAGTAGGGTAAGAAATTTTTCTGTTCTGAAAAATTTTGAGATGGCAGTGGGGCCCACCAGCCTCCTATTCAATGCATGTCAGGGGCTCTTTCCTTGTGGATTAAACCACCTGATAAATTCCAGTACTCCCCTCCTTCCTAGTGTCAAAGCTATGCAGCTACTCCCATGACACAACTCCATGGTACAGAGAGGGACTCTTTACTTTGCACCAAATAACAAACCACTCTCCCAATACCCTTCATATCTTTTACGGAGTGCTTTTCTATCTTAATGCTACGCGGAGAAAGGACGCTGAAATAAAAACAGTCTCCATTAACTAATAAGCATTAGACGGAAGACATGATGAAATTACACATGCCTGTAAATCGCCGACCGGCGGCGGCCGCTCTGTCGGTATAGTTCGCGTGCGGACTAAGGCCACGGAGTTTTTACAGACCGCCTCTGTGGTCTAGTGGTCAGAGTTTCTGGCTACAGATACAGAGGTCCCGGGTTCGATCCCCGGCGCTACCAGATTTTTCTGAGTAGTAGTGGGTCTGGAACGGGGTCCACTCAGCCT
>Ga0131853_10019282_pt1 | contig 12414 bp, 2 predicted proteins | sample TergutLab28metaG_FD_92764 | JGI IMG/M metagenome (GOLD analysis project Ga0131853, IMG submission 92764) | Labiotermes labralis P1 segment gut microbial communities from Petit-Saut dam, French Guiana - Lab288 P1 (version 2) (version 2) | ecosystem: Host-associated > Arthropoda: Insects >...
CCTCAATTGACCTCACGAGGTTCACGAGGCTGAGTGGACCCCGTTCCAGACCCACTACTACTCAGAAAATCTGGTAGCGCCGGGGATCGAACCCGGGACCTCTGTATCTGTAGCCAGAAACTCAGACCACTAGACCACAGAGGAAGTCAATGCACATATATAGTCTTTAATAGTCTAAAATTTACATTAAAACACTTAAAACGCTCCTACATGTTTCGATCATACGATCATCCTCAGGAAGCATACGTTGTTCCTTGCTAAAGTTACAGTTTGAAACAGTCCGTGATTTACTTCGTTATATTAACTCGGTGCTGTGGCAGCATGTCGTGTGTTGAGTGTGAGTCATACGCTGTTCAGTTGAGACCGGCTGTCGATGTGTAACAAGCACACACAACACACGAAATGCTGCCACAGCACCAAATTAATATAACGAAATAAATCACTGAGTGTTTTAAGCTGTAACTTTAGCAAGCAAAAAAGTATGCTCTCTGAGGATGATCGTATGATCGAAACATGTAGGAGCTTTTAAGTGTTTTAATGTAAATTTTTGGGTTTTTAAAGACTATATATGTACATTTGTTGGTGTGTTACTTAAATAAACTACAAAATGATCGGTGCAACGATAAAGATGGTATTTTATATTTTGAGATCTACCATGTGCTTCATTTTCTGCATAACATGAGAAGACATTAACAACAATAGACTTGCACTTCGTTTGTGCCCACGTGAACATTTCGATTAGAAGTTTCCTTAACACTACTGAAGTACGTACAATCCATAAGACCGGACACTGTGATTATGTTAAGCATAGTGACAAACGAACAGCGCATTGTGCAGCCAGCCCTCCCCTATCTTGGTCTCCCACGCATTCCCCATCTCAGCACCATAATCGATTGAAACATTTTGCAGACACAGCATCTAATGTTCTTTTTTTTGTGTCGACGTGTTCCGCTCCGCGTCTTCGCTCGTAAGTAACGCTACTGCACGGCGTAACTATCTTTCTGCTTTTAAGTAATCACCACCGCCACCGCTTTCTTAATGAACAGAAATCGCTCCTTTAAACCATCGCGTTAATTTTTTACTAGTTAATGACTTCCAATTATTTTAGTAACGAAAGTAGAACATTTAAATATTCGACGCAGACACATTAACAACACAACTCGAACAACGATAGACATTCAAAACTCCTCGCTCTGCCAATCAACTTACCGTTCACATGCCTTCGACCCAGTTTTGTCACCCTGTCCGGTTAGGTGTAATCACGCCTTGGGAAAGTCAGATTTTTCGAACGCCTTGTAAGAAAGGTCTCATTTTTGCTACTTGGACAAAATCTGTGACTTTGGCGTTCCGAACGGAATTTTGTGGGACTGCAGGGCACATTTCTTTAAAACCCATGAAACCAGGACTGTCTAGGCAAAATCGGGACGCATGGAATCTAACAAAACATGTTGTTAATCAGATTGCAAAGTACATTCTTCTGTATTAACGGGCAGTTACGTTGGTGAAGACTTTCAACATATTAGTTGAATATTGTCTAGTTTTTCAGGCAGGAAGAAAACAGACGTATTGCGTCACATAAATGACGCCCTGAATGCCCTAATAATTACATATCAACGATTAGAATTTTACTGTGCCTCTTCAGTCCTTCTCACACTTCTCTGTGGCGACGGCGCTAAGGCGTATTGAATTGCAATCGAATTACATTTTATTCCGTAGTAGTAATGTTTGACTACGTTGTAGTACTTACTATCCAACAGCACAGGTGCAACATCCATAACATTCAACTCTCCGTGTGGTGTAGCAGTCGCTAACATTTGGAAGGGGTCAGTGAGATTAGTAAAACAGGCATCTTCCTGGCTAGATACGAAGGTCGCCAGGAGAATGGTCCACAACACGAAGAACATCATCATGCTACTGGTCCTGCACAACAAATATAGATGTACCTCAGAATACCGTGAGGAAAAATATGGGCATTTGGCGCACGTTTGTGCAATTTTTTGTTGTTTTGCTGACCGTGCATCCTGGCAAATGACCAACTTGATGCACAATTACATTATATAATACGTTTATTATTATAATCCTCTACATGTTTCGAGCAAATCTGTGCTCATCATCAGGAGGTCAAATTGTATTAATACAGCTTATGGTATAGCATTCTCTGTAAGTGACCGTCCGGTGTGCAGGTTGATGAGGACCTGGCTCCAGTTCCTTCTCAATCTGCACACCGGACGGTCACCCTATACCAGACACTGTATTAATACAATTTGACCTCGTGATGATGAGCACACAGTTGCTCGAAACATGTAGAGAATTATAATAATAAACGTATTATATAACGTAATTGTGCATCAAGTTGGCCATTTACCCAGAGTGTGTACAAAAGTTTGGTAGCAAAGCCAGAAGCGAAGGTTACATTTGGAAGATTAGCCGTAGATGGGTTGTTGGTGGTTCGGGTATGAAGATTTATTTGCACTTTATTTACATTATATTGTAAGAAAGGTAATGATATAGTTAAAGTTTGGTGCATCTGGCTTGTCATAACAAACTTTGGGCGGAGGGCTCATAACGTTCCCCCTCGGCACGGGCTTCTAGTCCTACAAATTTTGTGTTGCTAGTGACGTCTCTGTACTTTAGACAAGAGCAATATGCACACACGTTCCGCCACCAACATTTAGGATAGTGTCTTTTTATTTATTATACACAACTCCTAAATATTTCGGCTATATTCCCTGGCCATCTTCAGAGAGTTATAGGTTTTGTAGACCTACACAGCGTATATGATTTTTTGTCATAGATAATAGGCATACTATACATTTTTTTTTCTGTGGCTTTGCGGCTCACCACGGGCCTTGGTCTCCTCATTTTTGAGGTTTCCAGATCATAAGCAACAACGCACCACAGTCGGTAGGACTCCTCTGGACGCGTGATCATCTCGTCACAGAGACTGTACTTGACAACACACAGCCAAACAGCCATGCCCCCGGTGGGATTCGAATTCACAATCTCAACAGGCGAGCGGCCGCAGACCCACGCCTTAGACCGCGCGGTCACTGAGCCCGGCTATGCAGGCTGTATACAAAACGGAATGCTATAAAGATACAGTGACGATTATCACTATAGCACAAGTCGTCAATATTTAAATGGGTAATTACGGTGTTAAAATCGTGTTTTAATTATTATGCGTGTTGAAAGCAATAAAAGCAAAGTTCCATTTCTAAACGCCTGATTGTTAAGTGCGTCGAGTATGCGTCATTAATAGATATGATGCTTTTAACACCTGTAACTGTTAAGATTAATTACAACACACTTTTAAATTTGTAACTACCCATTTGTATATTGACGACTTATATACTGACAATTATCGTTGTATTCTTGTTACATTGTGTGTTAGAGTGTGTTTAGCCCATGTATTATCAATGACAAGTTGCCATTTTCGCTGTGTACATCGACCATAATAGTAACTCCTTGAAGATGGCCAGGATATATTGCTGAAACATGTTGGAGTTTTGTACAGTAAATATAAAACTTTGTGCAACTAGTAGGTGGAGAGTCTGCTGCACTGAAGAGTTACATCAATGGATAAGACGCGTTTACCGTACACGTTAGCGTGTGAACTCATGCAATCAAAGTTTGTTCAAGTAGGGTTGTTTAATCACTGCTTGTGATCGTATGTTTCATGTGTTAACGTGTTAACGTGTTAACGTGTTAACGTGTTAACGCTGAGGCTCGATCTTTTTTTTTTTACCAACTTGAAGCACGAATTCTTTATTTTAATACATTTATTACATTCCTCTACATGTTTCGAGCACTACTGTGCTCATCTTCAGGAGGACAATTGTATTAACACAGCATCTGGTATCGTCACTCTCTTTGGGTGACTGTTCAGTACACACGTTACGAGAGTCCTCTCGTAACGTGTGTACTGAACAGTCACCTAAAGAGAGTGACGATACCAGATGCTGTGTCAATACAATTGTCCTCCTGAAGATGAGCACAGTAGTGATCGAAACATGTAGAGGGATGTAATAAATGTATTAAAATAAAAAATTTGTTCATAAAGTTGTTAAGAAAAGACTCTTATTATATTAGGATGCACGGTCAACAAAACGTAAAAATCTGAAGCTCGGGTTCGATTTCGGGACGGTTTATGTGGCCAAAACCGCACTATGGTAGGTTTCAGACAAAGTACTTCGGTTTTACCCAGATAGGATAATTGTACAAATGATCCAGACTCATACGTATCCACCTGCTGTTGAAGTCTCAGTGTTTCGCCAGCTGACTCTATGAAGCAGAGATTTTTCAGAAAATAATAGTCCATCCCTGACACATGGGCCTGTGTTGAGTCGGGTGAACCCAGTCCAAGTCCATCCTAGTTCTTTATGATCCATCGCAATATTTTTCCATCTGCCAATTTGCCTCTTTCCTTAGTTTTCACTACCAAAATCCTGAACGCATTTTTTTCTCCCCTGCTCATTACGTTCTCCTTGATTTGATAACCCCAATAACGTTTGGGGAGGAACAAAAATCATTGAACTTCTGACCTATCAATCTTCTCCTGCCTCTTGTTACTTCATCTCTTTTACCTCATTATCTGACTACGCTAAGTACAATGCAAAGCAGCAAAAGTTGTTGCACATATTAGAATTTAAGCAAAAATTTTGCCTTAGTTATACTGGTCATAAGTAAACTCAAAGCTACGCACCGTCACAGTATTTCTAACAGTTGACTTACAAACAGTATTTATGCAAACTTCATAGGAAACTCATAATAAGTACATTTCACATGTGATTTTATATGCTTTCCTCAAATTGGTTGTTAGTTACCACTGTTGCTTTCAGACTGAGAGCTAAAGCAAATTTCATGTCATTTACATCTTATAGAATCGAAAGAGGGCATGCAGAAATAAACCAATGGTTTTTTTTTATAAGTACCTTTCTGGCGCTTGCAAAATAAATGTGTAAAATGCGTCTTAGCTTCGCCGCTTTCGTACGTCTGTCGTCTTTCCAAATGCACGGGACGACCGCATAAATTAGCCCACTTTTAATTCGAAACATTGCCATAAAAATTGACAGATATCAATGGTGGCCATTTTGGTAGCAAAAAAACCGAAACTTTTATTTTCGTATTGGGGATGAAGTTAGCAGTGATCATAGCGTGCTGCTCTTTGTGGCGTGCTGACGTTCAGTTTTATATGTGCTTCGTGTTATGCTTCACTTCTACATCTGCTGTTATGAATGGACTGCTGTTCGCCTGAGTAAGTTCCATGTACACGCGCGCAAACACAGCTTCCTTTGGATAAAATTATAGCCTTAATATTTTATATTGTGTCATGCAGTCTGTGAAAGATTTTGTTGAGAAGAGAGATGACGGGTTACTATAATAGGACAGGCAGCGGTTTCCTACATTGGACCACTTCACATGACCCATTTTAGGAAAATGTAGAGAAACAATTCTTTATAATTTTTCAGATATATGGGATTTATTGATCAGCAGATAGACACGTGATTTAAATTCAACGCGTGAATATGCAAGTTACAGTTACTCTTCTTTCCTCGCCGTCACTCTCTGTGTGGTACTTTAGATATAGAATGTGGGAAAATAAGGAAAGAATGAAGAAAAATAGTGGAGAGAAGACGGGTTGTATATCAGAACGGGGATTTGGTAGATATGTGTAATGTGGGCAATGTGAAGTACTGTTTTGTTCTGTGGTCCTGTTGAGGAATGCATATGCTTGAATTGGACCGATGATGGCTTTTAGGAATATTTTTAAAATATATTTTGTTGTACAGTACAGCGAGAAAAATAATCAGCATAGACTATGTTTGCCCCTAACAATTTGAGAAACTCTGTGTCATTATCATGGCAATTTACATAAAAAAATTGCCACTAATATTTGTGTAATCATTCCATTATTTGTTGATTTCGAGCAAGGCAACAAAAATTGCATGAATAACCCTGGCTATATGCCTCCGGTATTTCCAGCGTAACTCGCTATGAATTTCATGTTCGTGTGACCATGAATCATGCACACGGCCTGCTTCCCGGCTCCCCAAGACTCCAGCCAGCACATAAAGTGCTGAAAACCATGTGAAGTAACATAAGGTCTAGCGCTCCTGAAGATGGGCATAATGATGCCTGAAACATGTTGAACTAATGGATTATTAATAAACCATAATTTGTTGCATTTAGTTGGTCTCACACGTCATTTCGCTAAGTATTTATCGGGGTGAAAATGTTTCGAGCGAAAGATTTGGAGAAGAAGAAAACCATTGTAATACGCATAAACTCAAAATAAAGGCTTGTTCACGTAACCATTTTTACTTTTGAAAATCAGCAAGTATTACGTAGTCTGTAAACTTAGTTATCTAGCATGCAAAGCGTATGCGCCCTATTGTCATCTGTGGCCTGTCTGTCTGTCTGTACCATATTACTGCACATTATCTCACAAACAGCACGATTTTCAGGAAAAAAAAAGTTATTGAACACAAAATATGTGTTTTGGTGTTCTACACAACTTTTTTCTGCAACGTTTCTCACTTAAAGCATAATTCAATGAGGTATCCTAAATGTACTTACGTCTTCGTGTAAAGTACTATTTATTCTTGTCCGATTTTAATGAAAGGTTAATTTTCTCAACAGAATTTCGAAAAATACTTAGTATCAAATTTCATGAAAATCCGTACTTTGGAAGCTGAGTTGTTCCATTCGAACCGACGGATAGACAGACATGACAAAGGACAATTGTCACTTTTCGTGATTTTGCGAACGCGCCTTAAAAACGGAATATTTTAATTCCTGTTCACTTGCCATCGGTTTTAAACATAATTAAATGTAAGCGACATTTCCTAACATTTAGTCTTCATTCTCAACAGTCTTTTTAACCCTTGCAAAGATTACTGAAATATATTATCGTCGATAATATGTAAATGAAACTTTTTTCTCATTCGAACTTAGTTTTACATATATGTAAATGTCAATTTAATTTCAGTACTATTGATCATACGGCTACAGTCTTCTGTTTTAACAAAATTGAAAATAATCTCGGTCGTGTTTTATTTTTGGTGCATTCGCAACGATCAGCTGGCAGAAACGTTCCTATTAGATTCGTCTCGACTACCCGTCAATATGAAACAACTCGATAACCAGCGACACGACTTCCATGAAATTTGCCAGTGAGTAGTTTCGCTAAACTTTTTGACACACTTTAGTTTTAGTTGAGAACGGGAAACAGCAAAGGATATTTTACATAAAGACTTATATCCCTGAGACACGTATATTTTGCGGAACGAAAATTATTTTAAAAAAGTGTAGAGAGAAATCATTTGTTTTATGCCCAATATTTTTCAACAATCTTCACGGTTTTATATGGCCTAGAATTAGCAAGGTTGACGAATAAGTCACAAGTGTTCGCTTCAATACATTCCTTACTGTATTTTTTTTTAAAGAATGTAAGGTAATAAATTTTATAACTCCTGGGTATTTTAAATATATTATATTTTCACTGTGTACGGTGAATTACCTTGAAGTTTTAGAGCACTGTGACGTTTCCTATTTATTTGCGTTGGTTGGAGAAGTGAAGAAATAAATAGTAAATTCATGAACTTACAATGGCAAACAGCTGCTACTATGTAGGAACTAGAACTTACCTGAAGCAGGCGATTCAATTGTGAATGACAATCAGGACAGTTGTGTGCTATATATATACCTACTGGAACAGCAGCTGATAAAAGGCAAGTGTTCTTTCTAAGAATATAAATATTGTTTCAATGTCAGTAAATTTATTGAAGGACATATACCAAATGTCTGCAGTAAAAATTATATTTATCGTGTGTTATATTTGCACATAAGTTTTCGATACATTCAGAGTCACATCACACGTGATGTCTGAATGAAACGGGTGTAGTTTATTACACTGTGCTCCGGAAACACAACCTCTATGGACATGATCAAGAACAGTAAACTATTGTGAATACGTTCTAACCCCGACATAGTGACACCCTCGCTTAGCGCCCAGGAAAGCCTGTGAACATCAATTTCCTAATGTACATTATTTCCACTCAGCGCGACACTTGATGTACCGCTGCAAATTGCGGTGAACAAACAGTGGCACCACATCGGGGTCAGACTGTACACAAAACTATGGAAAGGGTGGATCTAAGAGCACTTAGCTAATATGAGGCTACAGAAATTCAATTATGTGATTGTCATAATTTCTACTTATCGCCATATGTTATTAGATTTAACAAATCAAGGATATGGTAGGTGTGGACGGCGCATGTAGCACTTATGGAAGAGTTAGCGAAAGAAAAGCCATTTTTTAAATATTTTTGGAATACATGAGACAAAAGAAAACAATTTTAATTCGGAGTTGACAGACAAGACATTGTGGGAAAATGCGACCGGAAAATTGCAAAAGGAAAACGAGATCTTATAATGTCAAACAATATTTAACAGTCAGTAATAAACTATAATTTACAAGGAGTTTTTCTTGGACACCTTTAATACTTCGGTAGGACGACTGGGTCGTGTTCTTCGTGCAAATATTCTGGAAATATGTGCGTAGAAGCAATGGCAGGGTCAGAAAATTAAGCAGCTCTAGTTCCTTGATCGACATTCTTTCCCAGGATTAAAGTGACCGTGGTGTCAAATTCACCACTTACCTCCATCCAGCGGCCGAAGTTAAGAATGAGCTCTGCATTTGAAAGGCATTACACAATATGTCGTAAGAGAAGACGAAAATAACGAGCCCTGATCTGGATATTAAAAAGAGCTCAACTTGGCGCGCATGCGGAAAAGTGTGGAGAAAGTAAAGTAGCTCATACGCATTTTAACCATGAAAGCAAAGAGACATGCCAAAAGCGTGAAAAGATTGGTGTATAAATTAGCCCTTTAAAGATGAAGCGCAGGATGTTTTATTCAAAGACCCAGTCCGTACCGCGCAGTAAACACTTTTCATCTCGGTTATAAAAACCAATCACTTTATGCTGTAAGTGGCGCATGTCGCTGTTTGTTCTCAGATAAATACAAAACACATAAATAGAGTGTGGGCAGAGCGCACAGTTGTGGAATGTTAAAACTGTTGGTGCATCACGTAACCAGTAGGCTATAAAAGGTTAAAGCATTTAATATTAATGAAGGGAAAATGCCGTAAGAAGCAAAATGATATTTGCTTAAGAAATGCTGAATTAGTACGAAGATCTTTGAGAGCTAGTCAAGAACAGGCATAAAGAAACTCTGAGGAATATTTCGTTTTCACTAACGATCTACAAACGCCCTAAGATGTCCCCAGTTTTCAGTTTCCATTGCACTAATCAAGTGGAACGTGTACTTATGTTTCATATTTCTATTTCCTTTCTATTCATAGCGATGTTATCGATATGCATTTTTGAAGGAGACCACAGAACTGAGAAATTCTCAAGATTGAGCATCTCGGTGTAACTCATTTTAATGCTAGATTCCGCATTTCAGATTTATCGCCACATTAAAGGAGACGCAAAAACTATACAATGTACTTATTTTAAGTGTATAAAGGTATTATACCTACTACTGATGCAAAATATAAAATTTTGGTCGATTTGTTAAATCAAAATAATTTTAAAAACTCTAATCAGAATAACAGAGATGCTGAAATGTTTAGCCCGATTATGGGTTTAGTTTAAGGTTTTTGGAATTGATATGCAGTAAGTACAATGTAAACTTTCAATAAACCGCAAAATTAATTAACGAGTTTTAATTAAAAGGTAAAGGTAAATCAGTCCCATTAGAGGCCCGAGGTACCCAGAGGGTTATAGGAAGTTAAGGTTCCCAGATTACGTGACAATGGCCCAGAATGGTGGTAAGGTTGTCAGCCTTACGCACCGACAGTTTTACCCCCAGGAAATACTCCTGGTACTCATTTCTGTTAGAGGCTGAGTCAACCCCAGGGCCATAGTGCGATCGGAAGGATTATGTTAATGAAAAATTCCAATGACACCATCTGGAATCGAACCAGCGACCTTCCTATTTGTAGCGCAGCGCCTTAACTACTGTGCAACCGCGGTCCCCGTTTTATTTAAAATCCCAATATATATATATGATAGGAGCCATATTTATTAGCTTTGAAAATGGTTTACGTCACATTACATTTAGGAGGAAACTTACTTTTATTGACATTCCATAAATCTAATGAACTAAACGCACACATATTCCTTCTAAACGTCCAGAACCTAATACCCAGTTCTGCATCATCATATCTCAAAAGAACAAAATCCCCATTCCTGTTCTTGTAGTTTTTAGAGGGCCGTCTTACTGATTGAACATGCACTCCTACAGACCAGTCTGCAAGACCATCACGTCATCGAAACATTTGAAATGTTCTTGTAGATCACATACAGAGATTTTTTATTTACAGCCTTCAGGAACCGGGAACTTCTTCATCTATTGATGCCCAATGTTTTACTTTTTTACCGGACTGAATGGCGCTCTACAACGAAGTCTGATAAAATATTGGTCGCTAATGTTCCTCCTACACGATTATTTAGTACTGAAAGTGCAGTTTGTTGGATAAAATACTGCATAACCAATCCATTCGACGGAATATGGATTAGTTAAATGTCTTGTAATTGTTGACCAGTGTGATCACTGTTTTCGTCACTGCACTCAAGAGTTTCCTGGAAATGTTCGGATGCTGCACTTTCGCTAGCTTCAGATTTGCCTTCGATGATAATCTGATACATGCCATGTAGAATCTTCCGTCTCCACGGCCACTCTTCTGAAACAAGTGCTTCAGCTCCGCTAGGGATAAAACATGTTACACTTAACTGCTGACATTTGTACAGTTACACACTTAGTAGGCACAGTTTCAGAGATTTTTTTTTTGTGAAAACTCCTCGTATAAAACGTGTCCACTTAATTGTTTTTGCAAAGTCTAGCTTTCTACATGATCTGCTAAACAGCCCATACAGGAATGCGATTTTCTTCTTGTTTCATCCATCCGTGTGTAATGTCTTGATGCAGTCCCACACTCGTGGAATAAACTAGCTTCAGATTCTCCATTTTGAATACGTCAATTGGGGGGGGGGGGTTACATTATCCACATTTGAATAATCTTTTCTGTTACTCGTATTTGCGATCACACCTCTAACTTCTTAATACTGCTATACCATGCTGTGAAGCAAAGTCTGTAGGCCAACGAAAATGTTCTGGGTTTCTAGAATGTCGCTACTGAGTAGGTGCAGAGAGACAAGATAAGCACGTCAGATGAACAATTCTACCCGTTTCAGCTAAAAAGAATGCCCATTAACGTTTTGTTTAAAGCAAAATAAGCCAGTCTTTGAAGTGAAATAAATCTAAATACGTATTTTCAGCCGGTTACAGACTTTACATAATAACCGGGATGGCCATCAATTTCTCTTGTTTGAGCAATGTAATCCGAAGATTGGAGAAACGATAGTAAGGAAAGGACGGATAGACTGAAAATTTTGAAATTTAAGACGGTAACATTCTAAGTGATAAGCCTAGATAAATAAGTACAAAATTTTATAGAATGCCTTACACTTCTATATTCCCGGCTAAATGAACGAGCCACGGAATCCCACATACACACCTAGAAACATGTTGAAGCCGCCCGCTCCAGTTTCGACCCCGGGAACAGGCTTTCCTGAGATGTAAATGTTTTATTTAAGAATTCATATACATTTTTTTTAAAGGTTTGCATCGGCAAGTCAACGTCCGTCCTGCTCAGTTTGTGAATTCCTGCCTTGGGCCCTCCGCTTAGCAACCTTCGTTGCAATCGTGCGACGCAAGAAGGATGAGTGCGGGGATCATGTGGCAGAATGGATACCGGCTGACCAACAGAGTAACTTAGGTTTGTGGCGCGGTGCATTTTAGCCAATCAGCTTCGACCCTGAAGTCAGGCGATACCGGACCGACTTTGCATTTTGGCAAAGCGTGATTAAAGAAAAACAAGAAAAACTTTATCCACGCGACTCTATCGGAAGTATCAAGGCAGCGGGCTGGATGTAAATGTGTGTGTGTGCTCTGGTGGAACATGAAGTGATTTGACTATAATAACAGAGGCTGGCTGTTTTCTGTAACTAAGATTTGACGCATCTTCTCTGATGTCTCCATCCCCCCGATATTTCCGGTGATGAAGGAGGATCATTAGAAGGCCGGGTACAGCTTAGGTCTACTTACTTACTTACTCCATGGTGCAGAGTCCTTCTTGAGAAGCTAACTGGTTTGCAGCTAATCAAGAAATTCCCCGCATTTCATGGAACCCGAAGGTTCATTACCGTACTCACAAGCGTCCGTCACCTATCCCTATCCTGGGCCAACCCAATCCAGTCCACATACCCACATCCCACCTCCTGGAGATCCATCCTAATATTATCCACCCATCTACGCCTAGGTCTCCCCAGTGGTCTCCTTCCCTCC
>Ga0131853_10019284_pt1 | contig 12412 bp, 9 predicted proteins | sample TergutLab28metaG_FD_92764 | JGI IMG/M metagenome (GOLD analysis project Ga0131853, IMG submission 92764) | Labiotermes labralis P1 segment gut microbial communities from Petit-Saut dam, French Guiana - Lab288 P1 (version 2) (version 2) | ecosystem: Host-associated > Arthropoda: Insects >...
CGCTTGTGAGTACGGTAATGAACCTTCGGGTTCCATGAAATGCGGGGAATTTCTTGACTAGCTGCAAACCAGTTAGCTTCTCAAGAAGGACTCGGCACCATGGAGTAAGTAAGTAAGTATTGTACAAAGAGGGCAGTTTCATGCATAATGCGATAGTTCGTTGGTCATCCGCGCTATACAGCGTGAGGGCCGGTCCGGATAACCCGGGAATCACCGAGGGGAAAACTCGGTGTTATAAGTAACATACCAAAAAAATCACTCAAAGCTAAAGTGTAACTTCTTAGAGCCTAAGTACTGCGCTTTACAGTAAATAATAACCAACTCCATACAGCAGAGTCCTTCTTGAGAAGCTAACCGATTCTCAGCTAGTTAAGAAATTCCTCGCATTTTATGGAACCCAAAGCTTCATTGCCGCACTTACAAGAGTCCGCTACCCGTCCCTATTCCGAACCAGATCAACCCAAATTTTGATGTTTTGCTGACCGTGCAACTCAGTATATTTATCTTAGTAATTAACCAACTTGGTGCAAAAACTTTTTGTTTTACAATAAGGCACCGCACAATCTTAATATGGATAAACACAAAATTTTTTAGATAGGTAATGTAAATAGACATCTTATTTTTTAAAATTTTAACAACCGGACAAACATAACCTTATAGATACAACAACTAATCAGCAATTTATACGATTTTATGACTAGATAGACTAAGCAAATATAAATGTAAATAGACATAGTACCTTTCTAATAAGTTTAATAACTGGATAAACATAACCTCTACATGACATAACATGTTTATAGTAAGTAATACACAGTAATCACACCCGAAACATTCACACATAAATTTTACTACTATTTGCTCATATTTATAGAATTGTATTTTAGTAATTTTAGACCACTGATGATATCAGAGGCTGTATAATACAGCTCTTACCTCCTGATGATGAGCACATAGTGCTCGAAACATGTAGAGGCATGAAATAAACATATTGTAAAACAAAACTTTTGTGCACCAAGTTGGTTAATTATTAAGATAAAAAGATAAGTCCAGTTCATGCCCCATCTCACTTCCTGAAGATCCATTTTAATATTACCCTCCCATCTACGTCTGGGTCTTCAAAATGAAAAAATAATAATAATAATAATAGGACTTTGTCGATATCATTGTACTGCAATAGCGAAATAAGAGAAAGAGAGCGATGAAACTCGACAAATCACGTCCTTAGTGCCGGGATGTTACAGACTGACGGGCTCTTTCCGCTTTACCCACGCTATCGGTCTCGGAGTACGGATTGTCTCAGATTTTCCCCCGGTGATCCGGACAGTGACCTAATAATCGAGGGGAAATTAAAGGGTCATAATTGGTCTAAAATTTTCCGGTTTGTCCGGGGATCCGGATTTCCGAGAGATTACTGTAGTGATGTAATGAACCAAATGTTGTCACAAGCCTTGGCATAATTATGAACGTTATATTGTTTTATTAGGCTATTTGAAGACTCATTATACCTGAAATGATTGAATAACCAGAGGAATGCAAATATATTACTGTGATTTAAAACAGTTCTAATTAGTTATTCAGTAATTGTATTAAGTGTCATTATGGCTACAGAAGGTTTATAGTCTGTTCTTGACTTCAAACAGAATAACTTGCTATTCTTCCTGCTTACACCGCCTATGAAGATGGAACAGAGTGTTTCGAAACGTCAGCATATAAACTTCAGTCCCCGGGGAATCACCCAAAAGAAAGAATACAACATTCATAGTATGTTATCTGAACACTAACCTGATAAAGATTTCGAGAAGGGATTAGTAGAATTTTGTTCGAAATTGTTGCGTTAGTGAGAGACCAAAACTCATGCAGACGGAACAAGCCAACAATTTACTTACACCGTTGCCTGATTGTTTCGTTCGTCCAGTTACGGAATGAAGGCATGTTTGAGAACTTCTCAAACACCGTGAACTTATTTACATACGTAGGGGAATATGTCATGTAGTTCTCACGCATTTTACATTGAAACAGCTCTAGTTTTCATTGAAGAATATAAGACCAACTTGATGTCACTTGCTATTTTATTTCACTTCCTATGTACTCAACATGTTTCGGACATTAATATATTCATCATCAGGAACTTGCGACTGTGCTGTTGAATTACCACATCGGTCGTTTTGTTCTCGGCTCGTTGTGTGTTGGAGATTTGATGCGGCTGGGTTTGAGTAGTGTCCGTGTTGCAGGCTTCAGCCTCTCTCTGGCAGGCTTCAGCGTGCAACACGGACACTACTCAAACCCAGCCGCACCAAATCTCCAACACACAACGAACCGAGAACAAAACGACCGATGTGGTAATTCAACAGCACAGTCGCAAGTTCCTGATGATGAATATATTAATGTCCGAAACATGTTGAGTACATAAGAAGTGAAATAAAATAGCAAGTGACATCAAGTTGGTCTTTTATTCTTCAGCTATTACAATGATGCACGGTCAAACAAACATAAGGTATAATTTTCTTCTAGGCACACGAAATGTTTTAGTTTGCTTGGTTTACTGGCAAGAATTTGATGTTTTAAAGTGTTAATATTCCCTTCTGTTAAGATCATGCAGGTAACTAGCCAGGAAAATAACTGGGTACATGATGTTGAATTTTATGTTATAATGTCAGGTGAATTCATAACAACATCATGAGATACCACCATTCGTTAGAAATTTTGAATGTAATTCAAAGTTTGGCTGCAACATGTGGATGTAACAGTTTGTTATCTGTGAGGAACTCACGAAAAGTCTTGATCGCTTAACATTCGTGCCGCGTGTAGACGCTCTCTGTCTGGCTAATTACCGACAGTGTAATGCAAATAAACAACTTTCAGCTCGTCTACTTGGCTGCTGCTAGTCGCTGCCATTTCAAATGGAATGGAAGTTTACGCTTCACACGTTTCATTCAACTAGATATGCACCATGGCATGCATACTGTTAGTTCCTCGTTACAAATCCAGCGAACCTGAAGTTCACTTAACAAGGTTTACACATTGTACTACTTTGACAAACCTACCTCAATAACTTAATACGGGATTACGTGAATGTAATATTACATTCTTGTAAACACCTCATTGCAATTTTTAGTGCATCCGCCGCGTTGCTAATGAATTTATCGTGTGATGTTGTTTATGGACTATGCAAAATGAGGCATGTGTGGGTATTGAGGTACCAGAATGAAAGAGAAATTCATTTGAGTTTCTAGCATAACTGGTACCGAGGATTACATGCAGCTGGACTCTTTATAACGAGGCCTTTTTCAACAGTGTTAAGACGCTTTTTTCTACTGTAATCGTGCCTTTTTTGTCTGAGCATTCACTTTAGGAATCTCTGCGGGTGAAGGAGAGTATTTCTTAACTCGAATTATATTTTGATGTAAACAGCGGCAAACGCTGACGCTTGTACCCCATCGTCCCCTCCCTCTGCAAGTGCGTATGAGCTATGTAGTGCAAATTTATGCTTGGGATTTAAGGTGGTTTGTTAACCTCAATAAGATTATTATTTCAACAATACTCGCAATGAAACCAAAACGTAGAAGTGGTCGTAAACAAACAACCTAATTCAAGAAATGAAATAAAGTGAAATGCCAACTTGGTGCAACTAGGTACTTTTATTGATGTATTCTTAGCTCGACATGTTTCGGGTATATACGCTCATCATCAGGAGCATTAGATGTTGAGTTGCAGCATATGGTTTCCTGCACCGAGTTTTTGGATGGGTGGTGGTCTTGAGAGCAGCTGCGTAGGTCGTGTTTACGGTGCGGATGGTGCCGTGCGAGTCTCACGGCACCATCCGCACCATACACACGACCTACGCAGCTGCTCTCAAGACCACCACCCATCCAAAAACTCGGTGCAGAAAACCGTACGCTGCAACTCAACATCTAATGCTCCTGATGATGGGCTATGTACCCGAAACATGTCGAGCTAAGAATACATCAATAAAATTACCTAGTTGCATCAAGTTGGCATTTCACTTTATTTCATGAGGATGATGCAGGTCAAAAACCCTAAACCTAAATCAAGTGGCGTTGTCCACACCACATCAAACGAAAAGTTATACCGCCATTCTATAACGTCACATTTGGTTTATAGCAGGCTATATCGCTTTAAGGTCAGGATGGAAGTAAGGCAGACTAAGGTCATGCCATAGGTAAGCGGTTAATGTGGTGAACATGGTAGCGGTTTTCTGGGTGCTTCTTTTTCCCCTGTTAGTTTTCATTCCACCACAGTTGATCCGGGGATGGTTAGTGTGCCCGCTGAGGCTGCAGTTTCACGGAGACCCCACTGCGAGAATGACAGCAGGAGAGGCTTTCCATTATATATGTATATGACAGCCCTACTGGGCCTAAGTCTCCTCATTGACAAGGTTTCGAGACCACACTTAGACGCAGCACACTCGGTAGGATTCCGGACGAGTGATCGACTTGTCGCAGAGACCTCTACCTGACACCACACAACAATCATAACAGACAGACATCCATACCCCCGGCGGGATTCGAATCCCATATCCCAGTAAGGGAAGGGCCTCAGACCCGTACCTGGACCGCGCGGCCATTGGGATAGGCCTTTACGTTATATAGCACCTCTAAAAATCAATAAACTTGTATCTGCCCAATGTATTATTTCACACTCTCTCATAATAAGAATTTTTGTTTGTATTGTGTATTTCTCTTTGTTTCGGATATCGTAAAGTGTCACTCACTGCTGAGGGTCCGGAAAACTTTTAATTCTTATATTATATTATATTAAGTTATGTGAATGCAGATATCTTCTGCAACTAAACATCAATAATAAAATACTTTTGTGAACTGGAACATTTATATCATGTGGAAAGGTTGCATTTTTGTATTGAATGTTTCTCGTGCGTGTTAATTTAAGCTTTGGGATGGATTTTATACTTGTTGGTTACATTTTCATACACTCACAAAGAAAGTTTCCTTTAGCAAATGTGCCACTTGTGAAAAATGAAAAACCCTAGGTGTTTCGATACAAAATGGACTCGACCTGCGTAGATACACAAAGCTGTTCCTGTGTATTTATAATGTAGAACTTAATTAACTATTTGATAGATTGTTGTCGTTTCTGTCACATCATAAACTATGTGTGTCGAATCACGTTTTCAAGGCTTTCGGAAGCTCCAGCTGCTTGTATTAGTCAAGTACTAGTGTTATGCCCTCAAATAGACAACATTATTTTTTTCCTGTTATTTCAAACTCTTGTTCATAATTATTATTCAGTTTCTACAATGATATATCACCCGCGTAATTCATACAGTGTCATTGAAATATTTTATATTGCTAGCTAGATATTTGAAACTGGCCTGTTGTTTATAATATATTATATAACGTCAGTACAATACACAAAAACATCAATGTAGTAAATAATGTATACAATAGATTACACTGTGACTACATATTTCGACAGCGAGCGGACATCAGGCCAATAAATAAAATTTGTTAAAGGTACAGAAAGGTAGTACTCAACGGGATCCCATCTCGTTTACATTTGGAATATACAATAATGCATGAAGAGTTCTTATTTACATTTAAAACTATTAAAATTTGAGCGGTAATCAAATGGAAAAATATCTTCAAATGCTCTGTTTGTTATGTCCACACAATTGAGTACTACCTTTTTGTACCTTTAACAAATGTTTTTTATTGGCCTGATGATGCGGTCGAAACATGTAGTCACAGTGTAATCTATTGCATACATTATTTACTATATTGGTGTTATTGTGTACTGACTTTATATAATATATTATACAATTGTTATTGCACAACGGAATATCTTCTGTCAAAACTGGCCTGTTATGGCTTAAACATGACTTGATCTAAAACATCATTGTTAATCAGCCTGTCCTGCAATTTGTAGGTTCTGAATGTGATAATAATATGCCGGTAAAGAGAACAAAGGTACAAAACTGCGATAATGAAAGTCCCAAACCCTTTATTTTTATTTGTGTGTTTAATGACAAAAACGTCAGTAACTCAGTTTATATTTCAGTTTGTCAGTGAATAATAAATTAAGAGCTGGTATACAAATAATCGGTAATTGCATAATTCGAGTCGATACCTCAACATGCTCCTTGACGAAGTGATGGAATCCACAAAACCCTCATATTTAAAGCGAGTCACTGACGTTTCGTCTTTGCGATAAAATGTTCACGACGTCACGTGTGTGGTGGTGAAAACGGTGTTCTGGAGAACATGGATTGAGCAAAGCAGTTTGTCCATTTTGCGAGCCAAATCTTTCTGCCTATCACTTAATTTCACTTCAGAAAAATTCATCTTCTCAAAGTAGCTTAGAAGTGTTACAAGAGTCTTTGATGGTATTCGTAACTTGTGTCCGTGTCGTGGAAATAGAAGAGGGAAGGAAAGCGGAAACCATTAGCTCAGAACACGGCCTTTGACGGAGGGCCACATGCTTAACAAGAGAGACGGTTCAACATCAAAGGCAACGCGTGCTGCAGAATTTAATATATGTATATCTAATAGAGAAAAACGCACAAACATTTAATAAACGTTATCTAAATATAAAGATTGAAGTTTTAAAGAAAATTACTAGAGAGAAAATAACTGTATGAGCGTTTCTTTCATCGACATAAAACAGCCAAGTCTATACAAATTATAATTGTTTTACGTATATAAGAGATGGAGGGAAGCTGTCTTTGATATTTACGGTTTACTTGATACTATAAGTGTGGATGTAGGATTTCACTTTAACTATCTAGTCAGTACCGGGGTGCTGATAAGCCCTTAGCCCTGTCAGGAAGGAAACAAGCTCGGACAAATGCCAGGGACTCGCGCGATTTTAACAACATGGAGACGCGAGCTACCATCAAGTTTTTTTTTTGCAAGGCAAGGTGCCGAAGGAAATTCACGCTTTTCTGACAGAAATATTAGCTTGTTTCCTTCCTGGCCGGGCTAAGGTCTTATCAGCACCCCTTACAATTTCTTTAAGTCTGTAAGACCACAAATGTTTTGGATAGCAGCAGTAGTGAATCCGAAATTCTATCCCGAACGTATTAATTTCAGTTGTTCGCCGGACTAATGGACAAACTGAGAGATTTTTCACGTTTTGTGTGTCTCAGCTAGCAAGTTGGTTCAGACGGTGACGCATCTGTTTTGTACGTGGGGTGTAAAGCAAAGTAAGGCAATTCCTGCACAGGCCTGAACAAGCCCTGAGGGTTCCGACAGGTTGAGGCTTCCACATTTTAAGACAGTCGGCACATGAAGGTGGTAAGATTGTCAGCCCTAAGAACCGGTCGCCTTTACCCCTTAGGAAATATTCCTGGTACTTATTTCTGTTTGAGGCTGAGTCGACCCCAGGGCCATAGTGCGGCCGGAAGGATTATGTCGATAAAAATTCCAATGACACCATCGGGAACCGAACCGCGACCTTCCGGTTTGTAGCGCAGTGCCTCAAGCACGTGGGATGTACCCTGCTCGAAACTCTGTTAATCTGAAGTTCGTTCAATGGCGGCCACGACAGTTTCCTTGTATTTCCATTACAGTTTACTATTCCATCCCACACGCGACAAACATCGTCGATAAGTAAACTACAAACAAATGAATGCACCATAATACAAGTCTTCAATATCAAATATGGGATAGACTAAGACCGTTTTTTCTTCTTCTTCTGCCACAAAAGCCCCCAGTGACCGACGGCCTCCTCATTCACGAGGTTTCTAGATCGCACATAACGACACACGAAATTCTGTGGGACTGCTCTGGACGAATGATCATTTCTTTGCAGAGAACTGTACCTGACAACATATAACACCTAAAACGGACATACATAATGCCCCGGCGGATTTTTTTTAAAACATTTATTGTACGTTCAATCATATACATAGGAACTTAACATCACTTCTGCCTCGTGTTTTGGTAGTGCGTTTCCCATACCATGTCATGTAGCACTCACACTTTCACAGCCTCACTCCAGCGGTGTGGGGGGGTTCCCCTCCCCACACCGTATCCTATCCTGACAACGATTTGCTCCTTCCTTGTGTTCTCGCCTAGAGATCGGGCACAGTTTAGAATATCGATAGATAGTTTCCTACCTGCTGCATCCGGCTGGGCTCCCGGTATGGCTTCCATCTCGCGCGACGCAAGAAGTCAATATAGTCGAGCAGTGATAGGTGTCTTTGCTGCTGCATTCGGTACACAACGATATGTGCTAGTAACCACAGTATCTCTTTATGTCGCCGTTGTGGCCAGAATTGGAAATGGGGCCGTACACACCAGTCGGCGGGAATTCGGCGCGGGTACGTTCGAAATATCCGCGCAATTTTTCCCTTGCCCACAACCAGATGGCCGTTCCTTCGTTGCATTCCGTCAGTCGGTGTGCGAGGGTGTCTCGCCTTCCACAGTGTCTACAGCGATCCTACTCCACGATCCTGATGACGTTCAGGCGCTCATTAGTCGGCACTATATCATGTACCACGATGTACCAAATGTATGTGATTGCCTCCGATACCCAGGCCGTATTTAGGTTTTTCTACACTTGCATTCATTGTGTGCCCAGTTGTAGTTGCTTTATCCTCATTTCTCGGGATTCTCTCGTCGCTGCCGCCATTGTATGTAGAGTAATGTAGACGCGCAGTTTGAATGTCCGGAGCGATTCGTCATCCCCGAGGGGTACTATGTAGGCCATGTGCAGCGCATATCGATATAGATACTCTAACGTCATCGGTATCCGTCCTATGTGAGAACGGTTCGCCCTGGGTCCGTCCAGGTTCCATTCCCGGAGCCATGTCGCTGTTGCAGAGCTCTTTTTCATGTTTTGTGTCTACATTCGGCCGATCAGGAGAGCTGGCTCGATGGCAATTAGGCCCCAGCCTCCTTGTCTCTTCGGCTTCTGTAGAGTCGATATTGGTACCCGGAACGTTGATCCCTTCCATATGTACCACGCGATAGCAGTCGTCAATTGTCGGGTACACGTCGTGGGTGCTGGGAACACCTGGGCCGTATGCAATATTTTCGCTAGGAGGTATGCTTGCACGTAACGGATCCGTTGTGAGAGGCTTAAATCCGCTCGTATGTATCCCTTGCTTGGGCTCTCACCTTGCCTGTTTAGTTCGCCCAGCTCTTGTTCATTGAGTGCTCGATGGTACTTGCGAAGATGACGCCTAGAATCTTTATTTCGGCGTGGTATGGTATGTTTAGCATATCCATGAATGTAGTCCATTCTCCCACCGCCAGTGCCTTCGATTTCCGTGTGTTCAGGCGAGTTCCCGTGGCTTTTTCGTAAGATTTTATCGCGTCACTTATGACAGGTACGTCCGTCGGCGTCGTTACAAGGATGGTGATATCGTCAGCGTATGCCACCACCACTGTCTTTCGGGCTCGCTTTCCAATCCGGATAACCTGTAGTTTCTGGTCCAAGATGGGGAGCAGCGGGTCCACACATAAGGCAAAGAGCAGCATGCTTATGGGGCATTCCTGTCTAACTGAGCTGTGAATCGGGATTGGCCCAGCTACGTTGCCGTTAATTTGGATGGAGGATGCGGCTTCCTCATACATGTTCTTGATTCGTTCTACAACTGTTATAGAAACGTTCTCTGTCCTGTCGCTTGGTTGTCCCTGACGGGGCATAAACTTTGCCCAACCATATGCGTCTATATTCTGCCGCTATTCCTCGTCCCGACGGTAGCCTTGTGATGTTTGTGATCGTAGTCTCGTTCCTCGTCACTATGGAGGTGCTGCGCCCTGCCGTCCCCACATTGGTGTAGGTCTTATAACTGCGCAGTGTGTCGATTGAAAAGTGTACGACTTCCTGAAGGAAAACAATGTCTATCTTCTGTCGTCGGAGGAAGTCCTCTAACATTTCTACCTTTTTTTCTCGAAGCCAGTCCGTTGATGTTCAATGTCGCAATCTTGAACACGTCCATCCCACTTAGATGAGGCTGATAGCTTGTGTATTTGCTTATTTGGAGAGTGCGTTTCTCGTCCTACTACGTTTACGTACGTGCGACCTTTCCCTGATATTTTCCATTCTCATTCTTTTGTTCTTTGGAGGCTGATCGACGAGGTCGCGATCCTCACCTCTTCGACCGGTTGAGTGTGATCCTCCACCACTCTCCCACTTCAGATTTCCTGCTTCTGTCTCCCTCGATCCTCTTCCTCCCGCGACTCTGTTGTGGTACTCATGTCTTTTTGTGTTTGCCGAAGTAGGGGTTGGCACTTGCGTTTGTATCTCCTAGTATCTCCTCGCCGCATCCATTGAATCCTCTATGCCCGGTCTCCCATCAACGCACGGTGCCTTCGCATTATGCCGGACGTCGTAGATTCGAACCCACAATCTCAGCAGGCGAGCGGCCGCAAAACCACGCCTTAGACCGCGCGGCCACTGGGACCGGCAAGACCGTTTTGTTACTAGATGTTTAAAGTAATTTCAGTCAATGGTCACGTAGGCATCTCATTTGATGCTGCAAATACGTGAAGCTGAAGTGGTGTCGTTAATCAGTAAAGTTTGCAAATGTTATGCATCAGCTTATATTTTGTGCACTTTTACGTTTGCCTGACAAACAAATGCTCCACGGTACGAGACGCGTTGCATGGGTTTCTTCAACCATTCTATTATTATTATTGTTATTATTCGCAACTATTGTGAAGGATACTTACAATTATATTCCTGAAGATAAACCATGTTTCTAGGGTATATGATATTGCAGCTATTGAATAGTTACAATTTATGGTAGATAGCGTGTTATATCTCACGGTGCTTCTTTTGTACTTTTACTGTATTAGTATTTCCCGTAATCGTGTGTGTGTGTATGTGTGCGTGCAGCCAACTATATGGCTGCTTTCTGTATTTCCTTGATTTCTTGCTTTCCCGATAAGTTTCTCAAGTATTTTCTGAATAATTTTGAGATGGCTCCAGTTGTCCCTGTCTCTTTCGTTTTTACATTCCAAATGCGCTTTATTTCATTTGTGAGGTCTTTAAAATTAGGGACTTTTCTGCTTCTTTCTTGATCACATTTCTGTCTCCTGAAAATGCAACGTCTATTAACATACATGTTCCTTCTTTATTATCTATTATTACTATTACTATTATTGTGTATTATTATTGCTATTATCATAATTATCATTTTGGTTAGACCAAATGTTTGTAACAAACAACAGCCGGCCATTTTACGTTATGTTGAACCAGTTCCCTGCGGGCAGCATATCTCTGTCCAATGCCCCATATCTGTATGCTACAAATGTTTTCCTTAACGAAATAAAGTTGCACGATTTGCTATGACGAATCTTTGCCGTCTACTGTAACCCCTTCACAGAGACACGAAGGCTGATGAAATGCAGAAAACAGACAGTGCGTTTTTTACTTTCAGATTACGGTGCATCGTGACAAATTCTGATAATAAAACCAAATAGACGCCCTAATTTCTCAAATTTATTTTGGAATAAAATTCTACATGTTCGGACAGTTCCTCTTACATCATCAGGAATTTTTTACTGTACACACAGCAATAGTATATGTCATACAGGTTTGCTAAAAGCTTGCGAGCAGGATCAGAACGTTCCGTCATGATCCTGCTCGCAAGCAGTCAGTAAACCTATAAGACAGTAGTAATCATGTAGGTAAGGCACTCCCACCACCGACCTATGACGTCTCGATCACGTGATTAACCCCCTTGATAACCGGAAGTTGGTTAATAACCCTAATTAATGTGCAAATGACCTAACTGATATGCAAATTCCATAATTTATATTCATACATCCTTCGTTGATATGCAAATTATCTAATTAATATTCGTACGGTTTTGATTGATATGCAGTTGTTCTAATCATTACGCAAATTATTTTAGTCCCAGATAGCTTGTCACCTTAACCCTTTTGTTTTGACTAGCAGACTGCCTGGCACGTATTTGGCTGCCATCCTGAATGGGCGCTTTCTTGCAATTTGGCGGACACGAATTTTTTTTAAAATTTCTTAAATTCTGAAGTTAGCCATTTTACAGAATGGCTACCTGCGCGCCCTTTCTAATTATAACCTAACTATTTACAATATTATGGATATTTGTAAATATAACCTTACTTTAAAGTTCACCACTTTTAAGTTATAAAACAACTTTTACAATATGGCTGCTAGTGCTCCATTTTTAAATTTATTTTTGCTAGGTTCGAACCCCTTTTTAAGCTAAGGAAAAACGTAACCGCCCGATGCCTCCTACAACAATCCCACCCTAGGTATATACATGTTATAGTAGTAAGGATAATAAATGAATAAGGACACAAATTTACAATTACAAATATACATAAAATTATTGGTTATTTATTAATACAATTGTTGTAATACAGTTTGTTTATTGTGTGTTTACCTAGTGACTATGTTTTTACAAATACAATACACCGTTCGATGTTTTCAAGATAGA
>Ga0131853_10019285_pt1 | contig 12411 bp, 7 predicted proteins | sample TergutLab28metaG_FD_92764 | JGI IMG/M metagenome (GOLD analysis project Ga0131853, IMG submission 92764) | Labiotermes labralis P1 segment gut microbial communities from Petit-Saut dam, French Guiana - Lab288 P1 (version 2) (version 2) | ecosystem: Host-associated > Arthropoda: Insects >...
AAGTGTTCCGAAAAATTTTTAAAGCGTATGAAAAAAAAAAAAACACCCATACCCAACCCGGGGGGGTTTTGGGGGGGGGGGGGGGGGGGGGGGGGGGGGGGGGATGGCAGTTTTGTTTTGATCGGTTGAGATATCTGACTGTGCATATCGGTTCATTTGGAATTCTGTAGGTTTGTACAGTGCATTCGGAATCTGGAACAGATACTGTTGGTGCCTTCTTTACATACTGATATTGTTGGTATGTGTTTGTTTGCATGTTTGTTTTTTTGTTTGTTTGTGGTTTATTTTACGCAACTTTCAGCTTCAGAAGACTGGATACTATCTGTCGTGGGGGGGGGGGGGGGGAGGAGTGAAGACGGATAAATCGGAGACGAAGTGGAAGGAGCCGGTTCTGGCTTCATTGAGCTCCACCCCGGGATTTTAACACCAAGGAGGGTGCCACTTCCGGAGAATTTTTTTTTTTATTTGCTTTCACTTGTTTCTCGGCAGTGTGTTTATGACATTGTATTATTATTATACGTGATGAAAGTATAAAGTACTCAGCTAGAAGTGTCCAGACATTTCAGGAGAATGAATGTTTAATGACGCTGAATATGTACCGAAATTTTCCACAATGGCAGTAGCTACTTGTTTTGTGCAAGAGAAGTCGTTAGTGTTGTGGGACGGTTGTGAAAGTCCACATGCCTTGACGGTGATGGCTATCAAACAGTCTGAACTGCATCACATGTAACAAGATCGTGAGTTTAGTATGTAACAGTTGTATCTGTGAGTCGCAGAAGACTAACCACATGCACGAAACAAAAGCCAAAAGCCAATGATACTTAGTAAAGTTATCGCTGTTAGACATTGCGCTCTTTTGGGATTTTACGCAGCGTATATTGGTAGTTCCGTACCGATGTTTCGGGACACCCCATCGATTCCATCTTCAAGGTTCGAGCAGACAAAGAGGAATGCGTCCTCCTTTGACTGCTTCGCCCTTGAAGATGGGACCGATGGGTCGTCCCTAAACGTAGGTGCGGAATTACCATTGTTCACTGCGTAACATCGCAGAAGAGCGTAGAACTCATTTACATCGCGGCGGAATCCTGAAGTCCGCCTGTCGCTGTTGTACTGGGGAGCCGACACAAGACCGTACAGATACTCGTATTGCTGCACCCGGAAGGCGATACACAGCAAATGAACGCTGGCGCCATGTGGATTGATGCTGGCTTCATGTTTAAGACGATGCTAATCTTAACCTGCTGTTGGTTATTGTGAAATATTATTTCCGCTAATTTTCCTTCAAACGTTTTTCCTAACGGGTGTATTAGAGAGACTTATTTTTCCTAGCCTCTTTTAACCTGCGGGGAATGTAACTGTTGAGTTTTCTTCATATTACGGGTCTGTCTTTGCACATATTATATCCTGTTGTAATAAGATACTATGATAAAATATAAATCCAGGGGAAATAATTTGAGCATTAAAATGTTTCACCCTTTACTCCGTACGAAGTAATTGTATTTATGAATTCGGAGACTACTAAAAAGGCAAATTGTGAATCCCTCCTGAGTCCATTAAACTTCTGAGTCTCCTAATTAATTGAAGCAATACGAACATCCTGTTTCCTATTTTCTGTACAAGAAGACGAGTTGTAATAGGTTAATGTTAATAAAGGTGCTTTACTGCCTGTCTAATTGCTAGTAAAATGTTGGGTTGTGCTTGAAACCGTCAAGAGAGGAATGACTAGAGTCGCGGATGGAAGTGCGACATTATCAGTCAAGCAAAAAGTGTTTTAATACTGAAACTGAATTCATGTTGTTAACAGCGTAACGTGCTGTTGATGTGCTGAAGTACTATGCTAACGCAGATTGGAAAGCGGACGTAACGTTTGTGACTTCTCGGTTATTAATTGTGTATACGCGATGGCGTGTCAAGGTACAAGTAATGGGTGTAAGGATCATTATGAAAGGTGAGGGGCAGAAGCTGCCATGCTGAGAACATTCGGTTCTGTCAGATATGTGGAATGGCGAGTGAAAGATGCCGTGAGAATATGTAACAGGAAATATTAAGGGGGATAAAATAATTGGATTTGGACGACTGTATACAAAGTACGAGAGACTGTATTTCGTATTATTATTGTGATAGTGAATTTGAAGGGCTACACTGGACTTGATACTTACCTTGGATGGGGGGGAGGGGGCAAGTAATATGCAAATACTTTTTACATTGATACATTTTCGAAAACTACAAGATGGAAAACTGGGAATAATGTGGGAGGATTAATTTGACTTTCAGGTGACCGTGCATCGTGATAAATTCTTACAATAAAACCAATTAGATGCACTAATTTCTCAAATTTATTTTTGGAATAAAACTCTACATGTTTCGGACAGTTCCTCTGTCCATAATCAGGAGTTTTTCACTGTACACACAGCAATGGTATATGTCATACAGTTTTGCTGACAGCTGATCCTGCTCGCAAGCTGTCAGCATGCCTGTATGACATATACCATTGCTGTGTGTACGGTGAAAAACTCCTGATGATGGACAGAGGAACTCTCCGAAACATGTATAGTTTTATTTCAAAAATAAATTTGAGAAATTAGTGCATCTAGTTGGTTTTATTATAAGAGTGGGATGATTAATATACTGGCTGCAACATATTTGAAAAATACTAATTTTGCAACATAATTCGTAATATTACGAATAAATGTAAAACGTGACGTACCGATGGAGTAAAATTTTTAAAACAGTGGCGTCTTGTCAACGAGATCCGTCGTTAATCGGTGTTAATTGAAATTGACAAAGTTACGAGAATTTGTGTGATAGTACTATGTATTTGAAGCCGGAACTTGTAGCTAAAATATTGTGAGGATGGCATATGGAAGGGAATGAGCAGGATGGTAGTCATTGACAGGCTGTTAAACAGCGGGGCTGATTTAAGAGCATTACATAAACAAAATGTATATATGGGTTGGTTCATTATGCTCATATGTATAATGATTTACCTTTTTTGCGTCGAAAAAAATAATGAATGTTTCTACCGACTGTAGGCCACCTGAGCTCTGTTGCTTGCAGGAACTTAATTGCCTTCTTACTTTATTACCAGGTACTTGTCCAAATTGGGTTTTGTACCGTAATCTTAAGTTTTTGTTGAGAGATATGCACTGCCCGCGTATGTAGAGACCACATCCTGTAAATCCTTCTGTTTCCTTCTGACATTCTCACCTGTTGCTGAATCTGCTGCACTTTGTTGCACGCTTCATGTTTGTCCCTCTATTGCAGTGATTCCTGGAGACTGTTTGTTACTGTTCGGGGTGGAGGGAAATTGAGAAGGACCGAAACAGCTACTCTTTGTCATTGTTAGAAACCGTTATATTTAATAGAGGGCGTAAAAGTGGTTGATATCTGTAATTCAGAACTGGTCAGTTCCCGTTACATAAACGGACAGTGAAATAAAGAATGTTGGCCTATCCAACAGCACTGCTGCCTTTATGACACTTGTACATCCGCGTTACTTCTGTGTACCTATATTTCAGGATTATTACGTGGAAACATTTTCAATGGGTAATGTTATTTTTACTATTCAAGTGACCGTGTTTCAAGAGTTTTCCTTATAATAGCGAAGTGAAGTGTGGGAGGTTAGGTTAGGTTAGGTTAGGTGTGCTGATGTGCAATTCAGACGGGGACCAACAGACGCTTGCAGAATTCTTGAGAGGAATTTGTATAGTAAAACCAACCAGATGCATCAGTGTCTCAAATCTGTTTTATTGGAGTAACACTCTACATGTTTCGGACGTCTTTCCATCCGTCATCAGGAGTTAAAGACTGTACATACTGCAACAGGCATATGTCAAACACATACTGTTGTCTGCTTGCATATGCCTGTTGCTGTATGTACAGCCCTGAATTCCTGATGATGGACGGAAAGACCGTCCGAAACATGGAGAGTGCCATTCCAAAATAAAATAAATTTGATACATTGGTGCATCTTGTTGGTTTTACTATAGAAATATATTACGATGCACGGCCCAATGAACGTCAAATCTTGTGAGGAAGTTTTCGTAAAGCTGACTTCTTAGACCTGTAAGATGTGGCGATAGTATTAAAAGATAAAGAAACAGGCTGTGATAACGCGAATTATATGGAATAACCAATAGTGTGACGTGAAACCTATTTGTACTGGAGTCGTTCAGTTTGTGTCAGTCACTGGTGTTTTATAATAATATGGTCACTTACCCTACATTTCTAATATGACAGTCAGAATGAGCACACGGTACGCGGTGTTTCTGGTTTTACAAATCAGCTGCGTCTCCTGTGTTATGGAATGTTCCAGCATTATTCTGTTACTAAGTTTATAAGCAGTTTAACTGGAACAGATTCTTTCCTTTGAAGCTAACATGTTCTCAGCTTGTCTATAAGTTTCTCGCATGTTGTGTATCCAGAAGGTTTTAATTATCGCCTTCACAAGAGCCCCCAACCTGGCTTGATCCTGAGCAAGATCAATCTCGTCCACGCTCCCATCCAATTTTTTTAAGATCCGTTTTATTATTATCTTCCCTAATTCTTCCAAGTGGCTCCTTTTCCTACGGCTTCCCCACCAAAACCCGATACGCACCTCTTCTCTCCCCTGTACGTGCCACATGTCCCGCCCATCTCATTATTCTTGGTATGATCACCCGAATAATATTTGGTGAGGAGTATAGTTCCTGATCCTCCTCGTTATGTACGAGGGGGTGGTGATAAGTCTTTAGCCCGACCAGGAAGGAAAGAAGCTACAGCGACCAAACTCGAGATTTATTCAACATACACCCCACGAAGCTCATTGCGTTTCTTAGCCCGTTGCTCTAACTTTCGCAAACCACTCAAAAAAAAATCAGAAGTTTGTCGTTCCAACCAGGTCTCCGTGACAGCAATGACCTCCGCGTCGGAAAAAATGGCGACCTTTGAATTGTTTTTTCAGTCCAATTCCGGATCTGGGCCACCCAGTTTTTAACGGTGGCATACGATGGTGCATGTTCCCCTAATGTTTCTGTTAGAATGGCGTGAATTTCCTTTGGCGCCTTGCCTTGCAGGAAAAAAAAACTTGATGACAGCTCGCGTCTCCGTGTTGTTGAAATCGCGCGCGTCGCCTGACATGCTTCCTTTTAGCCTCCGTAACAAGAAAAGACTTGCAATTCGGCACATGAACAGACTCCTCTTTCCAACGACACTATCGATTCCGTCCTACGACATCGGGAAGTAGGTCGGACTAAGGACTTATCAGCACCCCTTCGTAGTCTTAAACCCAAATACCTTCCTCAGCACTCTGTTAGTTTAATTTTTAATGTACCATATTTATATTAGCAGAATGGTTGGAGGGTCTGTCACGTCTTGTGTACTGCTAAGATATTTTTATATTTTTCTAATTATACTTTTAATTCCCCGCTCTTAGTAGTGGATTTGCCTCAGTAACAAATGTTTTGCACCTGGGAATATTATTTTCTGATCATATCCTTGCGTGTACGACCTGCAGTGTACCGTAGAGTTATGTTGCAGTGGTTGATTCGTACGTTATTTGCTATGCACATAAACTGTACATTAGGATGTGGGACAACAAATGGTGAGCAAGAAGTGTGGACGCTGTCAGTTGCCAAGATTATTTGGTGTCGGTGCCAGCTCTGCGAAATATGAGTACGAAGCGTTGGTGGGTTGATATTGATGGGGAAAACCCGAAGTACTCGGAAATTAGCCTGGCTGAGTGTCACGTTTTCTGCCTCAGGATCAACATTGGCTAGGCCGGGATAGATCCCGGGCCTTGCGACGATGAGACACTGCTACTAGGCCGTCGCTTTGACATTATGCATATCAGAGCGCTGAGTGTCTTTTTATTGTTTATGTATTTCACCTTTTCGATACGTCCTTTGGTCTGTTCCGTCCACAGAATACCCGTCGTGTTCTTGGTCTTGAAAGTTCTGCCTGTTTCTCGGTGCTATTGACAAACTTTTGATACTCTACCATACGCTTTCTTCGCATGTCCTGCACGCATGTGTCATTTTTTCTGTTATCCTAAGTATATGTAATTCATTAGCATTTTTATCTTGTCAAGACAGGTACATCCTCTTGTCATTCTAAGAAGTTTCATTGCAGCTGCGGGTAGTGCATTGGGTCTATTTGTTTCACGTCGAAGTTTCACTTCCTCTCAACAAAGCATGCATCTGATAGTGGTTAGTGAAACATTACGGTAGTGTTGTTTTGTGATTGTGGATAATGGTGTCGTTCGCGAAGCCGAAAGGCTAATACCGTGTACCCTCGATACAGAGTGAAGCAAAATATCATCATAAATAGTAAGATAATGTTGTACTTTAATTGTGGCAACTCTGCTTATACTTTGCGATCCCTTCTCTGCCTTATCAGTGCCCCGGGGGGTGAGGGGGAGGTATATACAGCGAAGTGAAAAAGTGTACAGAGTTGTGGTTTTGACGAATGCTATTGTGTGTGTCGTACATTTCCGTACTAGGTTTAGTAATTTCAGTATTATTTGTCATTATTTCCTGCAGTCCTGTTGCTATTTTTCGATGCGTTACCCTTTAACGAACAGTTGTAACTATGTATGACATGCTGTATCAGTCACCCTCAGAACTCAGCGGCTGCTTTACGCACAGCCAGGTTTATCATTAAATTCTGCGTTCTTCGCAGACAGCGTACGGAGTGTTTATGTATTTTTTTATTGATTTCAGAATAAACCATCATTGACTGGTTGGTTTTTATTTCCGATACGGAGTGTGTTCACTGCGCGGTACGAACTGGGATTAATCATGTTAAAGTATTAAAGACGGCATTAGGCTTCCACGAAATACGAAGGCCCCTAAGCCATTTTCCTTTCCTCACGATTAACAGCGATTCTTTCTATGAGCAACATTAACTGATTAGTCTTTGTAATGAGAACGGAGCGTTTGCTGTGAGGTAGGAACTGAATGATGAAAATTATTTACGTACATGAATTTCAGCGGTGGCACAGTGGTTAAGGTGCTGTGTTACAAATCGGAAGGTCGCTGGTTCGATCCCAGCTGGTGTCGTTGGAATTTTTCTTTGACATAAAATCCTTCCGATCGCACTATGGCCCTGGGCTGGGGTCGACTCAGCCTCTAACAGAAATGAGTACCAGGAGCATTTCCTGGGGGTAAAGACGGCCGGTGCGTTAGACTGACAACCTTACCACCATCTTGTGTCGTCGTGAAAACTGGGAACATTAACTTCCGCGAACCCTCTGGGCGACTCCAGGCCTGTAACGGGACTGCTTTACCTTTATTTTATGACGGTGTCAGTTGCTAAGATTGCGTAGTGCTGGTGATAAGAGGATTGCGTATAGAGCATTGGCAGTGTGATAGTGACGGGGAATCCCGAAGTATTGAGATGAAGATCTGTCCCATTGCAACTGTGTTCGAAGGGGCCATGTGGATTTCTGTCCACGCGGTTCTCTGCAGTAAGTTGATAGATAGTGCAGCCGTGTGACAGTCATTATATAATGGTCACATTGAACCCGATATGCTGCGGCTTTTGTTCCTGTTAGACACCAAGACACGAGAAGAGGGCGACATCCATACATAAAACAGTTATGTTTTGAAGTAACCATACACCAAGGGACCCTCAGATGGTAAGGGGTTTGATGGGGGATATATATATTGCTAGATGATTCCAGATGAGCGAAATTTTAACATTTGAAAAATATGTTATTTTAACGACAGGAAGATTCGTAGAGGTCTACTTTAAAACTAATTTTAAACAAGTTCGACAATGTCTACATAGCGAAACATTCCTGGCTTGCAGATATTACGTTCATGAAAACTTTCCAGAGAAACGCTGATTTCTTTAACACGCATTGAAGAATTTCTCCGTATCTTAGCAGCAGAATGCAATCCGACATCATCCAGATGTCATAAGCTCGGAGATTAACTTGTGATGTGTCATAGACGTTGATACTCGGAATTTTTGTGCTCTGTGCTTGGCAGCTTCTCCAGCCTCAGCTCGTACCTCACAGAGAGCGGTACATTCTCAGTTATAAAGACCAGTTACGGCGAGGTATCATAAAGGTGCGTATTTCTTTGTATAAGGTGTCTGTTTTTTTGTACGATTTTAAACAAAATCGGACTATATCGACAAATTTCATCATGAATCGCAAATATAAAGTTCACGAAGATAGGTCTGCCGCACGTCACTGTCGTCCATGCGGACGGACGGACGGACATATTTGACGAAACTAATTGTCGCTTACTGCAACTGTTTTGGTTACGCTCTGCAAATCGCATTAAATTCGCTAATAGAGTCCAATTAAAATCATAATTGTGTAAGCACTAGTTCCCATTGCGCTTCCCCACGTAATCCTTATGAATGACTCAACCGGTATTCGAAGGATGTCTGGTTAAATTTGAATTCTAAACGGCGATTGCTACAGAGTCGCATTATTTCCGGATCCTGGGCAAGTTCATGTTTTGTCTTCCTTACCATACATTACAAGCATTCAAATCCAGAGGATGAGATTGGTGGGACGTATTGCATGCATGGAGAAGAGAAAGAATGGTTTTATTGGAAAAGCGGAAAGCACTTGGTAGATATGGGCATTGATGAATGGGCAGTATTATAACGGATCGTAAGGAAATAAGATGCGAGGTTGATGACTGCATTTACAAGTATGTGGGCCAAAATGGCGGGCTTTTGTGAACACGGTAATGTGCTTTTGAATTCCATAAAATGCAATTAACTTCTTGACTGGTTGAGGAACTGTTAGCTTCTCAAGAAGGATTCTGCGCCATGGAGTTAGTCAGTCAGTCAGTCAGACGTTGGAACAGACCTTGTACTAAGAGGTGCAACGTCATAATGAATTTTAAAGGTAAGCTTGCGCGTTTTAATATGGAAATCGCGCACGTCGCCTTTAGGGAAGAAGGGATATTTGGTAGTAAATCCCTCGTAACGGTGGTACACCTGGAGTGACTCACATTCGTCTCTCTACCAGCGATTAGTCATCACTTTCCTCACACCCTCCTTTGATTGATCGACTCTTGTCATCCACACGCGAAAAGTCTTCTGCATACTTCAGAAAATTACGAAGGCAAGTGGCGGGATGAAAATGAAATTGCTGACGTTATTTCTGTCCAGTACTGAACGTTTTAATTGCAAAAGAGAAAGGGAGACGAATTATTAACGGTATTACACGCAGTTGAACCGCCTTGTTGTCCGTCGTATCTGTTGTTTCGTTTGATCGCAAGTTTTGGTAATGCTGGAGTAATGGAAGAATACAAAATGAGGAAATTATGTTCTAGGTTATGGCAACAAGTAGTTTGGTGGATGGGTGTCAAACTTGCGGTGGAACCTAGGCCCCCATCTTCATGGTCCCACATAAACTAGATAATGTATTTTGACCAGCCGAGTAACTTTCAGCTTCTAAAGTAATAGTCTGCTTCATGAAGGCTGTGTTAAGACCCTTGTTAATTTTTTGACATTCATTTGAATCAGGGGTGGACATATTTTCCAAAAATCTAGGAGCCAGGGATCTTCGCTGTTTTGGATTTTACGGAGTGTAGGTTTGTAGTTAGTTACCGACGTTTCAGGACAATCTAACGGTCCCGTCTTCAGGGGTCTTCATGTTTGGACCGATGAGTTGTCCCGAAACGTCGGTAACTACCAATTTACGCTGCGTAACATGCCAGAAGAACTAATATCTCATTTAAATCGCGGCGGAAGCCTGAAATCACATCTAGGGGCCACTTCAAAATTCAGCACTCAAGATACCAGATTGGTGGCATGAATTGCCACTGTACAAAATGTAATCACCACGGATACCTGGTGTGCAGGATTCGTACACACCTGGTCTTTTTTTTTTTATTATTTGAAATCAGCAGATTACAAAGTATTCTGTAAACTAATAGGCTGGCTATGAGTCGAATCCGAGAACGTACTAGCGTGATGAGGTCCCCTCCTGCGAGGAGATCTCGTTAACCGCATTACAGGTCAGCTGGCCACCGTCGTTTCAGTCTTCATACGACGTTATCTCGAGGAATGGGGTGGAGTATGGGGTTCGAGTGACTTTCTAGTGCACCCCTGATCTAAGTAATATTGGTATAAATATCCATTATAGCTCCACAGAGAACAAGCTCTGTCTCCAAAGTACGCCGCATTCAGTCAGCGCTCTTAAACGGAGTAACGGTTTTGACGTTCATAGGGCCGTGCATCGTAATAGAGTAAACTCTTGATGGTGGACGGAAAGACCATCCGAAACATGTAGAGTGTTACTCCAGTAAAATAAATTTGAGACATTGATGCGTCTGGTTGGTTTTACTGTAGAAGTAACAGCTGTTTGTTGTAGCGCATTCGCCGTTAGTGCAGCAACTGGGCTACGGGCTGGACGGTCCGGGGTTCGAATTCCGGGAGGTGCAGCAGATTTTTCTCTTCTCCAAAACGTCCAGACCAGTTATGGTGCCAACCGAATCCCGTCTTCGGTGTTAACAAGGGTTCTTTGCCGGGGCGAAAGCGGCCGGGACCTGAAGTTAACCACTCACTTCCGTCTAGTGCGGAGATTAAGAATGTAAGGAACTATACCTCCATGCCCCCTACATGACTCCGTGGCATGGACAAGGTGATTTCAGCTTTTTTTTAAAGACGATTCATCCCCATTGTGTTTTAGGTAAGGAGAATCACAACAGATTCAGTCGAACTCTGCACTTCATTTATTCAGGCTACTCAACAGTGTGTTTCGGCCCGGCTGGGCATCATCAGGTTAGCAAGAATGGAAGGTTTATTTTGATGCGCTGTGATTCTTGTTCAGCTTGTGCCGTGCCAGTCATATTAAGCACATAATTAGACCTACATTATGTGAGTAAAATGAGGCGTTTCTTAATATTATACAAGGTGGTACATATTGTTACCACTAGGCTTGAAAAGATTACTACCGTACTTTTGTAGGATGGCTATATGAGGTTCATGGAGACAGGATGTGTGGAGTGTTTCTACAGATCTTTGTTATTCGTAAGTCTCGAACGGGTGTCGTCCTGGAGTCGGGATATCTCAGTCGGCATAATGACTAGGCTGCGGCCTGGATGACCCGGTTCGAAACGCAGAATGCCCAGGCCTTCTGTGGTACCCACACAGCCTCCTGTACATCGGCTACTGGGGTTCAAGTTGACCACTCACCTCCAACTAGTGCCCGAGGTTAAGAGTGAGTGGAGCTATACCTCTGCTCCCCTATACGTCTTCATGGTGTGGACAGGTACAGCTTTACCTTTTTATTACTGTCTTTCATTCGTGACTGAAAGAGATGCTCTCTAGTATCGTTTTAGTTTACCCGTAAAGGGGGGGGGGGGGGGGAAAAAGCAGAACCCCGCTGCTTGTTCTACTGACCGACATTTTATTACGTCATCTCGTGAGTGCCAGTCGCTACGTCACGGCTGTCGTACTCACTATTTTACAATTAATATTCGCCTTAAAATAATGATTGATTGCTGTTTATTTAGCAAGCGTCTCTCATCTGCATCGAATTGTGGGTCTGTGTGGCATAGAGAAAGGCTTTGTAGTAACGTGGAGCCTGAATACGTGAATTGGGAAGGTACTGCGCTGTTGTTCGGGCATTTGTCGGTATTTATAGTTTAACGACGCTATCAGCAGCTTAAATTGTGTAGCGTAGAATGGTGGAATGAATATTGAGTAATGAACTGGAAAGCGCGTTGAAAATTGAGGCCGTGACTTGCTTTAAGGTAATATCCTTGTGTTTGTATCGAGGACAGTTACCGAAACATGCCAGCTGATATTCCGACCGGGCATAGAACCGAGAACCTCCCAGATGCACGTTACTGTTAGAACCGGTTCTGTCTCTGCGAGCCTCGTGGGGGGGGGGCATTAAAATCTGTCAAGATAGCCAGCAACCCTGTCTGGGATTCGATCGGTGTACCTCATGAATAAGAAGCGAGTGTCACCCATGCAGTACCTTACGTGTGTGAAGCGGAATGTTAAATCGCACATGTGCCACTCACGCGAGAATCGGAGAAATAAACCCATCGTTTTGGCTAGGCCTAGATTACTCGCAAGGACATACTGTAATAATGTACAATCACCAGTGATTTACTGCCGGCTGCACCCTGTTGTCGCTCTCGCTGCGGGAACGTCTGGACACGTGGTCACGTGTCCAGTGACCCTGCAGACCGTTCCATTTGCAATTAAAAGACACGAATATTCCCATGGAGAGGTCACGAGTAGTGGTGATGGCTCAGATAAATTACGAACTGCGGGGTGGCCGTCCAAGTTTCGATTCCTGTAGGGGAGTTGAGTTTCTATCGCCTTTCCCTACGGGGGGGGGGGGGGGGGACAGGGCGGTTTTTTAACCCAGGGGTTCCAAAAGGCCTCCTTTTCGGGGTTGGGGGGGGGGGGGGTTGAACAAACACCGTACTTTTGGTCCCGGGAAGG
>Ga0131853_10019286_pt1 | contig 12411 bp, 10 predicted proteins | sample TergutLab28metaG_FD_92764 | JGI IMG/M metagenome (GOLD analysis project Ga0131853, IMG submission 92764) | Labiotermes labralis P1 segment gut microbial communities from Petit-Saut dam, French Guiana - Lab288 P1 (version 2) (version 2) | ecosystem: Host-associated > Arthropoda: Insects >...
TACCTCCGCGTGTTCTGTAGTTTACCGCCTCTGTATTCTTATTCTATCACTTTATTTGATAGCGTTTGGCACTTTTCATTCTCGTTTGTGCCTTTCGCAGAAAGGAATGGTCTTAATCATGCAAATTTTAGATTTTTTTGCGTCATTTGATAGCGCAGTTACAGATTTTCACAGAGGCCTTAATAATATTACTAAGGCTATTGATAGCTTTAACTCAAATGTAATATCAGTGGCTAATGATATCGTTCGTTCAGTCGATAATGTATCTAACGCTATCTTAAGTATTTCAGACGGGGTAGCAGGAATAAGCACAGCCATTGTTAAATCAGATGATGCAATAAAGAATTCACTTTCTTTGTTCGCTAACTTTTACTCAGCTATGGATAGAGGCGGGAAAGCTCTAACCACCCTAGGCACAGCCCACAACGTCTACGCTGACGCAGTAAGAGCCTCAGCATTATCAGAAAAGGGGCTGACAGCAGCCAAAGAACTTGGGTTCAAAGTCAATGAACAGGGTCTTTTTTACACAGAATCTAAAAGAGTTCTAAATGAAAAGCTTAAATGGGATACAAAAGAAGGAATAACGCTTACAGTCGAAGCAACTGCCATTGAGTTGGAAAAAGAAAAAGCCTTAAATCTCACAGCTAGAGCCTTGCATTCCACTGCCGCTGCATCTGCTGCTGCTGCCAAAGCCACAGGTGTCTTAACAATAGCCCAAAAACTTTCCACTACCGTACACAAAATAGCAGCAGTAGGCATAAAAATCTTCACCGCCGCCCTAAAAGCCACAGGCATAGGCCTAATCATAGCCGCAGTAAACATCCTAATAAACGGACTACAACGCCTAGGCCGCCTATTCACCCGCGAATCCGCCGCCGTACGCGACCTCCGCAAAGAAAACGAAAAACTAACCGAATCAACCAACAAACTAATCGACGCAAAACGCTCTTCCGAGGAAGCCCACAACAACCAAATACGCGCCATAGAAACAGAAGAAGCCGCCGCCCTAGGCCTACTGTCACGCATGACTGCTCTCAGCAACAAAATAGAAGAATACACAATGCACGGCAAAGACACCGTCGAACTACACAAACAAATGGCAGCCTATACCAACATCCTAAGCGATTCAGTAGAAGGGCTAAACCTACAATACGACTTGGAATCAGGCATGTTATCCGAATCCCTGTCTCTCATCCGTGAACAAATCGAAGCCCGTGCAGAACAAGCCCGCGCCACTGCCGCCCAAGAGCGCGCCGTAGAACTCGCCAGAGAACGTATCAAAATAGAAGAACAACTGTATCTATTAGGAAGAGAACGCGCATCCCTAGAAGAACAAAACCAACGTGGAATCCAAGGGTTGCTGGAAAATACCAACGAAAGATACGAAGAACTCAACAAAATGTTAAAAGACAACGAAGCCGCCTTCGCCCATAATACATCCATCATAGTAGAAAACATGATGAACGCCACAGATGCCGTAGATAACTATGCCGCCGCAGTAGAAGAAGCCGAACAACGCGCCGCATACGCGATGGCAGCAATGGAAAAAGCCCAACGCACGGCACTAGAATCACTCGCCAGAGAATACACCACCATTTCAGGCGCAATGACCGATATGTTCAACAAAATCCGAACAGAATCAGAAGTAACCATAGCCTCTGCCGAAGAAACGCTTGGACATAATATCGAAGTGGCAGAACAATGGGCGGAAGATATAGACCTCCTCATGAGCAAAGACCTCTACCCAGGTTTTGTAGAATCACTAAAAGCCATGGGCATACACGGCGCAGCAGAAATCCGTGCATTAGTATCAGGGCTAGACGATGACCCCGACGGGTTGCAGCGATTATCCGACTTATTCGCAGAAGGCGGCGAACGGGCAACAAACGTACTGGCCACCATTTTCAACATAGACACCAGCGTCGCCGATGCAGCCAGAATGATGGCGTTAGGTTCACGCAATGCCGTAGCACAAGAGCTAGACGCCGCAGGGTTCTTCGACATGGGTGCAGATGTCGTACATGGCTTGATTGACGGCATAACAGCCTATTACGAAAATGCCAAAGCCGCAGGTGCCGCATTAGGCAACGCAGTCACCCGTGGAACAAGAGGTGAACTACGCACCCAATCACCATCACGTGAATTTATGAACATCGGAGAAATGATAGGCCAAGGACTAATCAACGGCATATCATCCATGTCCAAATCAGTAAACAGGACGATAGAAAGCTTATGCAACGGTCTCATCAACATCAGCCGATTCACACTAGGCATCCACTCCCCATCCAAACGCTTTGCAGAGGAAATCGGCCTACCCATCGTCCAAGGCATAGAATCCGGCATAGAAGACAACGCCTATCTAGCCGAAAATGCCGCCGCCAACATGTCCGAAGATGTATTCGACAAAGCCTCTGAATGGATTTCCAACTACCAACGTTCTATCCGCCACACCGCCCGAGAAGAACTGCGCATGTGGCAGCAACTCACCAGAGTCTATCGCGACGAATCAGATGAGCGGCTAAAAATAGACCAAAACATCCATCGCCTACAAAATGAACTAGGCCGAGAAAAAATCGACGATGCCAATCGCTGGCTAGAACTCCGCCGCAGAAACGCCGAAGTATCCACCCGCGAAGAAGTTGCACTATGGCAAGCAGTGACAACCGCCACAGTGGAAGGAACCCAAGCCCGCGAAGACGCGGAAAGGCGGCTACACGAATCAACAATGCACCTAATACGCGAACGCGAAGACCTAGAAAACCGCATACTCCAGCTTCAAACCGACCACGAGGACGCAGTCAGTCGCAGGGCAGACGCAATACTCAATACATTTAGGCTATTCGACGGAGTCAACGAACGCGAGGAAGTTTCCTACCAAACCCTGATAGACAACCTCAATAGCCAAGTAGAAGAACTACGAGACTGGGAGGCAAACCTAGCCACACTAGAGGGTAATGGCATCTACACCGCGCTATTGGAAACATTGCGGGAAATGGGCCCTGCCGCCAATGCAGAAATCGCAGCGTTGGCACAAATGTCAGAAGAGCAACTTGCCGCATATGCCGAAACTTGGCGAGAAAAACACGCGCTGGCGCGCAGCATGGCAATAGAAGAACTAGAACCTTTGCGCGAGGAAACAGAAGCGGAAATAGAAAAACTCACCGACAGGTTAAACTACTTAGCCGACACAGGCTTTGTAGAAGCAGGCGTAAACACAATCGAAGGTTATGTTTCAGGGGTACGCTCGGCCTTCCCACAGGTTGAAGCCGCCGCGATGGAAATAACCGATATCATCACCAGAATATCCGAGGACTCCGACAACACGATAGGAGTCCATTTTCAATTGTATGGTGAGGATGGAATCTTGGCGTTTGTTGATAGGGTAATAACCGACAAAGCGCGGATGTTTGAAACAGGCGTTAGTGGCATAGTCCGAAAAGTAGTTGATAAATTCACAGAAATGGGACGGTCAGTGCAAGACATTATACGCCGTATGATGGACGCGGTAGACAATATCCTGCGTATTGAAGGTTACAACGTCGGGCGCAATTTCTTCCGCGCACTGGGCGAAGGGCTTATCAGTGAACAAGCCAATCTGCTCACCCAGGCTCTACAAACCGCCGCTGCCATCAGAGCCGCCTTTGAATCAAGCCATTCGTCAAGCATCACCCCATTTGCCGCAATGGGCGCAGACATCTTCCCTGGTGCCACTCCGATACTTCCCGCTCATATGATAGTTGCCATGCAAGACACGCGCAGGGACGCAGGAGATATCAACCAATACTTCTACGGCGTAAGAGAAGAAAAAACCGCATATCAAGTATATCGCGCAGCACAGAGGGCTTTAACTATGGAATTTAGGTAAATTCCTTCATTCTGATTCTTTACACCATTATCCATTATGGTATAATGAATCCGTTAGGAGCGTGATATGTTTATGGAAAACGGCAAAAATGAAAATATACATGAAAACGTCGATGTCGCGGTGGTTCATTCTGTTTCAAAAAAGGCAAATGAAAAATTACGCGTTTTATTGGTGGCTACAGAAGTAAACCCTTATTCAAAAACGGGAGGACTTGGCGATGTTGCGGGTTCTTTGCCTAAGGCACTTAGGGATCGTGATGTGGACATCAGGGTGGTTCTGCCTAAGTATGGCTCTATACCAGGTGACTTGCTAACGAATGCAAAACTTTTATCGACATTTACAGTGCATTTAAGCTGGCGCGCCCAAGACGCAACAATTCTTTCCATTGATGCCCATGGTGACGGTGACTCTGTATACCTGATAGAAAATGATTTTTATTTTGCACGTGATGCGGTTTATGGCTATGGCGACGATTTTGAACGGTTTGCATTTTTTTCAAAAGCTTCTGTTGAAATGCTGAGTCATATTGGTTTTCAGGCCGATATTTTGCACTTTAATGATTGGCATACGGGGCTTGGCCCTACTTATTTAAGAGATGTTTATCGTGGATTTACTTACTATGCACATATGAAAAGCTTGTTTACCATCCACAATTTACATTATCAAGGTGTTTTTGGGCGGGATATTTTATGGCATGTGGGATTAAACGACGGCTACTACACAGGCGGTGACTTGGAGTTTCATGGGAATATTAGCTATTTGAAAGCGGGCATTGTGCATTCCGACGCAGTAAGTACTGTCAGCGAGACTTACGCCGCCGAAATTCAAACACCGTCCTATGGTTATGGAATGGACGGGCTACTTCGCAGTCGCGGCATGTTTGGCGGTCAGCTTTATGGTATCACCAACGGAATTGATACCGAGTTAAACAATCCTGAAACAGACTCACGCATTTATGTCAATTATAATGCAGATTCTTTAGAAAAAAAACGCATGAACAAATACCGTTTGCAGGAAGATTTAGGCTTGCCTGTAAGCAAAGCACCCATGTTTAGCATGATAACCCGTTTGGTCGAGCAAAAAGGTTTGGACATCCTTTCTATCATCATGGAAGAGTTGATGAGTATGGATATTCAACTGGTGGTCTTAGGTACAGGTGATAGCCGTTATGAAGGGTTGTTTAAGCATTTTGCATGGCGTTTTCCTGAAAAAGTGAGTGCAAATATCACGTTTAACGCGACTTTAGCTCAACGAATTTATGCCGCTTCGGATATGTTTTTGATGCCATCAGTTTACGAACCTTGCGGTTTAGGCCAGTTGTTTGCCATGCGTTATGGCACGATTCCAATCGTGCGCAAAACAGGCGGTTTAGCAGATACGGTTAAGCATTTTAACCATGATAATGACACAGGCAATGGCTTTTTATTTGAAGACTGCGTAGCCAGTGGTTTAATGTGGGCAATCAAAGAGGCATTGAATGTATATTACTCTCCTAAATGGGAGGTTGTTGTGAAAAACGCAATGGGTGAGGATTATTCATGGCATCAGGCGGCAGATGCTTACATTGATATGTACAAAAAGATTGCTGAGGGAAGATAATGATAAAACTACCTGCATTTTTTAGTGATGGTATGGTCATTAGCAAAAAAGCGAAGATATGGGGCTGGGGTGAGCCTGGTCAAAAAATTGATGTCGCGTTTTTGAATAAAAAATATGAGACCGTTGTGGACAATAGCGGACGATTTGATGTGGTTGTTGAGTCGGAAAACTACGGTGGGGCTTATTCCATGACCATTGGTGACGTGGTTTTAAGTGATGTGCATGTAGGGCGGGTATGGCTTTGTGGTGGACAGTCCAATATGGAAGGGTCAATTGAACGTGCGAAGCCATTGGTGGCAGAATATGTGGTTGATGACAGCCGTATTCGTATGTTTCAAGTAGAAAAAGGGCTTAATTTTGATGCACCTGCGACTGATGTTGTGGGTGAGTGGCATGTTGCCGCAGGGGAAATAATGGATGGCTTGTATGCTGTCCCTTATTTTTTTGCGCGTCAACTGCTGATGGATGATGAAACACCTGTTGGGTTGATATGTATGCCTGCCGGTGGTACGCCAATGCAAGGTTGGCTGCCAGAGGATGCTGTATTAGAATTCCCTGACTATTATAGTGAACTTTTTCCGCTAAAAGAGTCTGAATATGTAAAAAATATTGTGGAAACAGATGAAAAACGGATTAAAAAGTGGCATGATAAAGTATCTGAAAACGATAGCGGGCTTGCAGAGCATTGGCATAGTCCAACATACGACGATAGCACATGGGAAAGCAAGGTCATACTTGATTCAACAGGCTTTCCAGAACATGGTGTAGTGTGGTTAAGAAAAAGTATTGACTTGCCCGCAAATGTAAGCGGCAAAGTGACGTTAAACTTAGGACGTGCAGAAAATAGTGTGCAAGTATTTGTAAACGGCAAACGAGTATGTGAAGTGGATTATATGTATCCGCCATGTAGATGTACTTTGCCTGATGATTTGCTGAAAGCGGGCAAAAATTTAATTGCTGTACGTTTGGTTGGCGATGCAAATCATCCCCAATTTGTACCAGGCAAAAATTATTCGCTGGTACATGCGCATGGGCAAGTGGATTTAAACGACGGATGGAAATGGCGCGTTGGTGCTGTTATGCCAAAATGTGATGCAAGTACATGGTTTTATGGTTATCCTTGTGGCGTGTACAATCATATGCTTGCACCTGTGCTTGGTTATTCTGCCGATGGAATGATTTGGTATCAAGGTGAGTCAAATACAAAAAATCCATTTGATTACAAAGCGTTGTTTACACAATTTGTTCAGCATGTGCGAGAATATTATGGTGAAGATTTTCCTATTATTTTCAATCAATTGGCAAACTATATTGAACCTAGCGGCAACTGGGAAGGCTGGACATTTTTAAGAGAGCAGCAGCGCAAATGCCTGAACATCCCCAATACTGCCATGTCGGTAAGCATTGATTGCGGCGAATGGAACGACCTGCATCCAATGGACAAAAAAACCGTGGGTGAAAGGCTTGCACTTCACGCACGGCGGTTGGCTTATCGTGAAAATATTGTATCTGACGGTCCAATAGCGGTTGGCGCAGAATTGAAAGACAAAGAATTGACCATTTACTTTGAAAACGCGACAGGACTTTGGGCAAAAGGTGGACATCCTATTGTTGAAATCATTGATGGGGTAGGGAACGTGCGCCGCGTGTATGCCGCAGTAAAGGGTGAGACATTGTTTGTCAATCTATCAAGGCATAAAATTGATGAAAAAATTATCCGTTTTGGCTGGACGGATTGCCCTTCTGTGACGCTGTATAATGCATATAATTTGCCTGCTTCGCCATTTGAAATTAAAATATAGAAAATTTGATTGCATTGAGATGTGCATCTTCATGGACTTGGCGAAAATACCGAAGACCCAGGCTCAAGAGAAATGACAAACACCAGTGTTGTTGTAGGGTTTATGTGAACCGTAAGCTGCAACGATGCTGGGTTTTTTCTTGTACCAGCAGCAAAGGATGTATCAAATGGTATATTGCTGTTGATTAGGATGGTTGTTAAGAAATTAAAGTCAATTAGTGATAATGGCTCATTGTTTAATGCCCGTTGGAATAAAGTGCTGGAAAGCAGCGTTGCCAATTGTGTGTCAAAAAACACGATATCGCCCCATTTGTTTTGTGCGGTGATATATTGTATGCATGAAGCTTGACGTTTGGTATAAAAAAATCCGCTTGTGCGGAATTTAAAATGACAGAAACAATAAATGGATAAATATGTTGCCAAACCATAAAGAAATAAGTGCACCAATACATAAGAATGGCCCAAATGCCATGTATTCCCCACGCTTGGCACGACCTGTGGCAATGAGATACGTCGCAAATGCACCGCCAATAACAAACGCAAAAAAGAAAGACATGAGTGTCAATTGCCAGCCTAGAAACACTCCGACAACAGCCATCAGCTTGACGTCACCATAACCAAAGCCGTCTTTTTTTACAAGTAAAATTACTAGCCTGTCGATTATGAGTAATGGTAAAGCTCCTGCTAATATGCCTAAAAGGGAATTATTCCAACGGGGTGCAAGCGGAAATAATTCAGGAAACAGATGCCCGCAGGCAATCCATAGTGTGCCAGTTATTGCGCCAAAAATTAATAGTCCATCAGGAATTTCCTGTGTATCCCAATCAATGAAGGATATTGTAAGCAGCATAAAAGCAAAGAATGCTAATGGAATCACCGAAAGGGTAGGGGAGAAAATTGTCATAACAGCAAAAAGCAGTCCACATAAAACCTCAACTAGAGGATAACGCTTGTTAATGCTTTTTTTACAAAAACGGCAGCATCCTTTTTGCAATATCCAGCTAAGGACAGGAATTAAATCGCGAAAAAGTAGCCTGGTTCCGCAAGAAGGGCAAGCTGAGGGCGGTTTAATAATCGACTTTCCTTGTGGTAGGCGGTATATTACAACATTGGCGAAAGAGCCGAATAAAAGCCCTGTTAAAAATGCGTATATAGTCCAGAATATTTCCATCTCCGAAGTCTCCAGTTATGAGCATAGAGAATGTTTACCATGAAGTATTTCTATTGGCATATCACCTACTTTTGCCATGAATGCACGGACGCCTCCATAAAAATCAGGAAGCTTTCCAACACTTGCCTTGATTGCAATCTCCCATGCCGAAACGATACTAAGATAGAGAGTGTTTGATTCATCCATTAATACTTCTCTTGCTTTTGGTGAAAGTTTTTCGTAGTCATTAACCAGCCATAATGCAGTATGCGTATCTAAAAGAATTTTCATTGCATATACTCCTCAAAATCATCCAGTGGTGCATCAAAATCATCTGCCATTTTGAATTGTCCACGCATACAACCAAACATTTCTGCTCTTGACATTTTTGTTTTTTTGTTCGCTGTATCTACCATATTTAGAGTATTGGTGTGTTTATATGTTACATTGCTTTTGGCAGTATCAAAAATAGGACGAATAATAACCTCCACTTGTCTGCCAAGCAATACCTTGGGTAACTCAAAGATAGTAGCAAGTTTGTCACTTTCAATGGTTTGAACGAAATCCATGGTTTTCCTCCTGTTGGTTAAAAATATTTCAATAAATATTCTGCGGTGAAGTAAATGGAAATAATAGAAAAATTCCTCATGCCATCTATGCCATCAAGTATCATATTATTTGGATAACGAGATACCGCAAAACGGTCATGACAGGTAAGTTAATAAATTGGTGCAATACCTCAAAGGAAATACATCATACAAATTGCAACGAGAGTTCAAGGAGCTGAATAAACAATATTGAGGGTAGGCAGCTATGGGGCAGGGGATATTTTGTCACGATCTCTGGCAACGTTGCGGACGAAATCATAATGGAATACATCAGGACACAGGAAGTTGCTGAACTACAAAACGCAGACAACTTTATCTGCATTTCAGAAACTTTTATTATAGGCATCTAGTGAAAGTTCAACATCTTTCAGTATTTTTCGTATAAGACTTCTATCCAAGTCTTGTGCATGTATAGGAATAACTGTAGTACGTCCATCTGAATGCCTATAAAATCTGTGGCTTCCCTTTTGCCTTATACAAACAAAACCCAGATTTTCTATCATCTTACACATTTGTACGCTTGTTAAAATTTTTAATCTGCTCATATTACAATCTCTAACTGCTGCACACCTATAAATTTATTTGGCGGTGGCAGTTCACACTCGACCTCTAGGCACAGAAGTATAACTTCTTGTATTTTTTCTAAGACATCTGGAATAGTGTCTGCTTGGGTATAGCAGCTTTTTAAGCTAGGCACTGTTGCAATGTATGCTCCGTCTTCGCCTTGTTCTATTATTGTTGTAAAGTGATGTTTCATTTTTTCACCTCTTATCTGATATTTATTTTAAATAACTTGCAAATACTTCCATGAAAAAAATTGTCTTTAATAGTTGATTTTTTTCCGAAACAGCATATACTATAATCAGATTAACTTGTGAGGGACTAACAATGCGTTGGCTAAGCCAGTAAGGCTAGTTTGCTAGCCGAGAATTCGTCTTGCCCGGGGTTAATCTTTTTTATTTTGCAGAATATAAGAGTAGTATATACTCAACTAGTGCGTGAGAATATACATATCTTATATTTTTATCGACCTTTACATGATAACAATATTTGTGCTGGTAAATACTTTATTCATACAGTCTTCCAGACCTATTGTTTGGTTTGGATTGTTTTTGAAATTTATTGCGGATATGGAATTATCTCTTTTTATTATAAAGACCTTTAGTACTAATTCCCAAGCATTGCACATAAAAAAGCAAAATCCTTCTGTTCTATATTTTATAGTGGGTTTATTTATTATTTCCAACGACATAAGATATGCCTCTTCGGCTTTTTCTAACAATGCAAGTACGTAGTTGTTTACGTCATCATTTGGGGTTTTATTCATCTCAGATTCTCCTTTTCGCTACATAACTTCTGGTAAATTTCCATCAACGCCGCCACACAATCCGCTTCGGTAAAGCCTTTTGATGGGAAACCGTAAAGTTTCATTACAGCACGGTCAAGATTTTGGTGGGCTTTTAGCAAGTCTGGTGGCATGACAATGGGGTCGTATAAGTCGGCTAGGCTGCTGTTGGGGTAGTTTGCTCTGGCGTCGAGTATGGCTTGTGCTAGTTTTTCTATGGTTGTTGTTTGTTCGGTAGTGGCTTCTGGCCAAGGGAAGTTGTTGTAGATGATGTCTTTTGAGTAGCGGTAATCACTTTTTAATCGCCCACAAACTGCTCTTGTCCATGCCATATGCACATTTGAAGTTAAAATACCAAAGTGATATAGCGTTGCGTTTGATATTATCATATTTGAATCGCCAGCTATTATATCTGATGAAACAAACCCCATTGGTATATATTTTCTATTCTCTGATGAGTGCCTTGGAATTAAAATATATTCACTATTTGGATGACGAATTTCGCCAAATAGTGTTGGCGTATCTGCCAGTCTACGCGTAGCTTCTCGTGTACTGGCTTGACGAATTTGTTGGCATTTATTAACTCGCTCCATGACCACAGGCGTAGAACGCAATTCGGAAGGGGACGCATCAACTAACCAAAGACAATAGCGCAAACGATTATTAATAAATTCTGTGGCACCTAAAAATCGCTTAATAAACTTATTTGCTTTTGGCTCTCTATATATAAAATTTGTATATTCATGAACTTCAATTATAAGACTGCCATCATCATTGGGCATATTTCCAAAAACTAAGTCAGGCACTTCACATATAGAGGTTTTGCGGCTCGTTATAAACACAGTAGGTGCTTCAATAAGATATGGACTTATGTTTGGATTTGTCATTTCATAACTAAATCCAATAATCACACAATGCATCGCCAGCCGCTTCCGTCACCCATTTGAAAGTAGGCACACAAAAATTAATGAAAACGCCACTTTCCATCAGTGGTTTCCATAATATCGCGGGTTGCTCGCCTTGGGCAATGCTGTTAGTTGATACAAATGCGGCTTTTACCTCAGTACCGTTCATAATCTCCGCCGCTTTTTTATACCACGCTGTTACATAATCAAGATTTCCAAGTCCTTTTAATTTCCCAAACACATTTGTCATATCATTTTTCTGTGTAACTGACATCATTCTCGCGCCTAAAAACGGCGGATTACCAAAAATATAATCAAGCCTATCCTTTGATACAACCGCAATCAGAGGGGCGAGGAATTTCAAACTTGAAAAAACGCTGGACAGCAGAGAGAAGCTACTCGCCACCAAAGAGAAAAATGCTAATGCCCTTGTAGCCACGGTTGAGAAAAAAATCAACGAGTTTGCGGAACGGCGAGAGTGGGCGATGCATAACAGCATCAAAGACATTTTGGAGCAGTACAAAGACGTTGAAAGATACAATAGCCAGCAATTAGCCGAGCAACAGGCAAAACCAAAACGGCGAAGTGAGCCGAGCTGATAAAGGCAAAATCCCAAAACAATAGCCCCTTTGTCGGGCAAATCAAATGCGGGCTTCCCCTCTCTTTTGCAGAGGTGGATGCCCGCATTTTTTCGTTGCAGTAGCCACCGCCTTGCGGTTTTCTGCTTTGCCCGCCAAAGTAGCTAACGCACTATGTACTTTGCCCTATCGCCGTTGGCGGGTCAAAGTACGTGCGCCCTGCCGGGGGCTGAAAAGACAAAACCCTTACCCCAAATTGATGTACTCATCATAGCATTTTGTGTACCATTTGGGAAGCTGCAACAAAAAAATATTGAAACTTACTTGCCGTTTATGCTATAATAAGGTGTACATATCGCTATCGTTGTTTCCGCTTATAAGGTAGACGGAGACGATAGCGTAGAAATCCAAAATGCTTGAAGTAATTTGTTTACGAAAGGGCTTGAATTTTATGCCGATTTGTGCAACAATTTTTAAGCAAGCAAGCAAGCAAGCAAGCAAGCAAGCAAGCAAGCAAGCAAGCAAGCAAGCAAGCAAGCAAGCAAGCAAGCAAGCAAGCA
>Ga0131853_10019290_pt1 | contig 12410 bp, 9 predicted proteins | sample TergutLab28metaG_FD_92764 | JGI IMG/M metagenome (GOLD analysis project Ga0131853, IMG submission 92764) | Labiotermes labralis P1 segment gut microbial communities from Petit-Saut dam, French Guiana - Lab288 P1 (version 2) (version 2) | ecosystem: Host-associated > Arthropoda: Insects >...
AACTGTTTGGGATATAGTAAACTTAGAAACAAATAAAACAGGTAATACTGAGGAAATTAACACCTTAAAGATTGATGGAAACATAATTAGAGACTGACAAGAGATAGCAAATGTTCTTAATAAGTACTTCTCAACGGTAGCTAAAAATATCAACAAGAAACAAAACACACCTAGCTACCAGAATTCAGACAACACTACTCACCTTCACTATTTAACACAATCATTTAAACATCTGTTTCCAAAGGTAAAGTTGAAATCCGTTACAACTAAAGAAATTGAAAACATTATAAAACTTTTAAAACCTAAAAACTCCTCCGGCTATGATGGAATATCAACCAAATTAATAAAACTACTTTATTTATTAGCTCACCCTTGACGTATATTTGCAACAAATCCCTATCCTCGGGAATTTTTCCAGATCATATGAAATATGCAGTGGTAAAACCACTATTTAAGAAAGGTGACAAATCAGAAGCTTCTAACTATAGACCCATATCTGTTTTAAGTTCCTTTTCTAAAGTACTTGAAAAAGTCATGCTTAACCAACTCCAAAATCATTTGAACAATTACAAGATTTTAGCAGAAGAACAATTTGGTTTTAGATCTAATTTCACAACAAATAATGCCATATATAAGCTGGTAAATGAAACCCTAAGTGCTTTAAATAGTAAACTTATGGTAGGTGGCATTTTCTTTAACTTAGAAAAAGCTTTTGACTGTTTAAACCATAATATTCTGTTATCAAAATTGCAATTCTATGATGTTCATGGCAAAGCTAAATCATGGTTTGAATAGTACTTAAACAACAGATATATGAGAGTTTATACTTCGGATGGAGGAACAAACGAGATCAACTTTTCCCCATGGGACCCGATAACTGATGGTGTTCCTCAAGGATCAGTTTTGGGTCCACTACTGTTCCTCCTATATGTCAGTGATCTGCCAAAGACCGTAAATGAAAACACTGTGCCCATACTGTTCGCTGAAGACACAAGCATAATAGTAAAAAGCTCAAACTTAAAAGAATTTCAGAATAATATGACCATGGACTTTAACTGTGTAAATCAGTGGTTTAAAATAAACTTACTCTCCATAATTGCTGACAAAACCCACCACATCCAATTTAAAACAAAAAATAAGCCAACCTGTGATATAAACATTGTATGCAATGAAAATCTAATAACTGCTTTACCTAAAATTAAATTCCTAGGCATATACATACAAGACTCAACAAAATGGAACTATCGTATTGATTACATTATCCCAAAACTGAGTTCAGCATGTTATGCAATGAGAAGCATAAAAACAGTTAAGTCACTTAATACATTAAAAACTATTTACTATTCCTCCTTTAACCTTTTGGTGCCGGAATTATTTTTTTAATTTTAGCACACCCTGTATATAAAATGTGAATAATACAGGAACCAAATACGTTAGAATTATGAAACAAACCGCATTTTGAAGAGAAAGAAACAGAGAGTATATACCATGTTTAAAATATTCAGTTCCTATATTTGTTGAATAAATATATAAAATGCAACTTTAGAGGTTAGCGGTGCGGTACGACCACTATAGTTGACATTAGGCTTCAAAAGGTTAATGCAATTATAAGTTACAGATTACCCTTTTGAGGAAACTCACCACACACAATTCAAGTTTTTAGAATTCAAAAAAGGATAATCAGGATTATGTTAGGCTGCAAACAGAGGGTTTCATGCAGGAATTTGTTTAGAAGATTGAACATTTTACCCATTGCATCTCAAAACATACTTTTACTTATGCTTTTTGTAATAAAAAACAAAAATCTCTTTACTTTGAACTCATACCATTACACAATAAGTACAAGACAACTGAATAATTTTTATCAGCCCATGACAACCTTTACCACATACCAAAGGGGAATACATCACATGGGTATTAAGATATTTAACAGTCTTCCTCAGTCCATTAAGGATGTATCTAATAATGCTAGAAAATTTGAAATCTGCTTAAAACGATTTTTGCATACACATTCTTTTTATTCAATAGAAGAATATTTTCAACATAAATCTGACTAATGTTCCACAAATGGTCTTACTACAGAAAATTTGCTATTTTCACTCTCATGATTTTGTACCTATTACATATTATACCTATTTGTTTATTAACTCATGTACTAAACTTGGAATCAGTTGCTTGACTCCAACCATATATATATGTATAAACGCTAACATGTTCTATATCCTACTTATTGTACTTACTTGGATTTATGGAGTGCAAATAAAATATCAATATCAATATGCCAGTAAGGATTTACAACTTTACACCACATAATATCCCAGAAGAGTGCATATCTTGCCTGCATCACTGCAGAAGCCTGAAATCACATGGTATCAGTTAGCCATCAATCAATAATTTAAGATCACATTTCTTGGAGAACACAGTATCTTTTCAGCTGCATCTCAGCTTCAATTTGAGGACTTTTCATGAAAATTTGTAAATTCCACTCTCTGTACATGCAGTACAAAATACGTTAGTTTTATTGTGAGCAGTTAGTAATTAAGGACACCTTACTTGGAGAACAGAGTACTTTCTCAGCTGTATCTTGGCTTCCGTTCGAGATGGATTTTCCTAAAGGATCATACCTCGCCCTCTCCACGCACACATTACAAATGGTGTAAGGTTGGTTGCAATCATTAAGTAACTAACTACCTGGAGAACTTATTGGCTGTATGTCGGCTTCTATTGGAGGCAATTTTCTGATGCACTTTCCACATGTGCCCTACAAATATGAACTTTTGGTTGCCATTGATTAGTAATTAAGGGCACTGTACTTGGAGAAGTTAGAATTTTGTCAGATGTACCTTGGCTTTCATTTGTAGGAGTCTCCTAAAACTTCATACCTCATAATATCCAAGCATTCGCTGCAATGTGAGCGTAGTTGCGATCACTGAGTAACTAAGGGCAGCTTACTTGGAAAATGGAATACTTCATCAGCAGTATCTTTGCATCCATTGGAGGGGGTTTCCTGAAAATTCATAGCTCACACTCTTGACACATGCACTACAAACGGTGTAAGTTTGGTGCAGTTGGTCAATAATTAAAGGCATTTCCCTTGGCAAACAGTGTACTATCTTGGCTATATCTTGGCTTCATCTTGGCTTCCATTAGAGGGAATTTCATGAAATTTCATAACCCTCACTTTCCACACAAGCGCTGCAAATGATGTGAGTTTGGTTGCAATCAGTGAATAATTAATAGCACTTTACTTTAAGAAGATAGTACCTCTTCAGATGTAACTTGGCTTCCATTGAAGGGATTTTCCAGAAACTTCGTACCTATACTTTCCACACATGTGCTACAGTGATGCAAGTTTGGTTGTGGTAGGTGAATAATTAAGAGCACATTATGTGAGGAAGGTAATATTTCAGGTATTTTTCTGCTTCCTTTAGAGGAATTTTCATGGAACATCACACCTTGCACTGTCCATGTGTGTGCTACAAATGGTGTATTTTGGTTGCAATTGCTCAATACTTAAAAGGACTTAACTTGATGAAAAAAGTACTTTTTCCACTGTATCTCGGTTTCCATCAGAGGGATTTTCCTGAAACTTTGTACCTCACACTGTCAATGCATGTGCTACAAATGATGTTTGGTTTTGATTGGTCAATATTAAAGGGCACTTCACAGTCATAGATGTTGTTGGTTTTAATTTGTGATTTTCCTGCTACTTCCTTATGCTGCCAGCTGGTCTGCATGTACATGCACTGGTAGCTTATATTCATATATGTGTGTGGGCCAGGAATTGCTTTTAACCTATAAAATACTGCCATGAACATTAGTCCCACTGACTACCTGGTCTCTAGTTTTATGTAGGGAGAGATCTTTCATCTTTGGAATTTGTGAGATATAACTTAAATGTCTTTTTGGAGCATAGTTACTGCTACATTGTGAAGTGAATTTAGGAAGTTAAGATAGTAGTTACAAAAATTACAGAATGTAATTCACATCTGATCTCAAAATGCTCTCTGAACATTCTGTGAGGCAATGTCAGAATGTATCTGGGGAGCACAATTTTGTGTCTGCTTGGAGTAACATATATCCTGTTTTGCATGGATGACTAAGATGAGCATGCCAAAAGTTGACATTATATAATCTGTCACATGCTATTTGTGAAAGTTATGGGAAATTCTTAAGCATTTAGTTTGGCTGTATCATTAGTGTGTCTAAGAAGTTTATCTGTACTGCTCATATTCCTCAGATCCCCGGAGTGGCGATTCATTCCAGACGAGGAGAAAGAGGAGATTGGCCTGACATTTGATGATGATGGTGAGTTCTGGATGTCATACCAGGACTTCAAGATGCAATTTTCACGTCTTGAGATCTGCAACTTGAATCCAGACTCCCTGTCTGAGGAGGAAGTGCTCAGGTCACAGAAGAGGAAGTGGGAGATGAGCATGTTCGAGGGTGAATGGGTGCGAGGCGTCACAGCTGGAGGCTGCAGGAACTACCTTGGTGAGTATTTATATGGGTATATGTGGTAGAAATGGCCAGACAGTCTTGATACACAGACACTAGTTTTGTATCCAGGTCTGGATATATTGTGCCCAAGTATTTCTACAGGAAGAGACAAAGAACTGTAGCTGTGTAGCCTCTTCAATGCAAAAGATGTAGGCTTTCAGGAGGAGCATTCTGTTTTAAGAGGCAGTAATACAACAGTAATGTGTGTGCAGTGCCTACAAACCATGGGCCAATCTGGCACTCTCCCACTGTAACAGAAAAACTGTTACAGGTAGTTAATCCCTGACCCAAGTGTGGTTGACACCCCACCATTACAAGCACAATGTTTAATTCAGGAAGATATATACAGTGACCCAGAGTGCATCAAATTTTTAATGAGATTTGGAACTGCGCTGCTGTGGATTATTATCCAGTGAGTAGTGGTAATTTCTTATCGACATTTTGAGACAACTGATCGGTCCCAGCTTCATGGTTCAAGAATCAAAGAGGACTTTTGGATTCTTGAACCCTAAAGATGGGACCGATACGTTGTCCCAAAATGTCAGTAAGAAATTACCACTACTCCCTGCGTAATAATCCAGAAAAGTGCAGTTTTCATCTCCTTCACTGCGGAAGCCTGAAATCATGCATGGATTTTAAACTGTGTTCAGAACATGCTGTATTCACTGATTTTACTCCAATTTATGTTAATAATTTTGTCCTAACATTGTGGTCTAGAAGGAAGTCTGAAGACGGGAGCCGATCTGGTCCCTGAAACGTAGTGTTGTTTTAATTATATTAATTTTAATACAGTAGATGATGAAAAAAGTATATAAATCTAATGAGTTTAAATGTGCTGTATGACCAACAGAACTTGTAGAGTAGTCAGACCATTTTTGCAATCATATGCTGTTTGTGAATCAACACTCACGGTTCACCTGCTAGAGTTCTATAAACAATGTTCTTTCTTCTCTTAAATCTCCATCCAGCGATAGAAACCCATAAATCAAGCAGCAATAAAAGAAGCCTCAGTGACAGTAGTGCCATGTATGGCATCATATGCATGTGCAGGGAACCATGCAGTGAGAGATGATTCCAGATCCTTCAGTAGACAGTGTTTCTTTGATTTAGAGTGCTTGGAGAAAGGTCCACACTGGACATAACTTCTTCCACTGGCTTCACAGTCTTGTACAGTTGTGTTAGGACACCCAAAGTTCTGCAGTGCCAGTACCTACCAATATGTGCTGAAGTTGTCCTTTTGTTATGTACTGCAAACGATTTCTGCTTTTTTTCATCCATATTTTACTCATTGCCACAGCAGTCAGGTTAGTGCAAAATATAATTTGTTGAATGAAACCGAGTGTGTATTCGCTCCCTACAAGTGACATGCAAACTGCAAATTGTGACGATAGCTAAGAGATCAATAAGCAGTGCAAAGCAAAATACTGGATGACACAGTTAGTAATATTAATTATGATCTGTACATTCAAATCAGCCATCCACCCCATTTAGCCTCCTCCATCTAAACAGAAGATGTCTTAAGTACATAAGCATTTAGCCTGGGAAGACTACTGACTATGAGATGTCACTACTATGCACATTATTTGGTTATACTTGTAGACGTTGCTGGATGTCATATTCACTTGACAGTAGTAGCACTACGTGTAAATTCTTGTTTGTTGTGTTAACCCAACATTTAGCACTGTCTGTTGACTTGAATAAAAATTCTGAGAATGAAAATGTGAAATTCAAAATCAGCTTACATTGTCATAGTCAAGACTAGGTAAATGAAGTGTAAAATACAGGAAAATGTAAAATTGAGGAAATGTAAAAATCTATCAAAATTGAACATTGTTCTTATTGACATTTGGCCAGAACATTACAGAATGTGTCAGGTAGTCTAAAATGCTCTAAGTGGAAACAAAAATTAGGGTTTGACTGTTGTTGATGATAATAGAAAGGTAGCATTTTAGACAGCATCACAAACAAGCAAGCTGTTGTAGTAAGTTTAACATGAAGAACTGGGGAGGAATTTAAAAGACTTGATAGTTCTATCCTTTATGAACCTAGTTTAGGGAGCATGTCAATCAAGACAGCAGTGTTATGTGAGGTGATACTCTCCCAGACACTTCTGGACATGTTGCCACAGTGAACACTGAAAATCTGAACAGATTGCACCAGATAGATTGCATTTTTTTGTATTTCAGAAACATTCTGGCACAATCCACAGTATCGCATCACACTGGACGACCCAGATGAAGAGGATGATGATGACAAATGCACTGTCATTGTGGCACTGATGCAGAAGAATCATAGGTCACAGCGCAAGATGGGCACGGAGTGTCTCACCATAGGATTTGCTATGTACCATGTAAGAACATGTGGTGTTATAACCAGTTAACCAACTACCCAGCTCAGGACCTCCCAGTAGTTGACAGTTGTTCAGCTGGTGAAGAAACTTTCTGTTTTAGAATCTGTAGCTTATCCCTCAGCCACCTTTGTGGATAATTCATTGATGTTGGGTCTTCAACCATAAACCTTCTACTTATACTAATTCTTCTGGAGTAGCAGCTCTTAATCTGCAATTAACATGTGAAATCTGCCAGTTACATATGTTTTTGTTCAGTAATTGTCAGCACTGATGAGTTGTATCAAGTGACTGCATAATTCAGAGTATTGTGTCAGAGTGTTGTTGGAATTCAGTTTGTTTTGTGGTTGTGGTAAGTATTTTATTAGAGCACTGTGTTGTTTGTGTGTCCAAACTGTTTGCTATGTGTTTTTAGAATAGAAAGTGAATAATACTTTTTTTATATAAAAAATGGTGTAACTTACCACTGACATTTGTAGAATATTGCATCAAATCTATGAAGAGGAAATGGGTAGAACACAGGTCTTCGGCTGGTTTAAGCAGTTTGTATTTGCTGGGTATATTAGAGGCTAAAATACTTGACCATCTGAGTTGATCCAAATGTGGAAAGGGTGACTTAGGTGTTGTGAAAAGATCTGTGATTAGCTATTTAATCAATTAATTTGAGTATACCACAGGAACTGAATTTGAATACAGAAAATATGATGTGTAGTTTGACTGAACATGCGAACTTGCAGTTAATTGATGTGAAGATGATACCAGAGAATATCATGGGTAGGAGAGCTGTCACACTCAGGGGCAGATCCAGGTTTTTATGGGGCCTGTAGCTTATAAAATATTTTGGGCCCACTTTAAGAAAAAGAATACAAGATTACAAATACAAAATTAGTTACGAAAGTGAATATTTATTTAGAATGAGAAAAGAAATTGCAACAAATAACAAATTTAAAAGCTGACAAATACCACAAACATCATAAAATCTAGAAAACTAACATAATATTTTTATTAAGTAACTGGGTGACACATCTCTTTAATACTTAACCGATTGTGGTTAAAATATACTACTTTTGCAAATTTTTCAAAAACATGTGACAATATGAACACATTACTAGGGCCCCTGTCAGGGCCTTGGAAGGGGCCGGTGCAAGTGAGGGGCCCTGAAATTTAAGCCTCATTAGCTTCACAGTGAATCTGCCCTTGGGTGCACTCATCTGCAGGTGATAGATAATAACTTGTAATTTGTATATTTGGTGCATGGAGGGGTGTGGAGATGTACTAGTGGACAGTCCCACACCAAGGGGTCAAACTGGTTCATGTGGTTAATGCCAGAAGACAAAAGCATACTCCAAGCAGAGAATTTGTGTGCCTGTGTATGCATGTGTGTTTGTTGAATACTGTGTCGATAACCACATTCACTGAAAGGGAATAACATGTTATGTTTCTTACAGAATCACCAGTTTTTTTTTTAATTTTCAGTTTTTATTCATCACACCCCTTAAATTTACTGCCACAAGGAATTTGGCAAATTGTACCGTGGATAATGCTAATATTTAATTAGACCATAGAAATATAAAAACTAACAGTGATAGTTTTTGTCACTAACTTTGCAACTACTGTTTATGTAAAAGTTTTGGGATCTGTAATCATTATTCTTATAAAAGTTAAAGTCAGTGTTATTCTCTAATATTCTCTCCTGATGAAAGTATGGGATGATTTTCTCATGGAAGAGTCGCAGATGTTTTCAGTTTAATATAGTCAGTAATATCATAATAGCAGTGCTTAGTCAAAATTAGATTTTTTATATTATAGATTAAAAAATGTAGAATGTGATAATTTTGTGAGCATAAAGTGATGGTGTTATTAGTGTGGCATATCTTGTCCATAAGTTACATTTATACAACAAAGCAGTTTGTTTAATTAATAGATAGTTGTGTTTGACTGCTTTCCTTGGTCTGTATTAAACTATGGGATATCTCACATGCAGCATGTCAGGGTGTTGATTATTCTAACTGAGTTTGTTCTGTCTCTTTCCAGTCTTTTGCATTTCATGCAATGCTACTACGATGGAGAATCAAAAAGTAAAGGCAAAATACATTTAACAGCTTTTATAGAAGTGACTGTGAGCAATTTTACGTATCATTTTTCTACATAGTCCCCTTGCAACACAATGCATTTGTTATATTGCTCAACTAGTTTCTGTATTCCTGCGGAGAAGAAGCTTTTCGGCTGCTCTCAAAGCCAGGTGTGCGCTGCTTCCTTCACTTCCTCATCAGAAGTGAATTTGCGACTGCGCATTGCCTCCTTCAGAGGTCCAAAGATGTGATAATCACTTGGTGCCAAATCTGGGCTGTAAGGAGGATGTTGAAGAAGTTTGAAGCCCAGTTGTTGCACTGTCTCTACTGTCCCTGCTGCTGTATGAGGACGTGCATTGTCATGATGCAGTAAGACTTTTTTGGACAGCATTCCTCTTCTTTTCTTGCAAATTGCAGGTTTAAGTTCATTTTCATTTCAAAACATTGCACAGTAATTAGCACTGTTCACTGTTTGCCCATGCACTTGGAAATGCACCAGAATAGGTCCATGCATGTCCCAAAAGAGCATTAACATAACTTTCTTGGTGGAAGGCTGTCTTTTGAATTTCTTCTGTGCTGGAGAGGAGGGATGCCTCCATTCCATGCTTTGTCTTTTGCTCTCCAGATCATAGTGATGCACCCATGTCTCTTTGCCGGTGACAAGTCTTTTCAGGATACTGGGATCTTTTTCATACCGTCCAACGAACTGGGTCACAACCTCCATGCACTGTCGCTTGTGCACAACAGTAAGCTCCTTGGGAACCCACCGTGCACAGACTTTCCTTTATCCCAGATCATCATGCAGTATGACATATGCAGCCACTTCAGACACCGTTATCTGTCTGTCTTCTCTAATCATTGCATCTGCCCTGTTGATGTGGTCTTGTGTGCGCAATGTTGATGGCCGACCAGAACGACCTTCATCAGTAACACGTGTTCGACCCGATTTAAACCTTTCCACCCACTCATAAACCTTTCATTGACTCATGGTGCTCTGTACATATTGAGCCAACATACGACAGTGAATTTCCACAGGTTTCATTCCTTCTGCCCAAAGAAACTGCACTACGCCATGTTGTTCTTCGGTGGTGCAATCTTGCAAAGGAACATCCATGTTTTCGCCCACATTGCTGCCACTCAACTGAAGGCATAGTGCTGTACTACACATGGCTGAACTCTTCAACAGGCATTGTCAATACTGTGCAATGTGCCAGCTCCTCTCTGTCCTGGTTACCGCGTAATTTAAAAATTGCCTTTACTTTTTGATTCACCCTCGTACATTGAAATTGGCTACAACTTTCTCCTTACAGATTTTTATTTACATACCATTACAATCACTTTCCTAGTTGGCAGTTTAACCAGCTTCATTAGACGATCAAAGAATTGATTAGTGTAACCTTTCAAGCCCCTTTTACATTTGTTCCATTAATTATGGCCTGCAAGTTAATGCAGCATGGATATCAGACTGAATGTGAGACTTGCACCAAGTGTTTCTCTGTGACAGTTACAAGACCCAGAAAACCTCCCGAAGCCACTGGACCTGAACTTCTTCAAGTACAATGCATCTGTTGCGCGGTCCCCTTCTTTCATCAATCTACGTGAGGTGAACTGTCGCTTCAAGTTGCCACCTGGTGTGTACTGCATTGTTCCATCCACATTTGAGCCCAATGAAGAGGGAGAGTTCATTCTGAGGGTCTTCTCAGAACACACAAATAACATGGAGTGAGTAGCTGACTCTGTGGAGTAAGAAATTTTTTCAGCTGTTGTGAAACCCGAAGCGTCACCTCCATGATTACAAATTATACATTGGACTTCTTCCTGAGCCACTTTAATCCAGTCTTGATTCTCAGAACCTTTTTCTTTGAAGTGAATTTCTTTATTTTTCTGTTCAGAGTATGGACATGTCCCCCAAGTGATCTCATCATACAATTTCCCAAAGGCAGTCTTGAGTGCTTGTGTTTGGTTTCCCCATATGTGCTGGATGTCCTGCTCCTCTGGATTAACCCTTTAAACGCCAAATTAAATCCCATCTGCCATTCTCTGCCATTATTAGGAGCTCACCATATTCTCCACGTTAGCAGGATAAGGGTTAAATTAGCTAGCATTTGGTCCATGTTGCGCTGTCTTGATGGTGGTAGTGTACTTTTGTTTTGTGTGACAGAGAGGAATTTTTTTAGCTGCTAAATACCCTTGGGTGGCTGCAGGGAAGGCCATGTATCATGAAGTTAGTTAATTATTTACTTATGTATCAGATATAAAAGGGTTCTGATGATGGTATTTTACACTTAAGATTTCTAGGTTTATGGACTTTTCAGGCTGTGTACAAGGAAGGAATTATGTACTTTGGACAAAATCCATGAATCTGGTAATCTTGAGGATATTTAGTTTTCTACATCATGCATCTCACTCAGTTAAATTGTAAATGAGAAACAAGTACATGTGTTCATCATAGAACTGTTTGGTTTTGCAACACTTCCTGTTACTGGAGGAAGTTTAAAATTTTCCTCTGATCATCTGCCACCATAATATGACTGTTACCAATAATCGGGCAGGGAGTTCCTCTGAAAATGTGTGAGGTCTTTATTATATACCATTTACTCCAAAAACTGTGAGTTTTATGTAAAAGCATGTTGATATTCTGCATTATTGGCAGTTGTGACTGAATTTGTAGTAGCCACAACCAGTTTGTAATGTGATTTGTGTCTTTTTACAGAGAGCATGATGAGGAGGTTGGTCTGGGAGAAGTTGATGAGAGAGTGAGTATGATTGTGGTGTGCCATGTGTATGAGGCACATTCATTATATTCAGGCATTTGAAGGCATGACTGTATGAGCAGCAATGCTGAAATGTGCAAAACTAGGCTGTTATTGCTTGTATTAAACAAGTTAACTTTGGATGATCAGTGGGATTAAAATTAAGTTCAGTCATTTTTGCATGTTTATGTACAAATATCTACAACAAAAATGCAAATGTGTAGCACTTAATAACAGGAAACTAACCAACCTACATGTAGTACTGGCATTTATTCCTTACTGGATGTGATCTGTAGCTTGCATGAGTCGGTTACCATTGCTGTGTTTATAAATATTGTGAACTGTGGTGGTGGTGGTGATGATGATGATGATGATGATGGCAGTGATGGAATTAGCATTAAAAAGTTCTGAGAGATGCATTTTACCCCTTGTGTAGTCATATTAGTTATAAAAAAAATACTGGATTACCATCTGTGCAAAATTGAGATTACAGGCATTTCCTCATTTTAGTCTGCTTTCATTCCTTAGTAAAAAGAATTTGCCTTGTAACATCACCATTCTGTGTGTGCTGGTCCCCTGCCTCCTTCTCCCCAAGTTTAACTTTGAGTATTATGCCTTTGGAGGTCCTCACCCCAACCCCCCCCCCCCCCCCCCCCTCTCTTTTTTTTTCTTTTTTTTCTTCTTATCTTATACTAACAAAAATACATATTATATTATATTAATGATGTAGAAGTCATC
>Ga0131853_10019291_pt1 | contig 12409 bp, 12 predicted proteins | sample TergutLab28metaG_FD_92764 | JGI IMG/M metagenome (GOLD analysis project Ga0131853, IMG submission 92764) | Labiotermes labralis P1 segment gut microbial communities from Petit-Saut dam, French Guiana - Lab288 P1 (version 2) (version 2) | ecosystem: Host-associated > Arthropoda: Insects >...
AAAAGTAGAGAGAGGGGGGGGGGGGGGGGGGGGGGGGGGGGGGGGGGGGGGGGGGGGGGGGGGTGGTTCATAACTCTCAGCCATAGTGCTGTAACTAGTCGTAAAAGTCTGTTGGCATTAGTGGGGCCCAGTAATTTCTATCTTGTTGGACCACCTCAGCAATACATGTTTGGTAAGCAATTTTAAGTGGATGACAACGTGGAGCAATTTATCACTGTCTGGGTAGTCTTGGTGCCATGGTGGGGAAGAAGTCTTAAATGTTGCTGGTGAGTATGTGGAGGTATGATGTGTGCCATCTGCTACAAGATAAAGCAGAATTTTATGAAACCAAAATATGTGTGGCCATATTTTCAGAAGCTGAATGTGATACAATCTAAATTGCATGCCTGAAATTTTATTTGAAACTGCTAGTTCGAGTAAGTATGGACCAGTATAAAGTGTATTGTTAACCTAACCTCAGTGAAATTATACTTTATTTTGTCAGTGGACACTGCATAGAACGAAAATGTGACTGTGGTAATAGCATATTAATTGTTCTGTTTCAACTGAAGCTGGGAGATTATAAGTACAAGCATCTCTGTGGATATTATTGAGCCAATTTAAAATAAATATGAGTTATTTTCTGAATTTGGTGGGAAAGCTATAGGCTGCAATAAAAGAACTGTATTTTACTTGGGTTTTGCACTTTGTATATTTATTTGCATATTTATGTCCATTAAAATACAAAATAAATGTATCTAAAATTACAATAAACTTCATTCTGAAAAACAGATAAATATACATATAATGTAGTCAAATTAATGGTCACATGTAATATGTTAAACTTTCCATTCAATCATACTATAGGTCAGTTCAATATCCCTGTTCTGGAAGCATCTGAGCTCCTATCACTGGTACCAAGGAGACTTTCTTTTTAACTTAATTAACAATCAGTCTTTGATTTAAAATACTTGATAACAGTAATGACTGATTATTTAATTCCAAAGAAGTGTTTTTTCAACCATTCTTGTACCAAAGGTCCCTTACAAAGTGTCAGTAATTCTGCAGACACCCATCCAAAAATAATCTCCATCTGCAGACAGTTTGGGGCCACAAATTGAGATAATTCACAGTAACATTTAAAGTTGGTATATTTACAAATAATGAACTATAAAAACCTTATTAAGCTTATTACATGAGAAGTATTTTCCTAGCAGTAATGGCAATGAAACTAAGGTTAGGAAAAAATTAGGTAAGGAAAATTTTGTGTTCTGGTGAAATGAATGTACTGAAGTTGTGAATTTACTGAATTTGTGCCAATTGAGAAATGCTGTTGTAGTGTACTGTCCCTAGTGCTCATATTCATGCTGCAGCAAAAATTTGTAAATTTCAGCTGAAAATACAGCATTTTATTGGGCTGCTGCTTAAATAAGCAAAATTTTCAAGCTTCCCTCTTCTCATTGTGTAAAGAGGTTTCTGTGTATTGTAAGGTGCAAGATGAACTAAATGTCTGTTTAAATAAATAAACAAGAATTGTTCATATCCTTTTTATGGTTGAAAATTATCAGGCTTCTGAGTGAGAATTAGTTTCAATCATGATGCATGGCTGTTCCTCTCGGATGAGATGATGTGTTGGAATTCTGATGGTAAAAACTCCAGAATAATTATTGTCTTCATGGTTGTTAATTTCTGAACATTCTGTTTCACTGTCTCCCTGTTCTGGTATTATTATGGCTTGAATATCACAATGTTCATTTCCTCCGTGAATGGATCCTTCAAAAGTTGTGTCACTTGCACTGGAATCTCGCAGTGAGTTTTCAAAGTTCTCATAAATGGAGACTGAGGAAGTATCATCTGGTGATATATTGCGACCTGTATTAGGGTAAGAATTTCAATTTCATTCAATGTCACAGTCCAAACAAAGGTTCACTGTTTTTGTAGATGGATAAAATGCCATGTGAAGTAAATGTAAAACAAAAATTTTTCAAATTATTCAAAATAAACGCATATTGTAATAATGTTTATTAGTAATTCAGCATTACAGATGGACTTACAGTGAAAAGCCCCATTTAAATTTCTCTCTGTTGGGGGTTGGGGGGGGGGGGGGGGGCGCTGGCTAGTAGGTTAAATGAAAATTTGAACGGGGGACAAAACAAAATTAAATGGAGGAACTTTAACAGAAATTATTGGCTTTGGATCATTGGAATAAAACATTAAAACAGGGATCCACAAAGCTGACACAAAGCTTGGAGCTTTTGCAAAATTCTCGGTGCCAGAAGGATGCATGAAGCAAGTTCCCGACTGAGGAACCATAAATATTAGGTGCCACTGCGGAAAATGTCACCCAGGTGACCTGACACTAGCCTGCATTATAAACTAAGAACATTAAAATGGGGTTCCACTGCATTTAATGACATCTGTAGGGAAGGCACTCTCATAATATGATGGGATATGGCACACAGTACTACAACTGCACAAATATGTGATCAAGCTATTGAACTGTTATTCATGTGAAGTTCTCACTTTCGCTGCAATGAGACTGGAAGACATTTCACGTATTCTGCCAGACAATTTCAGGGACTAGAATTTCCTTAGTGATACATATTTGGTATCTGACAATATGGAATCACACTTTATATAGCTTCACTACATTTACTGTAGCCATGCCAACTCAGCCTGGGTAGTGACTAGGCTATGGGCTGGATAATGAATCAAGGTTCAATTCCTGTTGGGGGCAGGATATGTGTCTGTCCTGCATAATGTCAGGATTGGCTCAGGGTTCCACACATCATCATTTGCTTTGGGAGTTCCTCCCTTGAGTTAAGTCACCAGGTAGTAAAACTCACTCATAATTCCATCAAGCAGAGAGGTTACGAATGTATGGTGCTATAAGTCCACTCCCACATACGCCTTAAGTATATGGTACCAAATGGAGCGTTGTTATATTCATTATTACATCAGGATCTGGTCTCAATGGAATAATGTGCTAACAGAATTCGCATGAGGTATAAAGTGATTTTTTAAGCACATGCACATAAGGAAGGAAACTTTGGTTTGTTGTCTAACACAGATTCAAGTATTACATTTATTTTCCATGGCACAACAGCCCCTAGTGGGCCTGGTCCTCCTCATTATCGAGGCTTCATGATCACACTCATGGACACTGTATCCAGCAGGGTCCTCTGGACGAGTGTTTGGTCTGATGCAGAGACCTCTACTTGACAACACACAACACCCACAAGAGAAGGATATCCAGGCCCCCGGTAGGATTTGAACCTGCAATCCCAGCACACAAGTGGCTGCAGACCCATGATTTAGACCAACCGGTCACCAGGATCATCAAGTGTTATTACTGAAAAATTACATTGTGTACAAACCTGGCAGACGTTTGCGGAAACCAGGGATGATCCACCAAGCAGTCAGCGTGCATCCAATCACACCTCCCACCACTAGTATAATCATTAGTACCAAATGCACCACACTCTGATCTGTAAAGACATTTTTTGATAAGCTGGTTTTCAAAATTCAATAAAGAAAGAAAGAAAGATACTTTTAACCCTCTTAGTGTCAGGTAGCTGAACTGCTGGTCACTGGTGCTTTTGGAGGTTGTCATTGTGAAGTGAATAAGGTAACATTTTAAGCACATCAAGCTTCTTCTCCATCTGATAGATATCAGCTGCTATCATATCACTGAATAGTGACCCTCTTACTGGCTACATATCTTGATATTCCTCTATTTTGTGAGGTTATAAATTTTTAGTGTAAACCACCTATACCACGCACAGCCTAGCACTAAGAGGGTTAAAACATACCATCAGGTGGTTTGGTGACTATCAATGAACATTTGGTTTTAGTTATGTTGATGTGTTACCAATCTATCCTAAATAACTTTGTTACCCCTAAAAAAACTTCAGACTGCTGAAAAAGCTTAAGAATGAGGAAATTACACAAAGTGAGCAGAGAATAGTGAGCCAGACAGAACCAGACTATCCTGCAACTTTCTGACTGCTACAATAATAAGAAGAATCCAAACTGGGGAAATCCCCAGACTAGGCTGCCTTATTTGTTTGGTCACACAAGTCACAAAGTCCGATTCCTTGAATTTCCTACACCATGGATTCAATATGTGAAACCCAGGCGCTTCACAAATTATATGGTAACCTGCATCAAAAATATGTTGAACTAGTTCTGATTTTTCTGCCAACTCCACATTTGTTGATATGCCATCATAAGAAACGTTAACCATCGACTTATCAGCTTGTCTCATGACAGTATTTTCAAGCACTGCTATGCTGAAATTTAGTTGCAACAGATGAAATTGAAATGGTGGGAAAAGATGCAATTTTTAATGAATGTCAGTGTTGCTTTCAATGTGTGGTTGCAGACCATGATTGAATGCTCTTCATAAACCTTTGTTTGAGACCAGGCTGATGACACACCACCTTAGTATTGTCACATGCAGCTTCCTGTGATTCTTCTGGGTGTTCCAGTGAGAATGAAACAGACTTTGTGGATGAGATGCTGACACAGTGGCAGTGACTGTTAAAAATCCTAGGAATAAGAGACTGGTGTATGTCAGAGCCAACTTAAGAGGTAAGATGCATCTTGTAAAGTCTACCTTGTTGTATCCTGTCATAAACTGGTCTGGAGACCTCGCAATAAATTATACTTTCTATCACAGATTGAGGAAATTTCAGTATTTTGACCAATTTCCTGCAGGGACTACTACTACTACTACTACTACCCTTATCAACAATTATCATAATTATTATTGTAACAATAAATACAGTGAAACCTGTTTAAGATAGTCCTGCTTTATAAGTTTCTTGTCTAAGAAATTAGTATAATTTACTATCAGAATTTTTCCATATGATTAATGCATCCATCACCCTTGTAACACATGATCTACCTAAAACGATTTCAAACCTAAGAAGCACAAAATGTTATGGAACAAAATTTTCACCCTGTTAATATATACATATATACTAACCATCACAACCTTGAACAATTTTCCCCACTTCCATTAATTCAGTTTGTTTTGAACATACAGTGTTGAAGTAACTGTTTCAGTTCTTAAATGTTTATCTGCTGGGTCATTTCCACACATATTCATTCAACGGACCATGGTATACGTGGTTTACTTGTGATGGGTGTTGCTTGTCCTACTGGCCAGTGTGTGGACTGTGCGAAGCCTGCCAGTGTTCCCATTATTATGTTAGCATTACATTTCAGGTCCAAAACACTGTTAAAGCATTTTAACAAAACTTAAACTCTGAGAGATGAACCCTCATGGCACATGGGCTACCTACAAGAGGAAGCAGCATGAGTTTGACAGGGCACATTGTGACTGTCAGTGGTTAATGTAATATCTAGACTTAAGTATTGTGAGTGCACGCATGTGTGTGTGCATGCACATGCGCGTGCGCGCGCTTGTGTGTGTGTGTGTGTGTGTAATTTATGTACAGTTTGTGTTCATTTCTGACTGTATATGTACATAGAGCTTTTGTAGAGTGATTAATTGTTCAATACACAATCAGCACAAGCACTACATCAAAAACTTGCATACACTGTCAGCCATCCCGTTTGAACACAAAATATGAGACACAGTACTCAAACAGTCTGTAAGTAAACAGCTGAACTGGAAAGAGGTGAAAACAGCAGAGTATTGGAAGCTAAAACTGTACTTTGGGAGTGGTTCTGGCAAAAACAGGCTTGTGCTGATTCAAAAAAGCATTATGTTCAATAATATTTAAAAATTGTGGAAGAATTTAATACTTAAAACTGTGGTGTGACACTGAAACTGAATCATTTAATGCAGAATTTATGTGGCATAATGAAATAATAAAGTGAATGTCAATTTCAATATAGGATTACAAAATAACTTTTCCAGATTTTAACCATTTTAAGACTTTTTCCACTTAATAAGCCTAATTTGTTGAATTTTACCAAAAGGTCTCACACGGGATCATTGTAGTAGTAGTAGTAGTAGTAGTAGTAGGAGGAGGAGGAGGAGGAGGAGGAGTATATGAAATAATAACAACAAAATAGTTGTAGTTGGTTGTAAAAATAGTACTAATATAAGTAGTAGGATTAGTTGTAGATGTCAATGAAGCACCACTTTCAAGGAGAAATTAGGTTAGCTGTAAGTTCTTTATTAAAGCAGAAGTTTGTAAATTAAGAAGAGTTAGTAGAGGACTGGCTAAAGAAAACTCCCTATTATGTTTTGGTAATGAAGATATGTTGTTTTCCTGGAAAGACAGAAGTGGAGAATGCAGTTTTAAGTAAACAAAGGCAGATAAGAATGAGGAATTAGCATACAGAAGACTAATAAACTGTACTGGTAAAAAAGAAGGAAGGTATTTAGACAGAGTAAGGCGTAAGTGGTGAAATAAAAGTAAAATGATGTAAAAATAAATGTGTGGTGTACACAGTGCATGGAGATGGCCATATGACTCCAGAATCAGGTTTCTCTTGTTTGTGTACAGGGGACAACAGATTTTTCTCTTTTAAAAAGTGTTTAAGACTGGTTATGGGGGCTATTTTCCCAGCAATAAAAAGCCATGGTGTGAAAATGACCACTCACCTCCATCTAGTGCTGAAGATAAGAAAGTGTGGAACTATAACTCCACTTCTTCCTTTGTCTTCATGGTACATGGCTTAATTAAGTACACAAACTTACCTTCACCTTGTAAGTATGTAACATTTTTGACACAAGTTTACCAGCTCTGTATAATATGTGAGATATAAGATTTTTAGAATTGACAATGCAGCTTATGTCTTCTACAATCTTACACATTGGTATCAACATTCCAGAGGAACCTTTTGTTTACCCTGCAAATTGAGACAGCAGGTACTTCTGAAATGTTCATACCTGTTACAAAACTGTAACAAGTCACAGCTGTATATGTAATGCTTCCATAATAATGAGATGGTGAAAATTAGTGGACAAATAGAGAAACAGCAACAGTTTTTTACCTTGTAACATCCTTCCCATGTTTGCCTCTACTGTCTGTTGGTGACGCTGGAAATGAGAAACTTGCACATCATTGACTGACTCAGCAACTTCTGTCTCAAATGGCATCACTTCAGGTTGTAAGTGCTCCACTCTGTTACTATTACTAGGGTCCTCACGGTGGCGATGTGATGGCAGGTTGATACTGTACAAAACAAATATTCTTTCATAGGGCATTTGAAATTAAGTAATTAATGAAAGAAAAGGTGCCATCTGTTAACATGTACATAGATATATTCTGACCTTCAGCATTTGAAAATGGTATTTTTCCAGTGACCACCATGGCCACATCTGCACTCCTAGATTTTACTTTAAAGTGGGACATTTCTTTATGTTATTAAATACAGATGAATGTTTCATTCAGTCAATACAACGTTACATTCAGTAAGAATAAGGCTACATGTTTTGGCTATAAATGATTAGCCATCACCAGGCATAATTACAAGAAAAAAAAAGGGGAGATTTTACAACCATATTTCTGGTTTGAGCTCTCAACCTGTACAAGTTAAAATGTACATATAATGTAAAAAATATTAAATAAAATAACAAGACATAGGAAATTAAATACAAAATTCTTAGAAGCAACATGTATATACTAGAGTCAGGTCATTGAAGTGGAGAAAAATTGCGTTACCAAGTAGGATGAGTTTCAATTCTTTAATTTTGTTTTCTGCTGTTTGCTTCATTTACTTGTTTTGTAATATAGGGTGAGCATAAAGTCTTTCCCTGATTAAAAACATTTATTACAAGAAAACTATGTGGAAAACAAACATATTTTTTTTACCATTACTTAAGTTAGCTTCCAAAATGTTGTCATTTTCCAACAAGATGGGTGCACCTCCACACTGGGGTTCACATGTTCATTGGTTTTTGGATGCAACATTTCTAAATAGGTGGATTGGGAGAGATGGTCCGACACCCTGGCCACCATGATCACCGGATATCACCCCCCTTGACTTATTTTTATTGGGGTACATTAAGGACAAAGTGTTTTCGACACCAGTTCCAGATATTACAAATTTGAGGGCAAGAATAACAGATGCTTTAGCTATAATAACTGATGACATGTTGGAGAACACGTGGAGAGAAACTGATTATCGATTAGACGTTCTCCATGCAACAAAAGGAGCACATGTTGAAGTGTACTGATGTGTTGTGAAAAAAAAACTTCTTGAGTTACATTTTAAAAAAAAGTTTGTATTCCACATACAGTAGTTTTCTTGTAACAAATGTTTGTAATCAGGGAAAGACTTTATGCTCACCCTGTATATAATAAACACACAAGTATGTGAAGGGGTATATATTGATGAAACTTTTACCTATCACATTACATGCTTTAACAAGTCATTATGGATGCCTTCAAGGCACTGCTGAATTCAGTGTTTTAAGTCAGGGATTCTGGTAGGAGGTATCTCATGCACGTTGGCATTCACGTAGTCCCCCAACAAAAAATTCACTGCCAAAAGATCAGATAAACAATGAGGCCAGTTTTTGGATATGATGCTGCTCATTGTAACTGAGATTGTTTTAATAAACAACAACACAGCTACAATTCACTTTGGAATAGACCAACACCCCATGCAAACCTGACCCCAGTCAGCACTTCACAGGAACACTGACAGTGCCCTGTGACGCGGCTGTGTTCCCACAGTGGTTCATGTCTTGCTAGAGAAACATTAATTAAGTGGTTTCCTTGCTCACCAAAACTTTCATAGCAAATTTTTCCGTGGGGCTACCTGAAGGCCAAAATATATGAACCCATACTGCTAGTATGCCTGACTTCAACAGTGAATTCTGAAGTATACTGAAGCCACCATGAACAATGTGCTGTAACATGTGGTGACCAATGTGCCAGGTCAAATCCAAGAATGCTGAAGTGGTAAGTGTGGTCATCTGAAAGATGCTATTTTCAACACTGAAAGTACAGTTGATTCTTCAATGACTTACAAATGTATCTATAACTCTAAATTATTTCACCTTCTGTTTCATTAGTATTTAGGATCTTTTTCTTTATGGTGTCAAAATACCATATGTTGTAGGATGCATCCTGTTTTTGAAAAGCAGTATTAAATCTTCATTTAATTACTGTGTTGTAGGATTAAGTGCATTCCTTATTTGCTATTTTCACTGTTCATGCAGGACCTGATAGCAAAAAAATACACTTTATGTGTAGAAAGCCACTTGGTATGCAAAGCTAAAGTTAATGAAGTCTGCATTTTATTTGTGCACCAAACTGTTTTCCATAAACAAGGACGTTAATTTGTAGACTTAGAAGAGAAAATCATACTTGTATTATATTTCCCTTCATAAATGCATATATTTCCTTGATAAAATACCTGTGATGTTCTGTAACATGCATCACACACAGATTGGATGGCAGTGATTTGCTAAAGAATCTCAGGTCTTGAAATGACTCACATTGTCTCTGCATGTTCTGAATTAAAGTGTGAATAACTCCCCAACTGAACATTTATTTATTATTTTGCAGAATTTTCAGTTTCTGGACACAGTATTTTGAATCTGATCTGCATTTACCATAATCATACACATTAAATGCCAGTCTGTAATTGCAAAACATGCACAGACAATAAATAAATACACAAATATGGCAGTTCTTAAGTTATGGTGTGTGTCTACGCTGTCTTTTATTCATTGATTTTATGCTGGCTATATAGTGAGTCAATAAAATATCAGTATCCATGCACCAAATAGCCTTCCACCATCTGACCAAACACATTTCAGTGCTAATTTAGATCAACCTTATTGTCTTTACGTACTAATGCTGTAACTACCTTTGTTACAACATTGCAGAAAATTGCTGTTCCCATGAAATATATCAGAAAAACAGCAGGATATACTTGGTAAGGTAAAGCAATCCCTGTACAGGCCTGGACAGCCCCTGAGGATTCCAGGAGGTTGAGGCTCCCAAATTAATGACAATCAGCATGTGAAGGTGGTAGGGTTGAGAGCCTTATGCACCAGCAGCCTTTACCCCCCCACAAAATATTCCAGGTACTCATTTCTGTTAGAGGCTGATTCAATACCATGGCCATAATGCAGCTGGAAGGATTATGTCAATGAAAATTTCCAATGACATCATCAGGAATTGAACCCAAAACCTTCTGGTTTGTAGGGCAGTGCCTCAAACTACTGCACTACCACATGCCTCCAGGATACACTTGGACAGATTACAAACAAACCCATAGATAGCAAAGGAATTAAATACAGCCCCAGTTCGGGCAAAACAGAGAACTGCTAAAGAAATTGGATACAACATGTAAAGAGAATGCCTTGTAACAGAATACCCAGGACAATAAAAACTCCACATGAATAGGAAGAAGGAACCAGGGAAGACGACTGAAGAGACTTCTGGATGCATGAAACAGGAACAGGTCAACAAGTGGCCCAACTGCATGATAGCTACAGCATCATCATCATCATCATCATCATCATCATCATCATGATACAGTACAACAACAAGGTTTACTGGGGTGGGTGGTTGAGGGCTGCCAAGGGTTAGATCAAGGGGCAGCATGCTGGTGGGGTTTTCGGGGAATTATTGCAGTGTCCTATAATAATTTAAATACTGTACATTCTCTGCACAATGCATCACATTTCTAGTGCATATCATGCTTTCTAGCAACAACTTTTTTAATAAGGGGTTTTTAAATGCTGTTTTGCAAGTAAAAGACACTCAGGTTGAATGGACACCCCCTTCCACCTATCAGTTATTATACAATAATGACATGACATTTGACTGCCATGTGTCGATGTAGTTCCATAAACAAATATCTGTTGTATTTACCCAGCTCTAACAGTCAAAGTTTCTGGCTGGAAGGTGCAGAGTACCAAGAAACGTCGAGTACTGTGTGTGAGAATGGGCAAATTCTCCTGCACCAGTACAAATGTAGCAACTGTGGTCTCATTCACGTGTGTGCCACACATCTTGTGATCTATGCGCAGTATGTAGGTATCTCTAGGACTGTCAGGATCACCATCTACAGCACAGCGTTCTCCATCAGCAGCCTCAACAGCAATACGGCCTCCAAAATGTGGGCCTGTTGAGACTTCAACCTCGCTTGCATGAGGCAAGCACTGTGTTGCACGTGCTGAAACTGAACATTTCTGAGGTTATTAACTGTAAACCGGAAGTCATGGATGAAAATTGTAGTTAATGCTATTGTAAACAGGGTATTTTTTAAACAAGGTAATAAAATGTGTATCTACAAACACATGTGGAGGAAACTAAGTATACATTCATTGACATGCCACCAGAATGCAATGCACACTCATAATACTGTGTAAAATTGTTAAATGTGTAAGAAAATATAGCAAGGTTCACATATTTGGCAATGTTAGTGTGAAATCATAATTATATTTACAAAGAAATGAAGAGCAGACTAAAGTAGGGGATCTCAGTTATGTTCATTTCAAATATTTTCTTCCTCCCAGCTTGTATCTGAAAGCATACGGAGTAAAATATGCAAAACTGTAAGTTTACCACTTGTTTCATAGGGTATGAAAATTCTCTCCTTTTAAGGACATCATATAAATGGCAGGCCTGCAATAGTTATTGTACGCTGTTCACTAATCGTAATCTATTCAATAACAGTACCATCATAGTACACTTTAAACCACCAAAACAAACTTTAAATTGTATTGTGATGTAATTGCATAGATACACTGAGGGTGTCTGACAACTGGGTGCTGAGGGGAGCTCTTGGATTGCTGAGGTAGGCAGTAACTAGAGGGTCGAAAAAATTAATACTGAGAAACTTCATTATTTTTTGCTCCTCATCAGTTGTTAGATGGAGGGAATGAGATGGGCAGGGCATATATGTTGAGGTGGAAATTTGAGAAAAGCCTACAGTATTTTATTCAGAAAATTTCAAGGGAAGCAATGAAATATAAGGAAATACAGCCTAAGAATGTGGATTTGATTTCTGTTGCTGAGGATACGGTCCAGTGACTGGCCATTATGAATGCAGTAATAACATGCAATTTGCATAAAGTACAGTCAGTGTCTTGGCTTGCTGTATGATTTGTAGCAATAGTAATGTGTAAATTTTCCACGTACACAGTGAATAATAAAAGAGGACCACACATTTTAGAAGGAGCATCTATATAGGCTAGAGGAATCAAAATAGATCGTCAAGTAAGATATGAAACACCAGTACACCCTGGTGCTATTCACACCATTAATTTTAATGCTGTTTGTATATGTTTTAGTACACTGCATGTGGCAGAGTTTATGTGATTTCAATATGTTATACTGGCATAGGTGTAGACAAAGAGAAGAGAAATAAACAAAATAATAGACTTACTGAAAGATAAGAATTCCAGTGGGTATGATGAAATCACAACAAAAATTATAAAAATAAGTAAACCTTTTATAATCTCTCCCCTAATAAATATATG
>Ga0131853_10019292_pt1 | contig 12409 bp, 3 predicted proteins | sample TergutLab28metaG_FD_92764 | JGI IMG/M metagenome (GOLD analysis project Ga0131853, IMG submission 92764) | Labiotermes labralis P1 segment gut microbial communities from Petit-Saut dam, French Guiana - Lab288 P1 (version 2) (version 2) | ecosystem: Host-associated > Arthropoda: Insects >...
GTCAGCCTACACAACACAACAAGTACTCGCTAGCTCCTGAAGATGGACGTATTAACGTCTGAAACATGTTGAGCAATATATAATAAAGCAAGTGTCATCTAGTTGGTCAACTTTTATTCAAATGACAAATAATTTATTTACGAACTAAGTAACTACTCTTTTTGTTTCTAGACAGGCCTTTCCCTTCTTTGACCAAAGAAAATAAATTTTCTGATAGACGTATTGCAGTTTTACATCTTCTGTGTGCATATAGCTAAGTACCAACAGCAATCTCTGGCTTCTAAGAAGGCGATTCGCTCCTTACGTGGGATGATATGATATGATATGATATGATATGATATGATATGATACTAGCATATTCATTGTATAGTGTGCTTAGTTACACCGCTCTGCTTTACGGTGTTTCACCACTAGATTTACTTGCGTGTACAAGATGATAATAAAGTAGCAATACAGTCAGTTTAAATTTAGAAACTTGAATTATGTTGTGGCCTGTGTTTCAGTTATTACCAAGGCAATAGTTCAGTGGTTTCGTAATTATATGGAGTGTTTGCTATAAAACTCATTTTGCATAATCTTAGTAATTGACCAACTTAACGCACAAATTCTTGTTTTATAATAAGTTTATTATATTCCTCTACATGTTTCGAGCATTGTTGCGCTCATCATCAGGTGGCCTTCTATTGCACCGAACGGCCACCTACAGAGTGTGATGATACCAGCTGCTGCGTAATACAATATTGACCTCCTGATGATGAGCACAGTAGTGTTCGAAACATGTAGAGGAATATAATAAACTTATTATAAAACAAGAATTTATGCATTAAGTTGGTCATTTACTAAGATTAAACTGAGATGCACGGTCAGCAAAACATCAACACTCATTTTGTATGTTGTATTCTTTCTTTTTGGTGATTCCCTGGCGTCTGAATTTAATGTGTCTACGTTTCAGAACAGTCTGTTTCATCTTCACTGCTGTTGCACATTTGACATTAAAAGGTGAATGTCAGGCCAGAACAGGCCATGAAGACTGAGAGGGAAACTAAGGGATGTAGCTACAGGCTTTTTTTTTTTATCTCTGCACTACATGGGGGTGGGTGGTCGACGCCACACCCCAGTCGTTTTACCCCCCGGAAAGAGACCCGATATCTACTGTACATGATGCTGAGTTTGCCCGAGGGCCGGTTCGGACGAATGCGGAAAACCTCGCTTTGCCCGGGACCTTGCAGTCCGTAGCGATCGCTATTCCGACCCACGAACATTCACCCTCCCACTATGTTTTGTTTTCATCTTAGGATCATGGAAATTGTATTTGTTATCAGTTTTTTTCTAATGTAGCTGCAGGTCCATGTTTTCAACTTTCTAATCTTCCTTGTATCTAAATTATTACGATGTGATGCAGTCCATCGATTTATCAGTCCTTTGTATATATATATATATAAACACACACATATGAATATACATATACATACACATGTATATGTATAGAGATAATATTTCCGCAATATGATTTATCTGTAAGCAGCTAATGCTTTGGAAAATTTCAATCTACGTAGCTATATTATATTCATTTAAATGTATTTTTCTCGGTATTTGCTCTATATAAAATCTTTCTACAGTATGTGCAATAATAGTACCAACCACAGTTGTACATTGTACGGTAAACTGTACTTCGCAGAGTGGCAAAACCTCAGTCGCACTTTACAGTGCAATGTACTGTACAATCCACAACACTACACTCTGCCTCTGATGCTGAATTACTAACTGAAAGCTTTAAATCCAACGTCCGACCAATATCCAGACTTTCTTAGCATAATAAATTATATTTTATGTACATTCAAACTGTCGGTTCATGTGATTGTAATTACCATTTTGCATTTGTTTTGATAACTTTAGAATTTAATTTTATACTTTTAATATATCTAGCCGTTGTAATTTATGTACTTGAAACGACCACTTGATTGACCGGAACATAGAGGAATGCACTGTTTGCGAAACACTAAATTAAGAATAATTGTGTGCATTTGTTGTTAACGTTACTTCTTTCCTTTTGCAGTACTTCCAGCTTATAATCATTATTTCCATACCTGTGCAAATGCAAACATTTGAGAAAGGACGGTGCCTACACTTACACTTACACTTACACTTACAAAACCTGCGTTTCACCCAATGTTTTACACTTTTTTATTTCATTCCCGCTTAAGAAGAACCGCTGCTTTGCTGTATATCCTGGGTAGGGCAATTGAAATATTTAAATTATCGCATTGTGACTGCATGTACTTTGATTTCCCGTATTTAGTTGTAAGCTGTGGCATCCCCGTTGTGTTTCTAAAATACACAATAAAGAAATATCATTCGTAAATACGCAACTTCGATGTAGCTGCAATCTACAATTGCTGTATCAAACTTGTGCACTGAGGGATTATATTTCTCTATTATTGATTCTCAAGTTTTTCTGTGATAATTTTCTAATGGTGTTGCTGGTGATAAAGATTGTATTCTCTTTTAATTTTCGAAACGTTTCGTCACAAATTGTTTCTTTGTCTGCACATGTCAGGTAAAGAAAGATTTTAATTTAATTTTGGTTTTAAAAATTCTGTTTTCTGGAGCTTTATTTTGGTATTTTCTAAGCAGGTTTTCTTTCATATGTTTCTTTTTAACTCTTGTTCATGGCGTGTGTTCCCACTCCACTGCTATCAGTAACTAAATGCTACGATCATCCAATCAGCTTATCTAGACTTGCCATTCAGTGTAGGCACATAGGGCAGACGGTCGGGAGGACAACTTTCTGGCGCTGGCAGTGCACTATTACGCCTAAGTATTAGGCACTCCGTATTACTGACCGCACTGCGCATTGATACAATAACGTGACAGACATATGTCCGGTAAGTTTACAGATGTAATAACAGTCACTTTTCCAGTCATGTGATTGATGTCCGGTAAGTAGATACCATAGTTTCAGACGTATGTGTCGCCTCCATCACCATCAAAGAAGTGGACTGTATATGAAGGTGATATGCATGTATTTCTCTGATATGTCAGTAAGAAAACCTTTCCAACACAGAAGTGTTTGATATGAATCATCGTTCTCATGTTCAGTTCGAAAGCAGGTAACACTTGCAGTTGATGCAGCGGCCATTAAAACTCACAAACATTAACTTCGACAGATGGAGTTTGCTTTGTACTGAGACATGACTCCTTGTGACCTGGAAAATATTTACCAACGGTAAGGCCAATTCTACTACGTCGACCTCTGGGGAAGAAAAACCTTCTATCCGATGCAGATATAAACGAAGTTACTCTTAGTCGTCGTTAAATTTATTTCAGAGGTCACGGCATTACATCCCACATTACAGTATCTCTTACAGCCGGCGCTCTGTGAAAATTAGGTCTCGCACAAACAGATGAAAGTCGATTCAAAATATCAACGCTAGTGCTTGACACCATTAGCTTTCAACACTCGATTTGCTTCAAAGCAGTGGACATACACAAACGGGATGCGAATACCTTCAGTGCACTGTTTTTGTAACCAAGTTCGAAGCGGAGTTCGGCCTGATTTTTCTACATCACGTAACTTATTCAAAGTTCGGGCTGAGAACTCGGTGACGCAGTGAGGGAATCTGCAGCTACAGAACGACAATACTAAGCGACTTCACAAGTAGAAAAGGAAAAACAGAGAGTTCAAATAATCCGACTTAAAGGGGATGACGTTCGGTGGCTCGTCCTGATTACAAAAGGGGGGCGAATCGAAAGCTGACCGTTGGAATTGTGGTGATGGGCTGGCTTCATGATCACAATAAACAGCACGAAACGCAAATTCTCTGAGGAATGTTGTTAAAATGTAGGAGTTTAAAAGATGGCAACTGCCTTCTCTATATGTACATTCAAAATTATATAAATCGAGCGGAAATGTGGCAGACTGGTGCAACTGCAGCAGTGTGACAATAATCAGTACACAGCTACTGCACTTATCAAAAACAGACATATTCAAGTAATCAGTATGTGCACCGTCAAATGCACATAATTAAGTACGGCTTGTACATAAGTCTAAAAGCTGCTACTTGTTTAATCATTGAACTGCCATCCACACGAGTCAGAGGTGCAGAGAAGTATAGCCCCAACAACATAGGCAACACACTGCACTGCACTACACAGCAGCACGCTCTACTTAAACTGAAGCCTCTTGGATCGCGCAAAATTAAGCAAATGTTTGTATGTATGCTCCGTACGGAACCTGCAGAGACATGGATCCTTGCCTGTAACTGGTCGCTATTTGATGATTTTAATATCACTAATAACTTTTGGTCCATCATCCCCGTTGTGTTATAAGCAATTAGGGAGGGGGTGGGGTACGTCAAAACGCAACTGTCTTGTATCTTGTTTATTGTGCTGACGACATGTTTCGGCCACTGTGGGCCATCTTCAGGTCACAAAAATATATATAGAGGAAAACTAAACACAGTATGTTCGTAGTACAGGTGCTTATTTTAAACTGTCAATGAGATCTCCTTGTCGGTTGGATTATACATATTGAGCTAAAAGTGCCTCTTCTGAGTAGAGAATAAGAATGGATATATATATATATATATCCATTAGAGTAGAGTATAAGAATGGATATGAGTAGATACGGATTAGTGTATAAGAATAAGAAGAGAATAATAAGAGTATAAGAATGGATATATATATATATATTCTTATACACTAGTTAGAAGAGGTACTTTTAGCTCAATATGTAAATCCAACCGACAACGAGATCTCGTTGAAAGTTGAGAATAAACGCCTGTGCTGTGATCGTACTCTGTATAGTTTTCCTCTATACACATTTTTGTGACCTGAAGATGGCCCGCAGTGTTCGAAACATGTCGTCGTGGGCGTAATGAATAGGATACAAGACAGTTTTGTTTTGACGTACCTCCACACCCTCCCTAAACACTAATATTTTAATTTTATTCCTATTGATTTACATTTTAGTTTTTAAACATTTTAAGTACCTTAATATTACATTATACAACCTCGATTAATGTACTGCACTTACAGCCTTTTGTTACTTGTAACTCCATGAGGATGGAAATTCGGTGCCCAAATATACAGAAGGTTTTAAGACTTATGGGTGAGTTGTAGCTTATTAAGTGCATTTATTGGTAAATATAATGATTGTAAGAATATGCACCCTATGAATACCAAATATTCATGTAAATATGAAGTATATAATTTCCTTAATATACATTCTCCATTCTGTTCATTAGAATACTATTATTACAATTCAAACCGACGAAAGAACACAACTTTATCAAAATCACAATAATATTACAACACACCAGCTGCTACTTGTTTCGGGCCTCACTGACCCATAATCGTGGAGCACACATTTGTACAAACAAATGTTATTTACAATTGTGTGCCCCTGATGTTGGACCAGTAAGGCCACAAACAAGTAGCAGCTGTTGTGTTGTAATAGTATTTTGATTTGAATAAGATTGTGTTCACTCTTTATTTCAAATTGTAGTAAATTCTGAGTTTAGGACATACAAATGTCGTATTGAAACACACTGTTATTTGTTCAGAAAATGTAGCGTCAAGTTGTAAGACGGTTAGTGAAACATTAGTTAGAAGCACATGGAAGGAAGTTCTGATGGTCCCATTTTAGATTTTCTTGCAACATTTCTCTGGACACACTGACGAATTTTATGATAATCACATTTGAAAAAGAGAACTTGTATGTAAGAATCAGCAGTGTACACACTTTACCACGATGTTTGCACATTTCACTGCGTGTCACCTACTGCTTGTATTTCAGGATATACTGAAAAGAAGGTGTTAGAAATAATAGATGAGTTACATGTCTAATATGAAGAGAACAAAAAGAACTCGAGAAATATGAGTGAAATATTTAATCGAAGCACTAATTGGTGGCCCTTAACACTTTTAAAGGGCTTGAATAAAACAAGGTTTAAAAACCGGGTACCTACCTTACAGACAACAGTCAAACGTTCCTGCTTCATATTGGGTTCCTACATTTGTGTCGAAAAAATTCCAGGCGTGTCATGTCCAAGTAGACCGAAATCTCTACAGTCTCATTTGAAACATTCGTATGGAATACTTCCGTTTAGCGAAATAATCCTTCTTTGATATGACAATCACAAGAAACACGTACTCGCATCTAGGCTAAATGTAGGGAGTTTTAACATGAATTTGATGTTCCTTGCTCTACTGTGATTACGGTGATTAGGACGAGGATGAACGACGTTCAAGTAACTCTGAAGAACAGAGTCCGTCCTGAGAAGCTAATAGTTTGTCATGTCACCTAGGCAAGAAATTCTACCACCTTACAGAAACCGAAATTTCATTACCGTTTTCAAAAGCTTCTGGCATTGGTTCCTGTCCTGATCTCGAAGAACACACGCCACAACTTTCCTTCCTGTTTCTTTGAGATAAATTTTAATCTTATTATTTATTTCGCCTCCACCATTTTCCCCCCACTGTTTACATGCAAAATCCTGTGCGCATATGTTTCCTCTTCCATGAATGCAACATGCCCCGCCCATCTCATTCTCCTTGACCTGATCTCCACAATAAAACATACCAACATGGAGGAGCAGAAATTATGAATCTCCTACTAACAATCCTGACCATAAAGTCACAACACCTCAACTTTTGTACGTTCAGTTTATTACTTCTTACTGCATGTTTCGGCCATTCCTTTGATCATCATCGGATAAAAGTGCAAGTACAAAAAAGGAAAAATATTAGAGAAACATTGTTCATTTTTCTGTTCATAATTGTCAGACGAGTGACCGAAATATTTAGTACGAAGTAAGAAATTGAACGTACAAAAGTTCAGTTGTATTGTCTGGTTTGTTAGTGACTGAGCAACAAAACGGAATGATGTTGCCCAAACGTAAATCTCCTCATTAGGCTAATTTTTCCCAGCTTTATGCTAATTTGCACCTCTTCAAATCATCCCTTTTCTCAACATCCTCTTTCAGAGGTTCTTATTCTTTGTTCTTCCTTCAATGTGAGACAGAAAGTTCCGTACAAACAAATATTTAGGGGCAAATTTTAATTTCGTACCTTTTAATAATCATGTTTGTAGATAACAGAAGGTAGAATGAAGAATATGGCCGTCATCGATATTTGCTCCTGATTATTTGGATGACGTAAATTTATTGAGCATCATAAAGTTGTCAGGTGTCTTGTAAATTAATTTTTGTATCGCACTCAACAAGCTGCACTCTTTGGCGTTGTGACTGCGAGTTAAGAGTATAGCAGCGAAGTTTCATTTTCCTGAAGAATAAAACCAACTAGATGCCACTTATTATTTTATTATACTTCTTATAGGCTCAATATATTTCGGGCACTACTATGCCCGAAATATATTGAGCCTATAAGAAGTATAATAAAATAATAAGTGGCATCTAGTTGGTTTTATTCTTCAGTTATCACAATGATACACGAAAAACAAACATCAAGTTTCATTTTCCTGTCCGTGTTTTGCTCCCTAGAGTTATTACACCGAAATGTAGTTTGGTAAGAACGTACGATAGTTTCGATAGAGCATACTGCTGTAATATACGGCTTTGAAATAAATCAAATTAGGCAATAGGACTAATTTTGGGAACTATCCAAGATTTTGCCGGAGGAAATGAATAAAACCACGAAACACGTCATGATTAAGTAACGCGACCGTGATTCTAAATGGGAATCTCATGAATAGAAATCAGAAGCTTTATTACTTGAGCTGACTGGTGTTATGTAGCAGGGTGTAATGACGCAGATTATACTGTGCTCGACTACAACAGGCTGAATCCGAGAGATAAAGACGGATGCGTCGGTGGTACGCCTTAAACCTAGCTTGAAAGGAAATTCCCATCCTTTCGGTGTAAAACGCGCGCACTCGCAGGGTTTACTGCAAATGGCGGAAGTTTTAAGGATCACATCAGAATTACAGGGCAGATAGAAATGAATATTTTGTTCGTCTGGAAACGAAGAGCGTTTCCAAAATTTACTTACTTCGGCCCTGAAGTTGACAGCTCATACCCGGTTAACACACATTAACACACACATAAGAGAATACACTGCCTTTTCACATCCCACAAATATCTAGATTTTAGCGTTACTTGGAAGCTTTTCTGGAAGCTTTTAGCGCCCTTCTTACGTTACACGGTCGGTAACGTACAAATTCTGTTCGTTTTCCTCTCACTTCAATAATCTGCTGAATGCAGTCACGTTTCAACTGCTGCGTACCTTGTGGAACATCGAATGAGATTTCGATGTTGTAATTGTTTCATGCAGATGTAAAAACAATGCGGAGAATATCTGATGGCAGTTACCCTGATTCGAGTGGAAGAATGAGGAAATCAACCAATACCTATTACAGTTCAAGTATTTCCGAAAGGATAATAGAAAACACGACATCCAAAATACCAAGCAATATCACCAACCATTGTATCAGGAGATTGGTTATTGGTTTTTAGGTGCATTCGCGAAGTTGCGAAAAGCGACTGTTAGCTTCGCCGTGTCTGTCCGTCCGTCCGTCCGAATGAAAAAAGTTTCCCACTGGACGATTTTCATGAAATTTGATACTTTAATATTTTTCGAAAATCTGCCAAGAAAATTCACTTCTCTTTAACACCTTATAAAAATAACAGTTACTTTACATGAAGGCCTAAATGCGTTTATGATAGTATCTAGCTCAGTTCTCCTTACAGTGAAGTATGTTTCAGACAAATTTTGCACAGAAAATCAAAATACACATTTTATGTTCAATATTTTGTTTTCGAAAATCGTGCCGCTCATGAGAAGAGTGGAGAAATATTGTACAGCCAGACAGGCCACAGATAACAACGAAATACGACGCATGTGCATTGTATGCTGGGTAACTAAGGCTACAGATACACACTGAGAATATTTAATACTTCAGATACTGCTTGTCTACAGCAGCAACTGTTACGAGAAGGCTTTTCAGCGTTGCATTTCAATGTACATCGCCTGCCTTGTTGACGTGTGTAGTCGCCACTACGACAATCTATGGCTTGCAGATTTACAGTCATAACCAACATCTAGGAGGCAACGGAATCCTGTAGCATAAAGGCAATGTCTAAGTTCCGAAACATTGCTCTTTACGGAAAAAAGGATCACTGTATTTCCGGCATTGAAATCCGCTTGATTCGGTGCAGAGATTTCAATCGCCTTGAATCTAAAGCAACTTTCCGGGCAGCCTTGTTATAAGGCCAGTATATAAGACTTCCTTCAGCTTATTGACTCTCTCGCATGCAAAATAATATGAACTTCACGCAAACTAACAAAGGCCGTCTAAATTCTCTCAGACCAAAATAAAAAATTAATGTTTCATAACTGATTTTTAGGTGTCTAATGATACATACAAGTAGCGTAAGTAAATGCATTACATAATTTGACCTTAGTAAAATGACTGTTGCTCGCTTTGTAGGTACAGGGAATTTCTTAATTAGATTTTTTAAAGGTCACACGACATAAACACACCGCCCAATAAAGAAGTTTTGTTTAACAACACATTACTCCTTATTTAAAAAAAAAGTACACTTCAAAGTAGCCATTACAGAAATGTATCGACGGCTCCCTTGGGATCGGCGGAGCACACATTGAGAGCCACTGTTCTAAATACAGTGTGAACTGTATCTGTATCTGTATCTGCTGCTGGATTTGTGCTTTCTGTCTTACATCAAAATCAAATAACATTATATTTTAAATTTGAGATTATCACCGCAACGTCTATGCCTTTTGTTATGTAAAGTTGCTTGGTCTGGAAGAAACATATCAACATTTCGGGAAAAAAACTAATGTTTCTATCATCATGATAGATAAAAATCCTATCTACCTGAATATGTAAATGGCACGTTTCTCTGAAACATCGCAAAATTTCAATTAAACTAATTTGCGTCTCAGTCCAGCGTGTTTATCGGCAGCCTCATTGTGACCATCGCAGCTTTGGTTCTCAGCTTCTGCAGCTTTCCAAATTGTCGTCATGTGGACTGAAAATTAGATTTTACCTTTGTGATTACTGTCTATTGAGGTTCAAATAATAAAATTAACGTTTTGAGCACTCTGGTAGCTTCCAATACAGTATTATCGGGCTAGCAGCCTCGTCAGGTGCCTGAATGACGAGTAAATCAACGCTTCGTGGTCACATATTGTCCTCGAAGCTTTGATTTACCCGTCATTCAATCACCTGATAAAGCTGCTAGCCCGAGTATATTTTATTGAATCAAGTTGCCGTGAAAACTTTACAGTATATTTTGGTAGGTAGTGTACCTAATTATTTTTATCTCGTAACACTTGCCTATCAGTAATATAAACGAAATAAATAAAAAGCAACTGGAAACAATGCCTGGATGTTATTGCTGAGTATCAAGAGCGTACGTGACGGTCAGCAAACGATATTTTGGTTTAGCGGTGACGGTTTGAAGAAACTCCGGCTGAGCCAACGTGTTCACGGTGCTTTAATGAACTGGTGTTTCTTGGTCTGACTGCAAAAAGTAATAGGAGGTTGTTGACAAAAATTTCACAGTATAAAGTAGTTTGACTTAAGTATACTTGTCTACTTGCACTAAAGAGGCTGCTACTTGCATTCTGTGTCATGACAAAGTTTCCCTTCAAAACACTGAAGTGCACGAGGAAAAAGAGATTAAAAATGCATCACAGCAAAGACAAATTAGTTTTCAGTTAAAAAAGATTCGGACAATATCTTCTTCGACGTCCAACGTTAAAGGTAACTTCAACTTTTATCAGGCAGTACATTGTTTTCCAATTAGGTAATTCGTTTTATTTTGGAAAGACAGCATACAAACTTGGTGAAAGGGGAGAAAATAAAGTCTGCGTAGGAACTGTTGTAGGTGTTGTATTTTCTAGTAAACATGTAATTACTAAAATTAATATAGGAAGTGCACCGTGGAAAGAAATTCGAAGAACTCTCAGATAAATTAAAGAAAGACTAAAATGAAAGCTGATAAATTTCAACTTTTTTCTGAAACAAGAATTAATGGCGCCTGTAGTGGAAACTTCCTGTTTGCTTGAGGGAATTTGGTAAGGGTCCAACATGAATGGGAAATTGTTCGTGTTGGTGCCAGTTACAGAGACCAGTGCAGTGCTGTTTTGTACTGTACCAGGAAAAGTCAAGAAGGTGCGGTAAGAAGTCTGCATAACCAAACAATGGAACTAGCTCGACTATGTCGAATTTCCAATATGAACGGAGGAATTGTGACCTTACGTGTCACAGACACGAAGTGTGTCACGCGTGCAGCTTCCATTATATGACGTTCTGCAATACACAAATTAGTTCTGCACGTGAAATAATCAAAGTGGCCTTTTTCTTAACGCGTTGTCAAAATTCAGCAGTTTTGTTACGCCAGAATAACTAAATTATCGCTAATTTACGTTTTCGTGAAGAGTGTGGATTTTTATGGTGGGAATAGGCCTATTTGGTACTGTGCTGTAGATAGGTGGGTGAGCAGTTGTCGGATGCTTGCACGCGAATAGGAATTCAAGTAACAAATTTGAATATTTCTCATCTTCTTATTACGACCGGACGTGCGACTTGGATTTGCATTGACGTCACTCAACGCATGAATGAACTGAACAGTAACCTGCAAGGGAGCGAATCACTACGTCAGTGAAATACTTGGCAGACTGACGGTGTTCGAGAGGACGCTTCAACTGAGGGAAATGCGAGTGTGATAAACAATTATAGCACTTATTTTCGTTGTTACAGCTTGCATGTTGTCGAGTTACTCAATTACTATACCAACTACTGCACATATATAACATTTATGAAATTTACACAAAAAAACATTGAAACATTAAAACGCTTCGACATGTTTCGGTCCTAGGACCATCATAATGGGGCTATATCGTCCATGAATTTTGTATATGTGCAGTAGTTGGTATAATAATCGAGTAATTATAGCACTTTTGGAATTTTGAATAAGTAGGAAGAAGAGTCAATAAACACCCACAGCATGTTTAAGGTTTATTATAATAAGTGTAGAGATATAACAAGTGTACCACTCTACAGTATCGTGCCCCCACTTTTTGATCCACTTGGTTCATCTTCGCATAATCCTCTTTATGCACTCAGAGAGAAACGTTTTGGCCTGAGAGGCAACGCACATATGCACCTTATCCTCCAGTTGCTGGCCCGGCTCTTTCTTCATGTCTAACGCTTGTGTGGCCATTTTGGAACTTTCAGTCCATTCGTAGACACACTGCTGTGACACACTGCTGTGACACACTGCTGTGACACCCTGCTGTGACACACTGCTGTGACACACTGCTGTGACACCCTGCTGTGACACACTGCTGTGACACACTGCTGTGACACACTGCTGTGACACACTGCTGTGACACACTGCTGTGACACACTGCTGTGACACAC
>Ga0131853_10019294_pt1 | contig 12409 bp, 12 predicted proteins | sample TergutLab28metaG_FD_92764 | JGI IMG/M metagenome (GOLD analysis project Ga0131853, IMG submission 92764) | Labiotermes labralis P1 segment gut microbial communities from Petit-Saut dam, French Guiana - Lab288 P1 (version 2) (version 2) | ecosystem: Host-associated > Arthropoda: Insects >...
TATCTGCCCGAAGTACATTCGGAAAGCGATTTTGATGCAAGTTCGGTCGATATGAGCAAGCGCGACCCGCTTTTTGACGATGCTGCGCGACTGATTGTTGCCTCGCAACAAGGCTCAACTTCGTCAATTCAGCGCAAATTTTCGATTGGTTATAACCGCGCAGGTCGCATTGTTGACCAGCTCGAAGCCGCAGGAATTATCGGTGCAAACGAAGGAAGCAAACCGCGCCAAGTGCTGATTATGGATGAATACAGTTTGGAGAAAATTCTGAAAAATTTGTAGAGAACTTGACACAGAGTTGCACAGAGGGAAACACAGAGAAACACAGAGAAACACAGAGAAACACAGAGAACTTTATGAAAATATTCTCTGTGTTTCTCTCTTTTAAAAAAATCTCTGTGAAACTCTGTGTTTTCCTCTGTGCGACTCTGTGTAAGTGAAATTTTCAAAAATGGCGTATTAATAGCAGTAAGTTTAATCAAAGTCTATTATTATCTTCCCATTTGGCTTATCGGCAGAATACAAGGCAAATCTCGCCAACCCTCAGCAGTTCGGAAGGCTTCGAGCGATGCATCGAGAACATAAATACAAGCAGAGGAAGTCTCATCGCAGAAAAAATTCCCGAAATTTCTTGGCGGAATAGTGTGAAATAAAATCATCGAAGTTAAACCGGTATGTGCAAACACACAGTTTCCTATATGTCTTACACTGTTGGGAATAGTTATGGAAGTTAAATTAGTTCTTTGAAATGCTCGATATCCAATAGTTTCAACACTATTCCCGATTATTACGGAAGTTAAATCCTCACACATCTGAAAAGCACCAATATCAATAGTTGTAACGCTGTTAGGAATAGTTATTGACGTTAAACCGCTAAAAGAAAAAGCACTATGTCCAATGGCTGTAACACTATTTCCGATTGTTACGGAAGTTAAGTTGCGACAGGAACTAAAAGCACTACTTCCAATAATTGTAACGCTGTTAGGAATAGTTACAGAAGTTAGGATAGAGCCAGAAAAAGCGTAACTTGCAATAACTGTAACGCTGTTGGGAATTGTATAAACTTTATCTTTTCTGCCGATAGGATATTGTACTAATCTTGTTTTTGATTTATTAAATAAAACGCCGTTTTCAGAAGCAAAATGTGGATTATTAACATCAACATCGATTGAAACTAAGTTGCGAATATTAGAAAAAGCACCACCTGCAATAGTTGTAACACTGCGAGGAATGGTTATTGAAGCAAAACCTGTATGATTAAAAGCACCTGTTTCAATCGTTGTAACACCGTTGCCAAGTGTTACGGAAGTTAAATTCTCGCAGATTTGAAAAGCACCAATTCCAATGGATGTAACACTGTTTGGAATAGTTATAGAAGTTAAAGCAGTACCTACAAACGCAAAACTTCCAATAGTTCTTACATTGTTTGGAATATTTACAGAAGTTAGATTTCTACAACCGTTAAACGTACTATCTTCGATAGATGTTACGCCATTAGGAATGGTTATAGAAGTTAAAGCGGTACGTGCAAATGCAAATTCTCCGATAAATGTAACGCTGTTAGGAATGTTTGCAGAAGTTAAATTATGCAATTCGGCAAACGCACAATTTCCGATAGAAGTTACACCATAACCAATATGAACGTATCTGATTGAAGTAGCATAACCACTCCAAGGTGCAGTTGTTGAGAGTGGTAAGTTGCCATTATGAACAAAATCATAATTAGGCATTTCTCCCACTCCGCTAATGGTAAGCGTGTAGTGTTCCGATGAGCCGGAAAGCGTCCAAGTCAATTCTCCTGTTGTGCCGTAGTCTATGACTTGGGCATTGATACTTGTTGCAGTAAAAAGAAAACCGCAAAATAGAATAAAAAAAAGTTTTTTCATAATTTTGAATTTTTGAGTTTGTGAATAATTATTTGAATTTTTGCGTAATAAAAAAACGGACTTAAATTGTCCGTTATCGAGGCATTAGGAGAGCCCATAGTACTAAACAAATAAAAGCCCGCATCGCGAGCGTTTACTCATTCCGTACCATTTGAAACTTCCTAATTTTTCGATAACAAGAATTTAGCAAAACGCTAATGTTATATTTTAAAATGTGCTTTTCAGCACATTAATTTCATAAGCAATTTTTTTGTTTAAAATTTCCGCAAAGATATAAATTTTCTGTAATGATAAAAAATTTTTTGCCTTTGCACGTCAAAAATTCTGTATGCTTTTTTGATTTCTCGACAAAAAGCGGTTACTTTGCAAAAAAATGGTACGCTAATTGCAGACGTTTTACACAAAAATAATTCACAAAATTACAGAATTACAAAATTGTATGTCATAAATTCTGTAATTTTGTAATTCTGTAAAAAAATATAAAGATATGAAACGACAAATAATTTATTGCTTGCTGTTTTTCACGGCATTTTCGACAACGCTTTTTGCTCAATCCGACCGACAAGCGGAGCAAATAATCGCCGATTTTATCCGCTCGGTGGAACAAACCGCTGTTCAAGCCGATTTTGAGATGACGGTGTTTGACGAACACAATAATCCTGTTCAAGAGCAAGATGGAATTTTCCGAATGAGAGGAAATCGTTTTTCGCTGATAATGGACGATATTCACGTTTTTTTCGACGGAAAAACGCAGTGGACGTATATGGATGTAATCAACGAAGTGAATATTACCGAGCCGACGAGTGCCGAATTGGCAGAAATTAATCCGATTACCATTTTGCGCGAATATCAAAATAAAAGTTCGATACGTTTTTCGGCAGATAACAGTCACGCAACAGAAAATCATATCATTGAAATGACGCCGTTTGGCGCAACAGATTTCAACAGAATATTTGTGCAAATAAACAGAAGTACAAGAAATTTGTCCTCAATTCGTTTGGACAGCAATCAAGGATTTTCGGTGCTGATTATTTTCAACCGTTTTCAGCGAGGTGTGAATATTCCTGACAGTGCTTTTGTGTTCGATAAACGAAACTATCAAGATGTATTTGTGAATGATTTGAGATAAGAGCGCGAAAGTACGAAAAATGATAAAATGATAATTTGAAATCTGCGTAAATCATAAAAATCTGCGTTATCTGCGTGCCAAAAAAATAAAAATATGGAAAAAATAAAATGCCTAATCATCGGCTCAGGACCGGCAGGTTACACAGCAGCGATTTATGCGGGGCGAGCCAATTTATCGCCTGTTTTGTATTCGGGCGTTCAGCCGGGCGGACAACTGACAACAACGACCGAAGTAGAAAATTTCCCCGGTTATCCCAACGGAATTGACGGATTTCAAATGATGGAGGATTTTCGCCTGCAAGCCGTGAATTGCGGTGCGGATATACGCGCCGGAATTGTTACAAAAGTCGATTTTTCCAACGCGCCGTACAAAATCACGATTGACCAAAAAGAAATCGTCAAAGCCGAAACCGTAATCATCGCCACCGGCGCAACGGCAAAATATCTCGGACTTCCCGACGAACAAAAATACGCAGGTTCGGGCGTTTCGGCTTGTGCTACTTGCGATGGATTTTTTTACAGAAAGAAAAAAGTTGCCGTAGTTGGCGGCGGCGACACAGCTTGCGAGGACGCGATTTATCTCTCGAATTTGGCAGAAAAAGTCTATATGATTGTGCGCAAAAACCATTTGCGCGCATCAAAAGTGATGCAAAAACGTGTTCAGGAAATTCCGAATATCGAAATTCTTTTCGAGCATCAAGTTCGCGGACTTTTCGGCGAAAATGTTGTAGAAGGCGCAAATTTAGTGAAACAAAAAGCCAATGGCGAAGCCGAAAATGTTCAAATTGCGATTGATGGTTTGTTTCTCGCTATCGGACATCACCCGAACACGGAAATTTTCGCCGAATGGCTCGAAACAGACGAAAACGGCTATCTCGTTACCGAAATCGGAACGCCGAAAACCAAAATTTCGGGCGTATTTGCCGCCGGCGATGTTGCCGACCCGAATTACCGCCAAGCAATTACCGCCGCCGCAAGCGGTTGCAAAGCCGCGATTGAAGCGGAAAGGTATTTAAGTTTGAAATAGAGCAAAGGCACAAAATCAATATCGACAAATAAACATTTGTCGATATTGATTTTTAAAAACTAAGTCTATTTACACAAATCAAGACATTTTGTTTGGTTTTCAATCCTCTCACTTTACTAATTGTGCATACGTTGAATTATAGTTTTTAAACCAAAATTCATCGAAACATTCGACAAAAATTGAGTACTTTTGTAGTCTGAAAAAATGAAATTTATAAACGAACAAAAAATATGAGCAAAAAAGCCTTACTTATGATTCTCGATGGCTGGGGAATCGGAAAATGTGATAAAGCCGATGTAATTTGCAATACGCCAACGCCTTATTGGGATTCGCTTTTGGCGAAATATCCGCATTCGCAGTTGCAGGCTTCGGGCGAAAATGTGGGTTTGCCCGACGGACAAATGGGAAATTCGGAAGTCGGACACTTGAATATCGGTGCAGGTCGCGTGGTGTATCAAGATTTGGTGAAAATCAACATTGCTTGTCGAGACAACAGTATTTTGGAAAATCCCGAAATCATAAAAGCCTTTTCGCACGCGCGCGACAAGGGAACAAATATCCATTTTATGGGTTTGATTTCCGACGGCGGCGTGCATAGTTCGTTGGCGCATTTGTTCAAATTGTGCGACATTGCCAAAGAATACGAATTGAGCAATCGTGCTTATATTCATTGTTTTATGGATGGTCGAGATACCGACCCGAGAAGCGGAAAAGGATTTATTGAAACGTTGGAAAATTACACAAAAACTTCCGCAGGAAAAATCGCTTCACTCATCGGACGTTATTATGCAATGGACAGAGATAAGCGTTGGGAGCGCGTAAAAGAGGCTTACGATTTGCTCGTGAACGGAAAAGGAACGCCGGCGGAAAATGTAGTAGAAGCTGTACAAAATTCTTACAACGAAGGAATTACCGACGAATTTATCAAACCGATTGTTGCCGTTGATGCCGACGGAAAACCGATTGCAACTATCAAAAAAAATGATGTTGTTATTTTCTTTAATTATCGCAACGACCGCGCAAAAGAACTGACCATTGTATTGACACAACAAGATATGCCCGAATTTGGTATGCACACCATTCCGCTGCATTTTTGCACGATGACGCCTTACGATTCGTCGTTCAAAGGATTGCACGTTTTGTTCGACAAGGAAAATGTACAGAATACGCTTGGCGAATATCTTTCAAAACTCGGAATGAAGCAGTTGCGCATTGCCGAAACCGAAAAATTTGCACACGTTACTTTCTTTTTTTCGGGTGGTCAAGAGGAAGCATTTGAGCAAGAAGAACGCATTTTAATTCCTTCGCCCAAAGTTGCCACTTACGATTTGAAACCCGAAATGAGTGCATTTGAAGTTACTGATGCGTTGGTTGAGGAGTTGAAAGCCGAAAAATACGATTTTATTGTACTGAACTTCGCCAACGGCGATATGATTGGACACACGGGCGTTTACGAAGCGATAGAGCAAACGGTAAAAGTAATCGACCAATGCGTTGAAAAAGTAGTAGAAACCGCCAACGCAAGTGGCTACGAAACCATTATCATTGCCGACCACGGAAATGCCGACAATGCCGTAAATCCCGACGGCTCGCCAAATACAGCTCACTCGCTCAATCCTGTGCCGTTTGTTTATGTTACCGAACAGGAAAATGTGAAAGTCGAAAACGGAATTTTAGCCGATGTTGCACCTTCGGTTTGCGCCGTTCTCGGTGTGGAAATTCCGAAAGAAATGACAGGGCGGAATTTGATTGTTGGGTAAAATATAAATTGCAGGATTACAAAATTCTGTAATCCTGTAAAATTTAAACAAATGAAATCGACTGCTCAATATCGCATAGTACAAAATTTTGACGATTTACTAAAAAGTTTTTTCGTCAGAGGCATCGTTTTTTGCGAGGGACAAGACATAGCTTATTCGGAGGAAGTTGACGGTCTTGATTTTTCATCCGTTCATTTCTTGGGAACGATTGACGATGAGCCTGTTGCCACAACGAGAATGCGCGTACTCGGCGAATTTGTAAAAATCGAACGTTTAGCAGTTCGCGAAAAATATCGCGGAAAAGGCATCGGAAAAGAAATGTTTGCGTTTGTTCTCAACCACATTTCCGAAATGGGATACAAAAAACTAAAACTTCATTCGCAGGTATATCTTGTAAAATTTTACGAGGATTTTGGCTTTGTAAAAAAAGGCGAAATGTTTTTGGAAGCCGATATTGAGCATTATTATATGGAAAAGATTAAATAATTTATTCGTGATTTTTTGGCATTGCTTTTTGAAGCAATGCCAAAATTTCATCAATCATCAATTCACTTTCGTCTGTTTCGACAAACAACCTTTCTTTTGGAGTAATCCATACGCTTTCGGTGTTAAAATGCTCACCGAAAGATAAATAACAACCGGCTTTCAATGCTTGCTCGACAAGTTGAGGTTTTCCGCGAAAGCCGTGAATAATCCACTTTTGCTTTGGTTTCCACAGTTTTTTCAACTCAAAAAGTTCGTTGAAACGACCAACGCAATGAATAATCAACGGTTTTTGCCTGTTTTCCGACAGCATTATTTGTTTTTCAAACACTTCAATTTGTTTTTCGAGCGGTGTTGTACTGTTTTTATCCAATCCGCATTCACCAATCGCGACAAAACGAGCATCGTCAAGCCAAGTTTTCATTTTTTCCAACCATTCTGCCGAAAAATCGTCAATAAAACACGGATGAATTCCTGCCGAAAACCAAGCCTGCATATCAGAAGCAAGAAAATTTTCGACATCAGACAACGGAATATTATAAATTGCCGAACTGCCTGAAACGGGTTTTTTATGTGAATGAATATCGATAAACATTTCAAATTTTGTGTCATTGCGGGCTTGACCCGCAATCTCATAGTCAAGGAGATACTAAAACAAGTTCAGTATGACGTTGTTTTCAAATTCACGCGAAGATAGAAAAAACATCAAAAAGTTGTATCTTTGCACCATTAAAAAATTGATTACAAATGAATTTAGAACTATTCAGCAATTTGCCGTACAAAGTGGCAGATATGTCGCTCGCAGATTTTGGGCGAAAAGAAATTGAATTGGCAGAAAAAGAAATGCCCGGACTGATGGCTTTGCGAGCCAAATACAGAAAAGAAAAACCGTTGAGAGGCGCGCGAATTATGGGTTCACTTCATATGACGATACAAACTGCGGTGCTGATTGAAACGCTGGTTGAACTCGGTGCGGAAGTGCGCTGGTGCAGTTGTAATATTTATTCCACGCAAGACCACGCTGCTGCTGCGATTGCTGCTGCGGGCGTGCCTGTTTTTGCCTGGAAAGGCGAAACATTAGAAGAATATTGGTGGTGTACGCTTCAAGCCTTGACTTTCGAGGGCAGAAAAGGTCCAACCGTGATTGTGGACGATGGCGGCGATGCTACAATGATGATTCACATCGGCGTACAAGCTGAGAAAAACGTTTCGGTATTGGATAAAAAAACCGATGGCGAGGACGAACAGGAATTATTCAATATCTTGAAAAAAATATTGAAAGACGACAACAGTATTTGGTCGCGAATGACGCCCGAAATTCGCGGAGTTTCGGAGGAAACAACTACCGGCGTTCATCGTTTGTATCAAATGTTAGAGGATGGAAATTTGCTGTTTCCTGCTTTCAATGTGAATGATTCGGTTACAAAATCGAAATTCGACAACTTGTACGGCTGTCGCGAATCGCTTGCAGACGGCATAAAACGCGCTACCGACACGATGTTGGCAGGAAAAGTTATCGTAGTTTGCGGTTACGGCGATGTGGGCAAAGGTTGCGCTCGCTCGATGTTGGCTTACGGCGCGCGCGTGATTGTTACGGAAATTGACCCGATTTGCGCTTTGCAAGCTGCGATGGAAGGTTTTGAAGTTACAACTGTTGAGGATGCGCTTCCCGAAGGAAATATTTATGTCACCACAACAGGAAATCGCGACATTATCCGCATTGAACACATCGAAAAAATGAAAGATGGCGCAATTATTTGCAATATCGGGCATTTCGACAACGAAATTCAAGTGGAAAAATTGAAAAAATACGCAGGAATTAAAGCCGTAAATATCAAACCACAAGTTGATAAATACACTTTTCCCGATGGTCGCAGCGTTATTTTGCTTGCCGATGGTCGCTTGGTCAATCTTGGTTGCGCCACAGGACATCCGTCGTTTGTGATGAGCAATTCGTTTACCAATCAGACATTGGCACAAATCGAACTTTATACAAAAAAATACGAAATCGGTGTTTATCGCCTTCCGAAGCATTTAGACGAGAAAGTTGCGCGCTTACATTTAGACCAATTGGGCGTAAAACTTACCAAACTTACACCCGAACAAGCGGCGTATATCGGCGTTGATTCCGATGGTCCGTATAAACCTGAGCATTACAGGTATTGATTTTTTAGAGTGCAGAGTGTAAATAGAAAGTTACACCTTGCACTCTAAAAAACTCTTTCCGCTGCAAATTCGGCACTCATTAGAAGTGATTTTTTGATTTCCGTGTCGGGAAAATTGTTTAGTTCTGCGATGGCTTTTTCCTTATAAAATTCCATTTGTTGTTCGGCGTAAGCGATACCGCCGTTTTCGTGTGCAAATCGGAGAATGGTTTGCACGTTTTTTTCCGAAAAATCTTTCCGATTAATAATGTAGAGAATTTGCTCTTTTTCTTTTTCCGACGAGTTGCGCAAGGCATAAATGAGTGGCAACGTTATTTTTCCATCGCGAATATCATTTCCTGTCGGCTTTCCGATGTTCAGATTTTCGTAATAATCGAAAATATCATCTTTCAGCTGGAAACAAATTCCCAAATATTCGCCGTAATTGCGCAAATACCTCTGTACGTTTTCGTCTGTACCAACCGACATCGCACCAATTTCGGTGCAAGCAGAAAACAACAACGCCGTTTTTTTACGAATAACGGAAAAATAATCTACTTCTGTCATTTTCGAGCGTTCGGTGTTTGCCAACTGCAAAAGTTCGCCATCGGAAAGTTGTATTCCAAGAGTTGAAAATAATTTGATAATGCGGAGATTTTCCGTTCTAATCACATAAATTGCGGCATTTGAAAACATATAATCGCCCGAGAGAACAGCAATTTTGTTGCTCCATTGCGCATTTACCGACTTTTGTCCGCGCCGTTCAAAAGTATCATCCACCACATCGTCGTGAATTAAACTTGCTGTATGAAGCAACTCCAAAGCTACTGCGCTGTCGATAGTCGATTGATTGATTTCACCGCAAAGTTTGGCGCACAACAAAACCAAAACAGGTCGAAGTTGTTTGCCATTTCGTTGACGAATGTACTCATTCACGTTCGACAACAAGAGATTTGACGATTGAAGCGAATCGGCAAAAGTTTTTTCAAACAATTGTAATTCGTTCAATATGGGTGCTTTTATACTCGTTATCAAACTCATGAATGTACTGTTTTTTGAAATGAAGTGCAAAGGTACACATTTTTACGCTTTATTTTAAATGCAATTTTTAATTTGTGTATTTTTAATACTCAATTTGCAAATCATAAAGTAAAAATGCTAAATTTGCAAGTTGAAAATTAAGTAACTTTTTTCTATTCAAACTTGTTGTACATTTAGAAAAAAGAAGTAAAAAAAGTAATTTTCACCTGATTTTCCCGAAAAAACAACCTGAGTAACCGGCAAAATGCCAACTCAGCAACCTGATTACCTGATTTTTTAGGAGAAATTAATCAGGTAATCAGGTTGAGCGAGAATTTCCGCTCAAATTACTTAGGTTGTTTTGTAGTAAAAATCAGGTTGAAAATCAGGTTTTTGCCAAACGCACAACAAGTTACAGTTTTTAAAATATCAAAAAAACATCATATATGGACACAAAAAGAATTTCTCCAAAATGGATTGAAAATTTAGAAAAAGACGAAATTTTTGTTTTCGGCAGTAATCTTTCGGGTTTTCACGGCGGCGGTGCTGCTACGTTGGCGATGAAATGGGGCGCAATTTGTGGACAAGGCGTTGGTTTGCAGGGACAAACTTACGCCATTCCAACTATGCAAGGCGGTGTAGAAACGATAAAACCATACATAGATGATTTTTTATCATTTGCCAAATTGCAGCCAGAATTAAAATTTCTTGTAACAGAAATCGGTTGTGGCATTGCAGGTTTTACTGTACAGGAAATTGCTCCGCTGTTCGAAGCCGCGATAAGTGAAAATATAGAAAATGTTTATTTGCCGAAAAGTTTTTATGAATTTACATAGTTTTTAACTCCGAAAAAATAAGAAATAATTCATTTAAATAAAAATAATATGAGATGTAAACAATGCGACCAATACATTCCCGAAGGTTTAGGAATAAAACAATGTTCTTGCGGTGCAGAACTACCTGAAAAAAAATTGCCGAATGAAAAAGAAAACGTATTGCCTGTGAATGAAAGTCAAGTAACAGAGCGAAAAGTTATAGAACGAAACACTAAAATAGTTACCACGCTATTGACTTCGGAACAAAAAACACAAATCATTGACCACATAAATCGTATAAAAAGTGGAATTTTCAAAAAAAGTTTTATCTGGATAATATTAGCAATTATAATGCTTTTAAGGTTTATTCTTAAAGATGATGCCACAATTTTTGCCGTAATTCAGTTAATTTGTTTTGTGGCTATGGTTGTTGCCGTGATTGCGATTTTTATTCTTTCAAAACGAGAGATTTCCAGATTGCAAGAGGATTTAATCGAAAAAAAGACAATTGCTTTTTCCGTAAAAGTGTCTGAAACAAAAGAATTTAAAGTTAAACGAGATGGAAAAAAGAAATCCGACTACGAAATCCATTTAGAAAAAAACGAAGTAAATATTGAAAAAGTGTACTTTTATCCTGATAAGATTTCTGCGATTGAAAAAGGCGACCGAATAAAACTAACACTAACTCCAAATGCCCATTTTGTATTGTCGGCAGAGTTGGATATTCGGAAAAATCGAACAGATAAATGGTACGGACTTAACAGTTGAAAAAATGAAAAAACTTATTTTACTCATCATTAGTCTTATGTATATCAACACAATGTTTTGCCAACCGGAAAATACTGAGCGCATTTCGCCAACACACATTTGGGGAGTAATAGATGTTTCTTGGATTGATGAACCTCCGAAAGATTGGGATGACTTTGTCCTTCTCATCAGTAGTTATGACATTCAATCTTTGCCGGAAAATATGCAAGCCTTGATTGTCTATTTTGCGACACTTCTCGGTCGTGATATGAGTGAGTTGGCAGAGCTTTTGGGGTTCTCAACATTAGAAGAAGCTTATCAAAAATTATCTAAAAAATGGATAGTTGATGTAGAAAAAATAAACGAAGATTGGTTTAGTACGCATTTTGGTATAAGACACTTATTTTTGCTCGAACAAGGTTTGGCTTTTATTCGTTTGGACAAGAAAATTATCTTTAATTCTGGGAATGATGTTTTCGTGTTTGAGGAAAGAGAGGACGGAAAAATGATACTCATAAAATGATATAATGAAAAATATGAAAAAATTACTTTTACTCGATGCTTACGCCATAATTTATCGCGCGTATTACGCTTTTATAAAATTTCCGCGCATCAATTCAAAAGGATTGAACACGTCGGCAATTTATGGTTTTGTGAATACGTTGGAGGATGTTCTCACGCGCGAAAAACCAACTCACATCGCTGTTGCGTTCGACCCGCGCGGAAAAACTTTCCGCCACGAAGCGTACGAACAGTACAAAGCGCAACGCGAAGCAACGCCTGAGGACATTCGAGTTGCTGTGCCGATTATCAAAAAAATTGTGGAAGCGTACAATATTCCTGTGTTGGAAGTTGAAGGTTTTGAAGCAGATGACGTTATCGGAACAATCGCAAAACAGGCTGAGAAACAGAACTTTGAAGTGCTGATGGTTACGCCCGACAAAGATTACGGACAGTTGGTTTCCGACCGAATTTTCATTTATCGACCAAAACATTCGGGCGGTTACGAATTGATGAAACGCGAGGATGTAAAAAATAAATTTGAACTCGAAAATGAATCGCAAATCATTGATTTACTTGGATTAATGGGCGATTCGTCGGATAATATTCCGGGTTGTCCGGGCGTTGGCGAAAAAACGGCTGCCAAACTGTTGAAAGAGTTCGGAAGCATTGAAAATCTGTTGAAAAACACCGATAAATTGAGCGGTGCGCTGAAAACGAAAATCGAGGAAAATAAAGAACAAATCGAGTTTTCGCGCTTTCTTGCCACGATAAAAACCGATGTGCCGATTGAATTTGACGAAAAAGCGTTGGAAATTGAGCCGATAAATGAAGCCGAATTGCAAAAACTTTTTGAGGAATTGGAATTTCGCTCGCTCATTTCCAGAGTGTTGAAAAA
>Ga0131853_10019295_pt1 | contig 12409 bp, 3 predicted proteins | sample TergutLab28metaG_FD_92764 | JGI IMG/M metagenome (GOLD analysis project Ga0131853, IMG submission 92764) | Labiotermes labralis P1 segment gut microbial communities from Petit-Saut dam, French Guiana - Lab288 P1 (version 2) (version 2) | ecosystem: Host-associated > Arthropoda: Insects >...
ATACATACTCTAAAGGAAAATACAGAAGCTTTAGTAGCTGCTACTAGGGAGATTGGACTGGAAGTAAGTGCTGATAAAACTAAGTACATGGTCATGTCTCGAGATCAGAATGCAGGACAAATTTACAGTGTGAGGATTGATAATAGTACCTTCGAGAGGTTGGAAGAGTTTAAATGTTTGGGAACAACTTTAACAAATCAAAATTCTTTTGCAGAAGAAATTAAGAGCAGATTGAGGTCAGGAATGCATGCTGTCATTCGGTGCAGAATCTTTTGTCTTCCAGGTTGCTATCCAAAAATTTAAAGATCAAGATATATAGAACTATAATTTTGCCTGTTGTTTTGTATGGGTGTGAAACTTGGTCATTGACATTGCAGGAGGAAAGGAAGCTGAGGGTGTTTGAGAACATGGTGTTGAGGAGAATATTTGGACCTAGGAGGGACGATGTAACGGGGGAGTGGAGGAGATTGCATAACGAGGAGCTAAATGATTTTTACTCCTCACCCAATATTGTGCGGGTGATAAAATCGAGAAGAATGAGATGTGGCGCATATGGGCGAGGAGAGGGGGGTGTATAGGGTCTTGCTGGGGAAACCGGAAGGAAGGAGACCACTGGAGAGACCTAGGCGTAGATGGGTGCATAATAGGATGGATCTCCAGGAGGTGGGATGTGGGTATATGGACTGGATTGGGCTGGCCCAGGATAGGGACAGGTGGCAGACGCTTGTGAGTGCGGTAATGAACCTTCGGGTTCCGTGAAATGCGAGGAATTTCTTGACTAACTGCAACCCGGTTAGCTTCTCAAGAAGGACTCTACACCATGGAGTAAGTAAGTATAGTATTCCTTCCCTCGTTCCTTCCTTCCTTCATTTCCCTTGTAATTTCTGACCACAATTTTGTATTTTATATTTCCTTCATGTGTACTGGTTGTCCTATCCATCTTTTCTGCCTAGATGTAAGTAACTTAATAATATTAGGCAGTTCTATTTTTGAAGGTATTTGGTATGAAATTTTTTCTTGTCACTTTGTTATTTTTCCAATTTTAAGCCTGAATGTTGTCATCCTTAACTTTGAGTTCCTAAAATGTCCTCAGTCTTATTAAAAACTAAACTTTCAGTTGGTTGGACAGGTAGGTGGAAACATTTAACAGCCCATAAGGTTTAAGGTTCCGAAATGAAATTCTTCAATTCCTTGAAAAAAAAAAAAGTACATTTATTATGCTTTGAAATTTTTGGCTAGTTAGCTTATAATCAAATGTGCATATGCCTTGTCATGTAACTAGTAGTTGGATAGTAAATGTGTAAGTCATGTATCTTGAAATGAATCATTGAGTATCTTAACATGGAGAGTACATTATCATTCTACAACCTGTAGACTGTTCTTCTGTGTAGTTAGTCCCATGGAGAATGATACCCTGATAATGGCATAGGAGGAGTTTTCTATCCTGTCAATAAAAGTCATTGTTCAGTTTTTGGGCAAGTTTGCAAATTTCCAAGAAGAGACTAATAGCTTTGTCCTGTCTGTCCATTCATCCACTCACGTGGAAAACTCGCCATCCACTGGACGGATTGTCATGAAATTTGATATTTGAATATTTTTCAAAAATCTGTGGAGACAGTTTGAGTTTCATTAAAGTCTAACAAGAATAACGGGTACTTCACGTGAAGACTAACGTACATTTTTGAGCATATCTTGCTCATTCTTCTTAGAATGAGAAATGTTTCAGACAAAGGTTGTAGAGAAAATCAAAACACACACTGTATGCTTAATAACTTTTTTTGAAAATCATATCGTTTTTGAGATAATGTGGAAAAATACCATAGAACCGGACAGGCCACAAATGACAATACAGCGCATGCACATTGCATTCTGGATGACTAGACTAAATACACACACTCAGAATATGTAATACTTATTGCTTTTCCATGGCAACAGTTTTTATTTGAACTCACATTAGTGCTACTTTATACGTACATTTCTTATCTTGTTTTGCTGTAGATCCTGTTCTAGAAACAGCCTTTGCTGTATGTGAGAAACGACATTTAAAACTGGTACTGAGGGGGAAGCCGTGAAATGGAGGTTAAAGGATCAATATCGTGCACTTTTGTTGTCATTGGACAGAGAACCTGAGAATGTTGAATATTCGGAGATACGTTATGCCTTTTAACCCTGCTAATTCTGCAGAAATAATAAATAGTGTTCATAATGTCACAGGTACAGCAACTGTTTCCTCATTTGGCCCTAGCAACTGTGATTGAAGATTTGCGAGTTACTCGCTCCGTGGAACTCACAATAGAAAACGTACTGGATGGCCAAGTAGTGGCACCTCCTCCAATGTTTCAAAGGGACACAGATCCACCACCACCACCAATTCCAGAGCTGGAATATTCTCCAGGACTAATTGACGTGGCAGCACCACACTGGGATGATCTCTCAGAAAGCCATGACCCTGACAGGTTAGTAAGCAATCAGTGTGGTCATTACCATCACCCACTGATTTTTTCACTCAGGTTGATCATCACATAATGACATTTTTCATTCTTCTCTGTTCACCCATAAGCACTCTTCTCTTTGGGTAGCTTCTGTTGGACTCTCCAGTAGTCATTTATTCACACCTTGCACTTGATGTTGTTACAGGAATATTACTTTGTCCATGTTCTTCTTCTTCCATTGGCACTACGGCCCGCTGTGGGCTTTGGCCTTACAAACAATGTCCTTCCATTTTTTCCTATCTGCCACCATCTCTTTGCATCTTCTCACTCCCAGCACTTGAAGATCTCTTTCTACTTCCTCTTTTCATCTTTTCCTGGGTCTACCCCTTCTTCTTGTCCCTTCCAGTTCTTGAGTGAAGATCTTTTTGGGCATCCTATCCTCCTCCATTCTCTCTAGGTGACCTAACCAGCTTATCCTTTGCCCTTTTATCCATTTTACTATATTTTCTTCTTTGCTCATCTCTTCAAGTTCTCGATGTGTCCGACTTTTCCATTCTTCGTTTTCATATTTAGGACCATATATTCTTCTACTTTGTCCATATGACACATATTTTTTCACCATTCCCTTAATATCACAGGCTTTATTTATACTGTGCATATTTTGTCAGATGTCAAAGTTTTAGACACATTCAAGTCACTCAGTTATTATATCAACTAATGCACTTATATAAAATTTACACATTAAAACACTAAAACTGCTCCAACACGTTTCGGTCCTAAGACCATCATCAGGGAGCTGTATTTCTTTGCCTTGCTAAAACCACATTAAAACCAGTCATAAATTAACTTCATTGTAGTAGTAGGGTATTGTGGCAGCATGCCATATTGTGTAATGTTATGTTGCAAAGAGTGCCCTGCTAGCAGGGCACTCTTCTACTGCTAACTTGCTTTGATTCCATGACCGAGTTCCTGTTATGTATGTCAAAATACACAAGTAACTTACAACTGGTATCAAAAGTCATTTGTCCCCACACAGGCTTGGCATCTCTGCTGGCACAATTTTCAAGCCATACAATACTAAGTGTATCTGAAAACAGTAGAGGAGATAGAATTGTACCTGAAAGTCATTGTATCCTGGTTTCATTTGAAAGTACTTTAAGGGAGAGCAACAGGAAAATTTAGGACCCCAGTTTGAATGTATATTCATGGAACTGGGTAGAAAGCATAACATACTTCTCATGGAAGTTTTGGTGGAATGAGTAAAAATATGTAGAATCAAGGAAAACTGTAAAGCAGCTTCAGTGGTCTAGTGGTAGCGTGCTGCCTTTAAGTACCCAAGTTCGCGGGTTCAAACCCAGCCGAAGCTGTCAGGATTTTTCAGGGCAAAAAAATCCTCAGCACGCCTTCCTTCGGAAGAGAAGTAAAGCCGTGGGTCCCATGTCGCAGATTTGCAGCATGTAAAATATCCCTGAATTGATGTGGAAGCCGCATTCTCAGGCAAAATTACTAGTTAATTCATGCCCACATAGTTCCACCTTTCACTACTAGGATCTCTCGTGTCATTGTGGACGTGGGGGTACCTGGCGGCGAACATGGGAACGTCCAAACAGGCGGGGGGGATAGGGTGAGTACAATAAGCCTATAGGCTGCAGTACATCTGTGGCATTAGCCACAGTCCCTACTGAAGAAGAAGAAGGAAAACTGTGATTCAAGGAATGTGAGATCCAAGTTTCACTCTATTTGCTTTAAGTCTATTTACATAAGTGTTACTAAATGTCATAACATCTCTTTATGGCACTGGATCTGAAACTGTTACGAAGACATACTAAAGTAATAGTTTATGCTGAGTTTTTTCATTCCTATTGTTGATTTTAGTGCTACTGATTGGTGGCAATACCATTGTGTTCCAGTATTGAAGCCTCCATAAATCTTGGCGGTCGATTCTCAAAGTCTTCAATGGAACGTGAGCGTATCTTGCAACTTCGCAAGGAGCAACTACTTCTGTCTGCTCGACGTCGGTACATAGAACGCCACAAGTCAGCACAAAGTAATACAACACCTGAGTATGAGAGAGCTGAAATCCGTTATAGGCATGCTGACAGTTGAATAATTGTCACAGGTAACTGCAGTGTATTGTAATGCTGGTGCTGTTGTATCGTTTCCTTCCATCCACCGTGGTTGGAAAACAGGTGGCTAGTATATTGTGTCAGTATGATTTTCACATGTCATCATGAAGTGGCTGCCCCATCTTGACATATAGAAACCAGTTTAACTTTAGTGAACGTATTTGCCCAAATATAAGATGATAATTTTTTCCTAATTCATCTGAAAAACAGAGGATTGCCTTAGAATCGTGTATGAAGTTAAACATGTTCTGTAAAGGTATTTTCCTGAAAATTGAAGATTGTGAAGGGAGGAGTCATTTTATATTCAGGTAAATACACATAAGTCAGTGAATATCATGAATTGGGGAATGTAAATATTCACATTTTTGCTGATGTGGTTGTCTAGTAACCACAAACACTGATATGCCATACTAGTTATTTTAATGTGACTCATAAATTTAACTTCATTTCTATATTAATACTTGTTAAATTTGCTGTAGTTTTACCTGTGATGTGTTTATAGTTTAATTTTATGTATTGATGTTGAAAAGAGTGTAGGAAGCATTCTCTGCACTACATTTGACACATTTGCTAATAACTGGTCATTGTCCTGCTGCCAAATTATGTTACGATGTGTTGTAATGAATGATAGAGCATATAACTTGGAGGGAAAAGATTTTGTTGTCATCCTGAATGAAGGAACGTAGCTTGAAAGTAGCAGCTGTACAGCTTATGGACATACATGTAGCTTGAATATCACAATAGTAACCAGATGAGCATCACAGTGGTATGTTCAGACTAAAGTTTTTACATCTGTAGTTAGGAAATACAGATTGATCACATTGCACTTGTCAGAAATAACTCTTACTTATCAGCATTGGCAGAGAAGAATCCCCAGAATTTAGTGTAAATATGTATCTATATTCATAGAACTTTACAGAATAATGATGTTAACATATTCGATTAGTCATGTTTATCTTTATATAAGACTGAATCCTGTCTGCATTGAATTAAACGTAATGCTGCTGCTTATGTTGTAAGATACGTGTGCAAGGAAATAGATCAGTAAATTATAAATTAAGATTCTGTGGAAAGTTCGTGTGATAAAATACAGATCAGTGTCTGAATTGTTTTGTGGTTTAGGTAAGTGAAAGTAGTATTTCATATCTAAAATGTTGGTGTTGTTTCTTAACACCAGATCTCGGAACACATAGAACTGTAGGGAGTTCAGCTTTTGCACCATTTTCATAGTGGAAGCTTAAAGAATACTAATGAACCTGTAATTTAGTTTCAGTCCAAGTTGTATTACATTGGCACTTTTAATTTTCAGTGGAATTACATACTTTGTCACTCATAACATCACAGATACATTATTGTAAATATTTGTAATTAGATTTAAGTTAGGTCCATGCAAGATCTTAACAGGGCTTCATGGAAATAGACTTCCACCACAAGAATTGAGTTGCTGCTAAAGAAACCTCCATCAAATGATCATTTACTGTGGTGCAAATGTCCCATATGTACATAAATTCATGTTGCTATTCATTCCTTTTGTAATTCCATTGAACATTTTACAGACAGAAATGAACTAAGTTGATAGTTCACTTTTCTCTTCTTGAAAGGGTTAATTGTGTCTTCAGGTTTTTAAAGTACTGATTTTTGTAATTAGAACATGTAAGCAAAGCTTTAGTTGTTATTATTGTTAGTTCAAAATAAGTTGAATTTTATACTGATAATGTGAAAAGTCAGCAGTCAAAAGTAGAAATTTCATTTAATAAAGGTGCCATAAGAGCCTTGGAGATAAATGTACATTTATTTAAAATGTCCTTTAATGACTGACTAATGCATAGAATGGATTAGTTTAGTTTGGTTTTTCTCTCCCCCCTACCTCCTCCCCCTCCCCCTCCAAAGCAGAAATGATCCAAGTAATATGCAGTTGTGTTGAATTATTTGTCATGCTGATTAAGGTATACATGTTCTTTGATTGCTTGACACTAAGATGTAGGTTTGACTCCATCTGGGTGTGCTGTGTTGTCACGTATTCTGATCCAGGACTGGAACCACTAGTCTGTGTATGAATTTAGGAAAGTTGCCTGTTATTAGATAGGGGATCAAATCAGGCTGTAATTTTAAAAGAAAGAGCAGTGTCATTGCAGCATGGACACTGTATGCAATAGACTGTGAAACATCATATCAGTATTAGTTATTCATCAAACAGTATTGTAATCAAAATAAAGCATTCTCTCCTTGCCTAGACTTAACAAGTTTTGTTTGCATAGTTATGTGAAACTCAGGATGTGAATTTGTCTTCCTCGTTTAAGAACTGTAGAGGATGAACTTCAAAATAAAGTGAGAAAATTAGACTCCAAATTGAGAATTCATTGTCAGTCTGCTGCCCATATTGTTCTCAGTAGTGAAACATATCTGTAGAGTGATCCCTTATCCAGTGAGGGACAGACAGAGTGATCACAGTTTGCAAACATCTTGTGGAAAGAACATAGTGATGTGAATGTAGAGACTTATGCAAACACACCCCCAGTCGGTTAAAATACATACATTTTGTAGATTGCTCTATAAGACAAGAAGTTCTGTATTCAATTCCCTGAGAAATTTTCATGTGACTTATTCCTTCTCTCCGTATTCAGTAACCCTGGGGTCCACTCAGCCTCTAACAGAATTAAGTACCAAGGAATCTCCTGTGGAGTAAAGTTCAGCCGGGACATAGATCTGACAAGTCTGCCATACTTATTCCATTCCCCCACTGAGCCTTCATGACTTGTTGCAGGAAAGCTTTACCTTTTACATTTTTTTAAATTTACGTAGTGCTTGGATATCGGATGCCAGTTTCCGTGGCAGGTGTGTAACCACCATATGTCTCCATTAGTGTTTAAATCATTTAGCATTTGATACATTTTTTCCCCCTCGTGTACTTAATTATTTTTAATCGCATATAGCCCCATTTGTGTCACTTAATGCAAAATTTTAATAACAGTAACAGAGCAAGAATGTGTAGTAGGCTGTCTAGCTAGAACATTTGTCAATATTTAAACATGGGCCAGGAACTACAACAAACATAACAAGATTCAGATGGAGACACCAGCAGCACACCATATGGAATGAAATAAACCAGTGAGCTCTTTTCTTTATGAATATGATGAATGCACTTGTAAGTTTCCTGCGTAGCAGGAACACAGAGTACTGCACAGGAGACATCTGCCAAACCTAACTTTTCTTGGTGATATCTTTATGATACATGGCATTGGTTAATATAATGTATTCTTCATTGCAGTAATTATGTGTTATTTTTAGTACTAGTTTGGCCACTCATTATATGAATGGATTCATAGGTTATTTAATGACTGAGCTTCAGTTAGATGTTACATACATTAGTGGAGAGAATAAGACTATAAAACACAAGTAAAATATTTGGAATGGTGTTGTCGTGACTTATTTCAAGATACTGGTCATTAATTTTTGGAGAATGGGTGAAAAACCATGAAGAACTTGCAGATACTTGGTAATGCAGTCAAGATTAAATTTGGGTATCATCCTGAATGTAAGTGTTGTAGCTTATTACTGTCAGTTTGTCATCCATCACATTGAAGAACACAAGTGGCAGTGGTGGTGGTTGTCTCAGCAGCAGCAGTAGTGGTAGTGGTTTTGGTAGTAGTAGTAGTAGTATGATGATGAAAGGCGTGTCAGCTGTAGTGGCTGGTTATGTCTGTGCAAGAACTGTTTTCTGGCAATATTTGGTCCATAGTGTCATCTGGCCCATATAATTTGTCATCATTTCCTGGTGGCACCCTTGTTGCATGATTCGTTGCTGACTCAATGAGCTGCTCCTGCCTGATCTGTTGCAGACATTTTCATGTGCGAGTCATAGAGTCAATCATTTTGAGTTGCAATGGCTTACTGGTGCAACATTGCATATTTCTGTATGACATATGTGCCAAATATTAATCCTACTTGAAATGTTGTAAATTCTCTTGAAAATTTATTGATGTACAAGTTTCAAATGCAGAAACAGTTTTCAGTTACATTACAAAGTTTCAAGAAACAGGTGCAGTTCTGGACAGGAAGAAAAAACACAGAAGACATATGCAAACTGAAGCGAAACTAATTAAATTAGTACTGGGGCTGCATTGTCATGCTGGATTGCAAAAAACTCACATTTGCATGCATGTAAGATGACTGTGGTTTATGAAGTCTGTGATACAGATCATAAAGGAAGAGTGAATTTTGTAAAGTAATTTTTACGGTGAATGGTGGGGAAATAGACCCTCAATGTGCCCTGTTTATGGACAAAACGTGTTTTCATCTTGGTGGGCACAGGACTTCCCGAATAACAGGTTTTCCATATTAATCCTTTGAGTGCCATTACATGACATTGTGGTTGGTGTGTAGTGTCCTGTAAGTGCAGCTAGGATTATTGGGCCCATTTTTTTCTTTCTCAGACCATAAATTCACACCAATAACTTACACATATATTGACAGTTTTTTTTTACCACCTGTTCAATTACAAGAGAACATCTACCTGTTTCCAGCAAGACAGTACAATATCTCACGGCATTTTTGAATGCTTTGTTTACTGTATACCAAAGTTTTAATTTAATTAACCCTTAGCCGCCGAACAAAATATATATACGTCACGCAGTGAGCCCTTTAAATAGCTGAACAGCCACTAAAGTGGCCAGGGAGGTGGGGATTTAATTCCGGCGCCAAATTGTATAACCACAGCACATCATTTCATTCTGAATGCTTTATGTCAGCTTTTCTTCAGTGCAAGGATTTTTGCTATATGTATTATTTTATAACATGCCTCACAAGTAAAAAATTACACCGGGATTACTGGGCCCTTTTTTTTTAATTCACCAATTTACACCAAAATGTTACATTCTGACACCACTTGTGCCATGATGGTGTGATTTTTAATTAAATTTTATACATTGTTTACATAGTATTTTTGGCAACATGGTAATAACCAGGGGATTGTGGCCTGTATGTTTGCTGGATCTGAATCTATGCCAGTTTTACTTCTAGGTTTTGATAAAGGATAAATGTGAAGTAATAATCCCCACAACATTCAGAACACAGTTTTAGTTAACAGCATGTTTCTTACATGTAACATGACTGTGAGCTGTAGGAGTCCTTTTCCAACAGCTTTTGTCTGTCAGCTGAAGGGGGCCATTTCCAGCACCTGCAGATGCACTGAGTTAAACCTAATATTAACTACAGTACATTGGTCTAAAAGGTGTGGACCCTGATTTATGGCAAATTGAAATGGTTCTGCTACCTGCCACCATGCAGAAGGGTCTGTGAAGAGACCAGCAGTATAGGCCACATAAAATAAGGACCCCCATGTTATTCTTAAAGCACTTAATTTTAAGGTAATGTTTATAGTACATGGATTATGTACTGCAGGGGAAGAATAAAAGAAACAGGTAACAGCAAGTATTGAGATGCAGTGTGTGTGTGTGTTGTTCTTTAAGGGTTGTAGTTTAGATTTACTTGACAAGTCTGTAACGTACTTGCATTCATCGTTGAGAATCTGTCTTATGTTAAAATGTTTGCCGCATTGCTTTACAGTAGACAGTGTAGTAATGCATGCAGTTAGCCTGTAAGCTTTATTCACTGGACTAGTCAGCAAGCCCAGAATGAATGGCCTCATTGCTCATACCATTTAAACTGTTAATGTGGCCCATCCCACAACATGTATTTAGGTAAGTGTATCTGTATCTGTCCAAATGGATGAAATAAGAACCAAAAGAATGGCTGTGAGAAGTAAATGGGATTGCTTCTCACAATGTATCATCTACAAGACGTGACCCTTTAGTAGTCTTCACTGTGAATTATAACTCTGTTGTATAACTGTACTCTCAGGACATGGATACATGTTTCAGCTGTATTAACATAGCTCCTTTTTTCATTACACGTGAAGGAATATGGAGCCATGTAGTGGCCATTTCGTTATAATCCTCCATGTGAGTGTCAGTGTCAACCTGCCACTAGGGGGAGGAACAAAATATACAACCCAGAATCTTCCAGTGTGTGCTAGGAAGTGGGAACCTCCTCCTTCACCCTCCTACATGTCACTGAAGTTGAAATCCTAATGTCAAGTCCACACCATGCTAATAATTGTCGGTTCGAATACTTCAGGAACTCCCAGTTTATTACCCACAACTCCCATTAGTGTAACACATCAGAATGACACTGCTAGACCAGGAGTTACATGATGGTTGGAATCTGTGCTCCACACTTAGACCTGCATATAGGATCAGTAAGAAGGGCACATACGGTCTTACTTTATGAGCTCTGCATATGGATACACAAATTTGTCATGGGACAGTACTCAAGACAAAATAAAGATCCCTGCTGGTAGTGTGGTTGTGAAACTAGTGTCTCACATTGAAAGAAACTATAGTTTAAGGCCAGAGACTGAAGACCGGACCTGTACTTCATCTTTGCAAGTGTGACCAATTCTACACTGGGCAAACTGGTAAGTATATTGAGACTAGGGTGAAAGAGCAGCACTGGCACACTGCCTTGGACAACCAGACAAGTTGCGCATGGCACAGTAGAGCTTCAACAGGGAGCATTATATTCAACTCCATGACACCAAATCCTGACACAGAGACTGTGTCATCATGTTCCTAATTGGGGTTCATACGAACAACACGAACAGGGAGGATGGCCTTGTCATGAGCATGACATCAAACCTCTTAATCACTCCCTGAAGGAATGGAGGAAACTGCCACATGAGGACACATGACTAGCATTACAGCTGAACTGAGGCCATGCACATCCTTGTTCTTCCCTGGTCACCTCTCATTTCCTTTGGTTCAACTTACCACATCTGCGACCAACATCGCTTAACTTCCTTTCCCTACCCAATCATTATTTCCTTTCCATAAATGCATCCACTGCACAGCACCACTACTTACAGTTTCCTGTACAGTCCCTCAAGCCCATACCATGTACCAATTTTTCTGACACAACTAGTGAACTTGGACTAATTAAAAGCTAAAGATGCTGTGTAAGCTCCTCCGAATAGCTGGAAAATATCTACCAATAGACACGGCGTCATACTGAAATTATAAATCGTCACGGATCGGACAGTTCACATAGCAGTAAACCGATTGATCTACCGCTCCCAGCACTCATGTTGCAGTGTGATCATCAGAGATGGCACTACAGTTCGGTCAATGCTGAGTTGCCTTCTGTGCCTTCTAGCATCAAGTCCACCGTGTATGTTTCGAGCTTGAAATCACGTGGGAACGAAGAGCACAATAACGTAGCATTTCGAAAGAAGTACTGCTACAGTATTTTTATGTTTAGGTGAGTGTAGGTATTTCCATACAGTTGTCAAATTTTACTGTTGTTTTCAAATCAGGTGTGCTGTAGTTGTCTTCAAGATCTGTTTACTGTCGAGAATGTAGGGGTACGTAATCGAAGTCAAATTCCCAATTCTTGATCAAGGCTGAGGTTTGGCCCTGAAGATGAAGGCATTACGATCCTTCGAAACGCGGTGGCTCTTGACCGATTTACACGATGTAAAATAACAGAAGACTCTAACGCAATACCGTTGTAAGAACCTCAACTCTTTCATAGTATATAAGTCACTGCAGTTGCATTTCGGCCGACAGCACTCTTTCCTGTACAGTTTGGTATCCGATTAAACGTTATCCATTAATGCTGAACACCATCTAACGAACTCCATGGAGCAGAGACCCTAAGCTGTAACAGCTTGCAAGCTACTAACATACTTGTACATTACGGAAACCAACGATTCATTACCGAATTCACAAGACCCCGCAGCAAGTACCTGTTATTACCCCGTATTCCCACCCTGTGTTTGAACATAGTTTAATATTA
>Ga0131853_10019297_pt1 | contig 12409 bp, 8 predicted proteins | sample TergutLab28metaG_FD_92764 | JGI IMG/M metagenome (GOLD analysis project Ga0131853, IMG submission 92764) | Labiotermes labralis P1 segment gut microbial communities from Petit-Saut dam, French Guiana - Lab288 P1 (version 2) (version 2) | ecosystem: Host-associated > Arthropoda: Insects >...
CTAAGGAACTGTCGGGTTTACAAAAAGTGCGGGGAAAATCCGTGACTATCTAAGGAACTGTCGGGTTTTCAAAAAGTGCGGGGGAAATTCGTGACTATCTAAGGAACTGTCGGGTTTACAAAAATTGCGGGAAAAATCCGTGACCATCTAAGGAACTGTCGGGTTTTCAAAAAGTGCGGGGGAAATTCGTGACTATCTAAGAAACTGTCGGGTTTACAAAAAGTGCGGGAAAAATCCTTGACTATCTAAGGAACTGTCGGGTTTTAAAAAAAGTACGGGGAAAATCCGTGACTATCTAAGGAACTGTCGGGTTTACAAAAAGTGCTGGGAAAATGCGTGACTATCTAAGGAACTGTCGGGTTTTCAAAAAGTGCGGGGGGAAAATTCGTGATTATCTAAGGAAGTGTCGGGTTTTCATAAAGTGCGGGGGAAAATTCGTGACTATCTAAGAAAGTGTCGGGTTTTCAAAAAGTGCGGGGGAAAATTCGTGACTATCTAAGGAACTGTCGGGTTTTCAAAAAGGACTCTGCTCCCATGGGGTTAGTTTGTTTGTTAGCGAGCGAAAATAGTTTGCTTTATACATTAATCTTGTATGGTACCATATCAATAACCAGACAGACAGACAGGTAAAAATAAAGAAATAAATTGGGAAAGAAACGTCAGCATTACAGATGAGTAATGTTTGTGTATGCGCATGTGTGCGTGGTCAACAATGGAGCGTCAGCAAACTGGACAACTTAAGTACGATACTGTAAAATAGTATTAATTCCATCATTAAAATACCAACGCCATAACCTCACATAATTACGAAATGCACCTAAACTATTATATGAATTGTCATGCAGCTATGGGGCACAGCTGCATGACAATTTGTGCAGCAAATTCAAATTATCCATTATGTGATACCACACGCCACAAAAGTTACAAACACAGAGAGTTTTTTCATATGTGACGCCGTGTAGTCACGTCTCACAGGACAGTAAAATTCACTGTAACTGTTGCAAAATCTTCAAACAAATTATCATGTCTCCAAATTTCTTTTTTTTTTCGTGATATTTAGCTCAATATCAAGCAAAAATTCACAAACTGTAGTTAAAGCATCTGAGACACGTTATATCGAGTCACAGAGGGAAAAACTATAACTCGTATTCCGTTACTTCAGAAAGAAAGTACCGCTGAGGGGACCGGGTGTTCGTGTGGCAGACCACTGGCTGTACCTCGAAGAGAGGACGCAGTACAAACTCTGCAGTCCATGAGCTAGGTCCAGTCATCGCTACGCTGTACTCTTCTTCCGAATTGACCTCTTGACACCGAGGGCAAGGTTCCAGTCTCGGAGGCGGTCGTGAATTGTTCCCGTTAGAATATTAAATATTCAGAATTAATAATATGTCTTACTCCGTCAAGTTTCACAGCTAGGTGATCTGGCGACAAATTATTAATTAAGCAGAATATGGACACAAAATTCAAACGCGTTGCCGATCGCAGTAATTCCGCGATCAGAGCGGTCGTGGACCGCTGGCTGTGCCATGGCCAAGGTGGTTAGTTGACAGCTTGTAACAGTGAAGATCCGGGTTCGATCTCAGGCTAATCCATGTGGAAACTGGGGTAAAACAAAGTGGTTTACTGAGACATGTCTAAAACAAAGTGGTTTTACTGAGACATACCTAAAATAATGTGGCTGTATTGAGACATGCCTAAAACAAAGTGGTTTTACTGAGACATACCTAAAACAATGTGGCTGTACTGAGACATGCCTAAAGCAAAGTGGCTGTATGAGATATGTCTAAAACAAAGTGGTTTTACTGAGACATGCCTAAAATAATGTGGCTGTACTGAGACATACCTAAAGCAAAGTGGCTGTACTGAGACATGCCTAAAACAAAGTGGTTTTACTGAGGTATACCTAAAACAAAGTGTCTGTACTGAGATATGCCTAAAGCAAAGTGGCTGTACTGAGACATGCCTAAAATAAAGTGGTTTTATTGAGACATACCTAAAACAAAGTGACTGTACTGAGGCATACCTAAAACAAAGTGGCTGTACTGAGACATGCCTAAAATAAAGTGGTTTTATTGAGACATACCTAAAACAAAGTGACTGTACTGAGGCATACCTAAAACAAAGTGGCTGTACTGAGACATGCCTAAAACAAAGTGGTTTTATTGAGACATACCTAAAACAAAGTGACTACTGAGGAGTACCTAAAACAAAGTGGTTGTACTGAGACATGCCTTTCTGCCAGTTATTTGGCCTTCCCCTTTCAGTACCATTGCTACCTATTCATAGATTGTTTTCACCCACCACCAACATTATAACCATCTTAGCAAATGACAGCGTCCTTAGGCACTGCAATTCTATCTCCTAGCTTCCCTTTGCAGTTATTACGTTCAGGTCGCCGGTCAGAACCAAGTTCGGGCTTTGGAATTATATCCGAGATCTTCTTTGCTTTATTCTTCATTCCTTCTTGATTTAACAACGCCATTTCAAATACAGAGATTGAGTAAAATGGAATAGTATACCGATTTATGAATGCCGAGTCGGAAGGTTCATGAACACATTGGGTCGTAGCCCATTTTTATACGAAACTGAGGGTGAGTAATACCTCCAATACTCCTTATAATAGCATATTCCAGGTCAGAAGCTGGACCCCAAGACCAACATAAAACGAAGCTGGAATTGCAAGCATTTTTTTTCGCTCGGCTGTGTCTAGTGAGTGGACAATCCAAGAAGACCTGACCATGTGCAAATTAGTCGTAAGATTTGAGAACCCTTGCTCTGAATACTACAAACTGCGGACAGTCCTGCAACACAGCCTGGTAGGAGGTAAAGATAAAGATGTTCCTGGCCACGCCATACACGGGGAGTATAGGTAAAACTCCACCAAAAATTTAAAAACTTATTCAGGGTCGGTGATAGACAAATAAACGGGCACGGAACGTTGGTAGAATCATACTGACAGGGGAAAAAAACCTAACGCCTATTTGTCTGTCATAAAATCCATGGGGACCGGCCTGAAATCGAACCCCAGCCTCAGAAATTTTAAACCCTTGAACGTCGAATTAAATCCCATCTGCCATCTTCTTGCATTATTAGGCGCTCACCATATTCTCCACGTTAGCAGGGTAAGGGTGAAGACGATTTTCATAAGAAGGGGAAGAAATTTTAAGACGATTTTCATAAGAAGGAGAATAAGGTGAGGATGGAGGTGCAAATAATTAAAATGAAGAAACGAGTGAAAGTTCGGAACAGACGTACATGAATAAAGGAATTGCAGTGAGCCGAACTAAGAGTCATTCCTTCATGCTGCGTTTCTCCGTCTCTCTATAACCAGTAGCGGATATACAGCCAAGTATGAGGGAATCTGACGACTGCTGGATTATTGATGTCATACCACGGGAAAGCTCATATGTTGCATATTTTATGTTACATGGTCAACAAGGGAGAAATAGAATATGAGCCAACAATATCATTACACACAGCCTCACTTTAACGAATGCTCTCTTTTCAGACTCTGCGCCAAGTCACAGTAAATCTATTTACCCCCCTCCTTTACTTCTTGCTATAAAAGTGAGAGATGATACGGACTGTCTAGCAGGCAGCAGGTTACAAGGTTCAAACACCTGACTTACTGAGATGTCGCATGTTGTCAGTGTCTTGACGCACAGCAGTTAACTTATAGAAGGGTCATAAGGTCGAGATTTGCTTTATGTTTCGTCTGTGTTAATATTCATTCTTAAACCGTCTTCGTCTTGTTTAAGGCAATAAGTAATTCCGATATGCTTAATGATGTATTGTTTTGCCACGAGTCCTGTGGTGTAAGTTGCAAAGATACGATGTTGCAGTGATCACAATTCACGCCTGATATTCTGGTAAGGGTACTGGAGTTCGATGCCCCAGGCATGAAATTCAGATTGGTTGTTCTCACCTCTCAAGTTCTTGGGGATAAAAGTGCAACGGAATGAAGCTGTCGGTGCGGTAACTGAGCTGTTGGCTGAACGACCGAGAAATCGCGGTTCAATTCCCGGCAGGGGTCAGCAATTTTGTCTGTAACCCAGTGTTCAGACCGTGTTTAGGGCCCATCCGGTTCCCTATGCAATAAGTATCGGGGAGGGGGGTAAAGCATGAAGCTGAACCCAAATGAAGAATAGATGGAGCCATAACTTCACTCCCCATACCCCAGTATTACGTGAACAAAAGTTCACCTTCACCTCTATCAGGTATATTTCACAGTATTATCATTCCAATTCCGACTTCACTAACTCTGACATTAGAATGGCGTAATTTTATTGTAAATATATTCGAGGCTAATTTTTGTCTTACGGGGGGGGGGGGGACACTCCACTTTTTTTGGTCAGTTTGGAGCATGAAGTGTTGGTACTTCGTGGGTCACCTTCCGGATTACACAGGCTTGGGTACGTTCCGGATTACACAGGGATGGCTACTTTCCGGATTACACAGGGATGGCTACTTGCCGGATTACACAAGGTTGGCTACCTTCTGGATTACACAGGGTTGGTACCTTCCGGATTACACAGGGTTGGCTACCTTCCGGAATACACAAAGTTGGCTACCTTCCGAATTACACAGGGTTGGCTACCTTCCGGATTACACAGGATATGCGGGAACACGGACACCAATTTCCCGCAGGTTTCTTAAACACAAACTTCGCTCGATTTCCACCCTCATTATCTCCTCGCTTGTCCTCACTTGCTGTACCGCAGGACACTCAACCATGCAGCTTTTCTCCTGAACAGCGAGTACAATGGAAATAAAATCAATAAAATTCATTGAAATGCTTGTCTTAAGATTCGGCGCCTAGCGTCAGACGCGGTCAATCGTTCAGGGTGGCCAGTGGAAACTTGGAGGCGACATATTGACATGGCACCCCTCTGCCCCTCCATCACAAGCGCCCGTAATCTCTTCCACAGTATTGTCCGAGGCTAACCTTTCTACAAATCTTACACGTTTGCCCTTCCAAATCTTCCCTAAAACGAACTGGATAATATTTCTCAAAGAACGGTAAAAGCGAAGGAAATTATTTCCAAGTTAGCCCTTCAGGTTTCATTCGAGAGATGACGCGGTGCAGAATGGTAAACAGATAAAAAAAATTTTGGAAGACAACGCCGATCCGCCTGCAGAATAAAGGATTCTGAAGATGGATGCAGTAAATTCTCCCGAAACGTTTGTACCAATTTACCAATCTACACGATGTCACCAGTAAAGACACCTTCTTTGATTGGAGCCGTATGAGAAGAGGATTCAAACCTAAGAAAGAGGTAAAAGAAGCCTCGATAAAACCGCGTAATTATGGCTGTCATAATAAGTACTTTCTACTAATTATTAGTGACCAAGCTACGAAGGAATACATGTGCGTCGCACGTCACGTATACGAGTATACAGCAGAGATATGAGAACTGCGTCCTTTTTCAAATTACGAGGGGGTAGGTACTTCAAAACACAACTATCTTTGTATCCTATTTATTAGGCTGACATGTTTCGGCCACTGTGGGCCATCCTCAGGTCACAAAAATGTATAATGAGGAAAAACTATACAGTGTAAGATCATTAGTTGTGGTACATATTCTGAACTTTCAACGAGAACTCGTTCTCATGCAGTTTATCCATATCGAACTAATAACATGTTCGACTAGCGAAGTGGATAGTGTTAAAGTACATATCCATATATTCCACATCCTAATTGTAAGAGAGATCAGTCTCACATTTGTACACAGCAATGGTCACCCAATTTTCCTTCCGTGGGTTTAAAGCGGCCGGTACGAGAAGCTGACCATTTACGTCCATCCAGCACCGAGTCTAAGAATGAGTACAGTTGTACCAATACCCCTCCTTACACCTTCGGGCCTGCATAGGAATAACTTCACCTTTCGACCTGTGCCCCTACAAATGACAGGATAGGATAACGGCTGCAGGCAGAACGAAAAGGCGGTGGGTGTAAGCAATAACGCCACACGTATACACAGAACCATCTTTAACCTTTCGGCACCGGAATTATTTTTTAAATTTTAGCACACCCTGTATATAAAGTGTGAATAATACAGGAACCAAATACGTTAGCATTATGAAACAAACTGCATTTTTTAGAGAAAAAAACGGAAAGTATATACCACGTTTAAAATATTCAGTACTTATATTTGTTGAATAAATATATAAAATGCAACTTTAGATGTTAGCGGTGCGGTACGACCACTATAGTTGACATTAGGCGTCAAAAGGTTAATATTAAAAGTAACAGTTACTTTCTACAAGTAACTCAACAGACATCATGCAGGGACAAGATCCATAAAGGATCTAAGACAAAATTAGATCAAACTTTTATTTAATCAACAACTGATGCACTAATGAGTTGTCTTAAAAACAATATTAAAATTTACATTAAAACAGCTGTTCTAATGTAAATTATAATATAGTTTTTTAAGACAACTCACTGGTGCATCAGTTGGTGAATGAGTAAAACTTTAACAAACAGTATTAAAATTTACACTAAAACAGCTATTTACACTAAAATTTACATTAAAAACAGCTGTTTTAATGTAAATAATAATGTAAATTTTAACACTGTTTTTTAACACAACTCACTAGCGCATCAGTTGGTGAATAAATAAAACTTTGATAATATCAAGATACATAGAACGAATGTGAAAAGAAAATTAGATGTTTGTATAAAAACGAAAAGAAAAACTACAGCACATCAAAACACAACTTTTAAACATAATTAATGAAAATACTGTAAAAAAAATTACTGTTTATTATTCTAATGTATTGCACTTTTAAATTGTCTGTACCATCTTAATCACAAAGTAAGAAGCCTATATGTCGACAATAGCTGCATGAATGCCGTAGTATAACATGAATTACGTTGTGATCTATTATATTTCGTAAGTTTTAAATTTTGGTAAATCTCCCCTGAAGATGGCGTAAATGACGCCGAAGCAACCAGGAACAATACAAGACTATACTTTTCTATACGAAATGTACGTTCGTTGGTACTAAGAAACAACACTTGCGAACAACAGGCACGCTTCTTATAATAAAACCAACCAGATGCACTAATTTCTCAAATTTTATTTTTGTAATAAAACTCTACATGTTTCGGACAGTTCCTCTGTCCATCATCAGGAATTTTTCACTGTACACACAGCAATGGTATATGTCATACAGCTTGCGAGCAGGATCAGGACGGACCTGCAGTTCCGTCCTGATCCTGCTCGCAAGCTGTATGACATATACCATTGCTGTGTGTACAGTGAAAAATTCCTGATGATGGACAGAGGAACTGTCCGAAACATGTAGAGTTTTATTACAAAAATAAATTTGAGAAATTAGTGCATCTAGTTTGTTTTGTTATAAGAATTTATCACGATGCACGGTCACCTGAACGTCACAAACCAGGCACAATTATTACACCTTATCTCACTACTCCGATGATGATAAGATCAGACCACAAAATCTACAAAAAAAGGTACCCACTAGTCTTCAAATTCAATAGACCTTCTAATATTAAGCTGATTACATGGTCATAAAATCCGCAGGGGAGAACAGCATTTAAAAAGACGAATCGCAAATGAAATAGATTCCAATTAAATTAGAGTTCCATTACTTTTTTCTTAACGTTACAATCAATCAGCCTGCTCTTAACTACCACAATAATGTCCCTCATTTTCATTTCGCTTCACTTCGATTGACGATATTAAGGATTAATAAAGTGCAGCATGCAAACTGCACCCCATGTTTTGAAAAAAAAAAACAGGCACAGAACAGAGAGGGAAGGTGAAGTGCGGGTTCAATTTAACAATTTCAAGTCACGTGTATAACACTTCTCCACAAAACTCCCTTCTTGAAACATTTCTCCTAACCCCACACTCTAAATACACTTCAATATTATACAAGTATAGGTTACAATGAGCAATGCTTCCCTCCCCCCCCCCCTCCAGCAGCCTACTAAGCCAAGGTCCCCTATGCGCTTTCCCCTGCCCTTGCATAGATTCGACTCTGGCGCTGTGGGTGGCAATAAAAAAATCCTCCTGTGTGTGCGATACGCTATGAAAAGCGTTCCGCATTTTAAGTCTTCGTGTTATTTGGAGGAGAGGATTGAAGGAACGAAAATGACTGCATGACTGACGTACAGTCTGGTTCAATCAGCTGCAGCTACATTATACTCGACTGTTTTGGGCTAGTCGATTATTTCATGTGAAAATGTCAGAACTGCTGAAATAATTGTGTGGTTGGGGTATGAAGCCGCGAATAGCCGCGTCGGAATCTTCTACCACTGGAAACTTTCGGATTCTTCTGTGTTGCATTGTTTGAGTCTCGGCCTTACAATGGGATCACATACGTCCACGGACTATAATTTTGCATGTTGTTTGGTGTGGGTGTGAAACTTGGTCGATAACGTTCAGGGAAGAAGATAGTGTCAGGGTTACTCAATTATTATACCAACTACTGCACATATATAAAATGTATAAAATTTACACATTAAAACATTAAAAACGTTCCGACATGTTTCGGTCCTAGGACCATAATCAGGGAGCCGTATCGTCCTTGCTAAAGTCACACTATAAAAAGTCACATTAATTTCGCTGTACAGTTGGGTATTGTGGCAGCATGCCCTGCAGGGCACTCTTCGCAACATAACATTACACAACACGGCATGCTGCCACAATACCTAACTTATTAATGTGACTTTTTTATAGTGTGACTTTAGCAAGGACGATATGGCTCCCTGATGATGGTCCTAGGACCGAAACATGTCTGAGCGTTTTTAATGTTTTAATGTGTAAATTTTATAAATTTTATATATGTGCAGTAGTTGGTATAATAATTGAGTAACTCAACAACACGCACGGTGTAACGACGAAAATAGTCTCAGGGTTTTTTTAGAATATGGTGTTGAGGAGAATATTTGGGCCTAAGAGGGATGAGGTGACAAAGGAGTGGAGAAAACTACATAATGAGGAGCTTAATGAACTGTATTGCTCACCCAGTATTATTCGGGTGATAAAATCGAGAAGAATGAGATAGGTGAGCCACGTAGCACGTATGAGGGGAGAAGAAGGCGTATACAGGGTTTTGGTGGGGAATCCTGAGGGAAAGAGACCATTGGGAGACCCAGGCGTAGATGGGAGTATAATATTAAGATGGAGCTTCAGGAAGTGGGATGTGGGGTTGTGGACTGGATAGAGCTGGCTTAGGATAGGGACAAGTGGCGGGCGCTTGTGAATGCAGTAATGAACCTTCGGGTTCCTTGAAATGCGGGGAATTTCTTGACTGGCCGAAAACCGGTTTGCTTCTCAAGAAAGACTCTGCTCCATGGAATAAGTAAGTAAGTAATTAAGTAAGTAAGCTTCCACGAAGTGCCGCAATTGGCTAAAGGTACAAAGTGTCAGACGCTGATTTTGTTGGAACAGTAAGGGAGGCATAATCTCCAAACTAATTCCATGGAAAAGAAACCTTCCTTAGTAGCTAACATTTCCTCAGTCAGTCAAGAAATCCCCAAAATTTTTGGAAACCCCAAGGTTCATTTCTGCGTTCTCAAGTGCCCGTCACTGGTTCCTTTATTCAGGCAGATCAATCCAGGCCCCTCCCCTCCCATCTTATTTATTGAAGATTAATTTTAACATTATCCTCCCATCTACGACCAGGTCCTCCAAGCGTACTCTTTCCCCCAGGTCTCCTTACCAAACCCGTGTTTCACCTCTCTTCTTCCCCACAAGTGCCGTAATCCGTAAAACTGATGATAAATCAAATCCAATGTTGTAATTAACGCTCTTAACAAACAAGAAACCGTTACACCGTAACATAAAGTTAAAAAAAGGCCACATTATTAAAAACACTTCTGAAACTTCAACGTATTTATATCCTCTACTGGCCGTCTCAATTTTTCGAGTGGATTCGATTCGAGCAGCAAGTCACGCCAATCCTCCACTACAATCTCACATATCTAATCCCCCACTACAATCTCACATGTCTAATCCTCCACTACAATCTCACATGTCTAATCTTCCACTACAATCTCACATGTCTAATCCCCCACTACAATCTCACATGTCTAATCCCCCACTACAATCTCACATGTCCAATCCTCCACTACAATCTCACATGTCTAATCCCCCACTACAATTTCACATGTCCAATCCTCCACTACAATCTCACATGCCCAATCCCCCACTACAATCTCAATGTCTAATCCCCCACTACAATCTCACATGTCCAAACCTCCACTACAATCTCAATGTCCAGTCCTCCACTACAATCTCACATGTCCAATCCTCCACTACAATCTCACATGTCCAATCCTCCACTACAATCTCAATGTCCAATCCTCCACTACAATCTCACATGTCTAATCCCCCACTACAATCTCACATGTCCAATCCTCCACTACAATCTCACATGTCCAATTCTCCACTACAATCTCAATGTCTAACCCCCCACTACAATCTCACATGTCCAAACCTCCACTAAAATCTCAATGTCCAATCCTCCACTACAATCTCACATGTCCAATCCTCCACTACAATCTCACATGTCCAATCCTCCACTACAATCTCAATGTCCAATCCTCCACTACAGTCTCACATGTCCAATCCTCCACTACAATCTCGCATGTCCAATCCTCCACTACAATCTCACATGCCCAATCCTCCACTACAATCTCACATGTCCAATCCTCCACTACAATCTCACATGTCCAATCCTCCACTACAATCTCAATGTCCAATCCTCCACTAAAATCTCACATGTAAGATGCCTTGTAACTAAACAACTAAGCAGAAGAGTTCTACTTAAGAAAAGCAGAGGGTTGCTTTTGTTATCAATATATTCCCGCCCTCTAAACAATAAGAAAATCCATGAAAATATCAAGAACGAGCCACTGGGCCCTATACTGAGTCACATGAATTCACTTCACATACTCACAGACTATTCCCTAGTTTTCCATCGTAATATTATCCTACGATTTACCTCAAGTCTCCCAAGTTACTTGTTCTCTTCTGAAACTCTGATAGACATGTACGGATTTCCAGTTCGTGTGTGCTACATGTCCGTACATCACACCCTCGTAACATGTCAATGGTATTCGGTACTGTAATTTTTGCACGTTTTCCTCATCGATTGGGGAAAAGATTTTTTCTTCAGGACGAAATGTCTGAAACAGTTCTGTTGTTTATAAGTGCCGGTAATGGGATAATCTGAAAGGTGGAAGCGATTTCAGACCGGTGGGATAATATTAAAATGGATTTGAAATGAAAGGTTGACTACGGCGAGGAACACAATCTGTCCGAATCAAGACAGTGACAAATAGCCATTTCTTGTAAAACTTGTAATAAGCTTTCGGGTTCCACAGGAAGAGGGGAAATTCTCAGCTGCTTATGACGACGATGACTGTTGGTTCCTGATGACATTTTGTAGATTTTACACGTTTTATGCAATTTATCATTTTCATGGCGGTACGCGTCTATATTTTATTCGCCTGGGCTGCAACACTGTGCTATTCTAAGCGAATATTGAAGTTTCGGGGTAATATGTTGCCTCCATCTTCAGGGCAGAAGATAATGAAGAATGTAGTCAGGTTACATAGCCAGGATGCAGTCTACCAACTGCAAACTGACTGCATAACGCGACTACAAACATTGGCTAGAAGTCAGTATTCGGAAGATCCTGCGACCGGTCACCTCGACACATGTTTTTCTCGGTTTCCCTGTGCCTATAAGCAAACGCTGAGATGGCTCCCAACATTCCAAGTTGCCACTACATGCTTCTCATGTAGCTCTCCCAATTTAAATTTATTAGTAACCAATTTCATATTTTGTGTACATGTAAAATAACCACTGCCACCGGGTGACAACCCAATTTCAGTAAATAATAATAATAATAATTATTATTATTATTTTGATCCTGAAAACAGGGGCAACGTTTCAGTACGAAATGCTAGCATCCACAACAGAGGCTAAACATTGCCATAACCCAAAGGACCGCAACTTAAGTTTCCCAACGTTTATGGAACCTTTTCTTCCCATGTTGAATAAAATTTATACTGTAAAAGATACCCCCCCCCCGTCTTTTCCCATATTGTCATTCTATACCACCCACCAGCACCAAAATTACCCTCCTTGCATTTCCTGATCCCTTTAAAACCGTAGCTTCCTATGCAATAATCTCACCCCACAATACTTACTCCCGCACCCTACCGTCAACTACCTACCAACCCTATACTGAACCCCGTAAACGTGATTTATAAAAATTGTCCCAAGCCAATCGAACAGTCAAGATAGTTTCGCTATATTTTCAATCTCCCCCCCCCCCCCCCCCCCCCAAAACGTTTCCTCCTTTTTTTAAACATAGAAAGTGTTAATAAAAAAAAAAAGCCGGGTAATTAAAAAAGGAGGGGGAA
>Ga0131853_10019299_pt1 | contig 12408 bp, 7 predicted proteins | sample TergutLab28metaG_FD_92764 | JGI IMG/M metagenome (GOLD analysis project Ga0131853, IMG submission 92764) | Labiotermes labralis P1 segment gut microbial communities from Petit-Saut dam, French Guiana - Lab288 P1 (version 2) (version 2) | ecosystem: Host-associated > Arthropoda: Insects >...
AATCTAGGCGCGTTTTTCGCAGCTTGCCAATAAAGGCAAGCAAGAAAGACGCAACGACGAGTGGCGGAATATCGGCGTTTCCAGGCGGTGTTGTGCTTATTGAATACAGGTTCTAAGGTTTAGCGCAAATATTTATTATTTAAAACACACCAATACTCTTTATATAGCAGCATTTTATATAAAAAAGCCCGCCATCTCGCGCTTGGCGTAGGATCCCATTTGATTTGATTAACTAAACTATCTTTAGTTAATCAAATCGTGTGGGATCCCGCGTCAAGCGCGTGATGACGGGCTTTTTACCTGCTTTTGTATACATTTAAATCTTAACAACTTAATAATAATGCAGCAATTATGATGCCTTAAGCTCCAGCCTAAGCCTGTCAGCAATAAGGGCAATAAATTCGCTATTAGTTGGCTTGCCTTTATGGTTATTGATTGTATATCCAAAAAGACTGTCTATAACATCCACCTTGCCCCGGCTCCATGCTACTTCTATTGCGTGACGGATTGCGCGCTCTACCCTGCTGGCTGTTGTATTACACTTTTTTGCAATAGTTGGATACAACTCTTTTGTAATATAGTTAAGTACATCCAAGTCGTCTACAGCCATCATAATGGCTTCACGCATATAGTGATAACCCCTTATATGGGCGGGCACACCAATTTCATGCAATATCCCGGTTATTTTTGTCTCAAGGCTTAAGGAGCGGTTTTTTACGCTACGGGCATCAATTGTCTGGTGCACTGGGTTTCTTAATTGTTCTTTTAATTGGCGAATCCTTGATACCAAAGCATCCAGGTCAAAAGGTTTGGCAATATAATACTCGGCCCCTAGCTCTATAGCTTTTTGGGTTATTTTATCCTGGGTTATTGCTGATAGAATTATACAAATAGGCGCATATGGCTGAGGTTCACCTAAGTTTAACTTTTCCAGTACCCCTAGGCCGTCAAGCTTCGGCATTACCCCGTCAATGATTGCCACATCTGGTTTCAACTCTTGGATTTTTTGGTATGCATCCAACCCATCATATGCGACCCCTATAACCTCTAGATCGCTGTACTTTTCCAGGTAGTTGATAATTACATCACAAAATTCCTTGTTGTCGTCCGCCATAAGTACGGAAATTCTTTTGTCACCCATTGTCTTCCTCCTAATGTATGAAGTAATATTGGCGAATGTAATTTTCTGCCATATTGGAATTATAAATGGTAATTTATGTATTTGCAAGTACAATTTATTTCCCAATTATTACATACATCGACATTTTATGCAATTTTATTATTTCTGATAGCCATTGCAATATTTCGCAATATATGTACATATATATGAATACAAGATAATGGAGGAGATTATGGACAATAAAAAATCCTTTGCCATAGGCCTTGCCACTGGCATGATACTAATGATAATTGCCATATTTGGATACAATGTTTATCAGCGCCAAGTGCGCTGGGACGGCCAGCTAGACCCAAACCGCAAAATAATGGAGATTTATGACTTGCTTAACGAGGTCTCCATGTTTCCAATTAATAAAAATGAGATGCTAGACAGTATGTACAGGGGTTTCCTTGACGGTGTTGGTGACCCATATACCCAGTACTTTGACAGGGAAGCACTTGCTGCCTTCCGCGAGCGGGTAGAAGGTGAATATGTAGGTATTGGCGTGTTGGTGCTGGAGGATGTTGAAACTATGACATTAACCATAGCCCAATCCTTTAGGGGTTCCCCAGCAGCAGAAGCGGGGCTTATGCCAGGTGACCGGATTATTAGTGTAGATGGCACAGAAATTGTTGGGCGGCCTATGGCAGAAAGTATGAGTTTGATACGGGGACCAGAAGGTGAAAGTGTAAAGCTAACAATATTTAGACCATATGAAAACGAGGGCTTTGATGTAACCATTGTACGGGCTAGGATATCCGTACCCTCTGTACATCATGAAATGATGGATAACCAAGTCGGATACATACGTATCGAAGGCTTTGATGAAGGAACAATGGGGCAATTTTCTACAGCACTTGATGAATTAACAGATAGGGGAATGGAAAGCCTTATACTGGATTTGCGTAACAACCCCGGCGGCGGCCTTCATGTTGTGACATATATAGCTAACTATTTTGTGCCCGAAGGGGTTGTGGCATATACCATTGATGCCAGTGGTGCAAGGCAGAATTTTAACTCGAATGCAGAGTATCTGGGTATACCCTTGGTAGTGCTGATTAATGGGCGCAGCGCAAGCGCTTCGGAGTTATTAAGCGGTGCGATCCAAGACACCCAGGTTGGGGTATTGGTTGGTGAACAAACCTTTGGCAAAGGGATTGTACAGCATGTGCGGTATTTATCTGACAGAAGTGCTATAAAGGTTACCGTTGCCAAGTATTTTACCCCCAGCGGCACATCTATACATGGGGTTGGGGTTGCACCTGACATTATTGTGGAAATGGATGAATCCCTAAGCCGCAGGATTGGGCAGCTAGAGTTTGAAGAAGATGTTCAGCTTCAGCGTGCCTTTGAGGTTATTTTGGAGATGGAAAGATAATACTAATACTAATCTCAAGTAAATTCTAAAAATTTGCCCAAAATGGAAAATATCAGGCTTCAATGATTTTTTCATTTTGGGCAAATTAACATTTTAATTGAGATTAGTATAATCTCAGAAAATCACATCGACAACCACGCGGAAAAGGCGGATTCACACAGATTAAAATCTGTGTGAATCCGCCTTTTCCACTTTTTGCTTTACTTACTTGCTATATTGCTTTCATAACAAACTTTACACACCCCGCGAAAATAAACCACATGGTCTTCAATATAAAACCCTTTAGGGGATTCTACTTGGGTGTCAATGCTTAAGATGCATTCATCCACATCAAAAATGCGCTTACATACCCTGCATTCAAAGTGATAGTGGTGATGGCAGTTGTGGTCATACCGGGTAACACCATCAATCTTGCCAATATTCAGCAATTTGCCAGCCTCAGCCAGCTGAGTTAAGTTTCTAAAAACTGTGGCCCTGCTTATTGTGGGGTGTACCTTTGCAACATGGTCGTATACATCTTCTGCTTTTGGATGAGTGCCTAGTTCGCTTACAGCCTCGTGTATTACCCGCTGCTGATATGTGGCTTTCATTATGCGAAATAGCGCTTAAGCAGGCCGTTAAAGGCTTGGCCATGGCGGGCTTCGTCTTTGCACATTTCGTGGACAGTATCGTGGATTGCATCCAGGTTAAGGGCTTTTGCCCTTGCAGCAATGTCCTTTTTGCCTTGGGTTGCGCCATGTTCAGCTAGTACGCGCTTCTCCAAATTTGTTTTGGTGCATGGGTCAACAACTTCCCCAAGAAGTTCCGCAAACTTTGCGGCGTGTTCTGCTTCTTCAAAGGCTATGCGCTTATATGCTTCCGCTACTTCTGGATAGCCTTCCCTATCGGCTTGGCGGCTCATTGCCAGGTACATCCCTACCTCTGTACATTCCCCAATAAAGTGCTGTCTCAGGCCTTCAAGTACTTCCGGGTCACAATCCTTGGCAGAACCTAGTACATGGCCATCGGCATAAACCAACTCGCCGTCGTTTACTTGCTCTTCTTTAAACTTTGATGCTGGTACTTTGCATAATGGGCAACTTTCTGGCGGGGTATTATCTTCGTGTACATAACCGCATACTGTGCATACAAATTTTTTCATATGATCCTCCTATTGTAGGGCCCTGCCCTTGACCTCCGCCTTGCTTCATCCGCAAGCTTACGGGGCTGCGCTTTGTGCAATTAATGCGATACATTGTATCGTTTGATATTTAGTATTATATATACTTAATTATATTTGTCAACATTATTTTTCAATATTACGCAAAAGGGGTATATTCCTTTGAAGAAATACATTATACTTACCACATACTGGTTCGCGCCCGCGTACCCTGTGTATCAAATATAAAAAGAGATATATAAGGAGGGTTTTATGAAACAAAAAAGCGGTGCTTTGGCGTTTATTTTAAGCGCGGTTATTTTATGGCTTTTGTCTTTCGTACCATTTATGAACATTACCTTCGGCGGTAGATGGACTATTGTCACAATACTTATTGTGGCCTTGGTTCTTGGGCTTATTAACTTAATACTTGTATCATTTGCAAAGCGTTTGTTTAAAAAAGGCAGCCCTGCATTTTTATTTTGTATCGCATTGGTGATAGATGCTGCAGCACTTTGGCTGGCAGCACGTATTGTTACCAACTTCGATATCCCATTTTTTCCACAGGCAATAATAGCCGCTGCAATACTTGCATTTGTGTGTACAGCAGCAGGGTTAGTTAAGGACTAAAGAGAGAGACAGAAAATGAAATAAAGGACGGGTAACACAGGCATAGGGTTACGCGGGCGCGGGCAGCAAAAAAGGCGTAAGGTTTTGTGTTTTAATCACAAAGACTTACGCCTTTTTACACAGAATTATAAGGGCTAAAGCACCTTTGGCAAAAATAACATTGGAATCAATGGACAAAATATTCTATATCTGTATAATGATACTCAATTTTTTACGACATACATCTGGAGGTAACCGGTGAAAATCATTATAGAAATACCTAAAGATGGGGATGAAGATGAGATTATCGTCAGATGCCGCAACCTAAGCCCAGAAATTGTACAAATGCTTAATAAAATAAGGCCTCAGGAATTGCTGATTGCTTACATCAACAACGAAGTTCATAGATTGCACCCTTCAGATGTCTTCTATATTGAATCAGTTAACAACAAGACATTCTTATATGGGGAAGCCAATGTATATGAGTCAAAACATAAGCTATATGAGTTAGAAGAAATGCTGCAAAACAATGATTTTTTGCGAGTATCGAAATCACTAATTATTAACTTGAATAAGTTAAAATCTTTTTCGCCTGCTATATCAGGGCGGTTGGAAGCTATCCTTACTAATGGTGAACGCATCATAATTTCAAGACAGTATGTAAGCGCTCTAAAAACGCATATTGGCGTGTAAGGGAGATAAAAATGGGATTACAAGAAATCATAAAACGTATTTATCATACATTTTTGTTGGCATGGGCACTAATCAGTGTGATTTTGTGTGTACTGGCGATTGCTCTGGGCTGGCGGGCAATTGAGGTCAACAAATTCTTGGCTTTATTCTCTATTGTGGCAATAACCACCCTAACATACTTTATTTTTTATTCTAAGAATGAATTAAGTGTCCGGCAATTTATAATTCGGCTGGGGATACAGATTTGTATTATAATGGGGATTGTGCTTGGTGTTGGCTACCATGTTGGGCTTATTGGAAGTGAGTGTATGATTACAACAGTTGTGACGATTGTGTCGGCAATTCTAATTTCTGCATTAATGACCGCGATAGAGATATATAAAACATGGATGATAGCTGACAAGCTTAATCTTAAACTACGTGACCGCGCTAAGAAATAACCACATAATTCGCCTGCTTTATCATTATAATCTGGCAAAATGAACAACTTATACATCCAAAGAACAGTCCAAGAAAAATAGGGCTGTTCTTTTTTTGCAGCTTAGTAGCTTATATTTGCATCTTGCCCTAATCAAAAATACATGCTGCATCTTTGCATATTGCAAAAAATAAATGCCTACGTAGACTAAAATTGTCAATATAATTTACATAGTTAGGGGTAGGCATAATGAACAGCATAAATAACAATAAAAACCATAAGAAATTGCGTAGTGTATTCCGCACACGCACAAAATTTGTTGTAGCATTCATTTTCGCCATTATATTAGTAACTGCTGTTGTATTGGCGAATCAAAATGAGTATACATATGATTATGAGACAGGCATAGCACAACTAAACCCACAAGAAGAAATATGGCTAAACGATGTGATGGGGGTTGTGGGGTTTATTCCTATGTCCTCAGGAGTTGTTCACCGGATTGAGACCCCGGCTGACTTGGCTGCTTTTTTACGAAGCGAGCCGATTCAAGGGGTGCCAACTGCCAACAACGATGAATTTATAATTGATGGCACCATCAATATGCAAGGCCAAGGTTCGTTTCAAGGGCGTGGCTTTGTAGATGGGCAGCCATTTACTGGCTTATTGCAAGGGGAAAACAATGCCACCATCACCAACTTGGCATTGATTCCCAGAACCGCTGCAGAACCACCAGATACCCCAGGTCACAATGACTTTGGACTTATTCGGGTTTTGGGGGATGGCGCTATAATCGAAAACTTAACCTTTGCTAATGTCAACTACAATGACCCAGCCGGACTTGCCACATGGAATAATGTTGAAGGCAGCATAGGACTTGTTGCCGGCCGCATTATGTCAAACAGCACAGTTACTATGAACAATATCACCATACATGGTGCTACAAATGAGGCAAACGCATCTATTACCTTTGCTGGTGGTGCCAGAGAAACCAACAATAAGAGAGTTGGCGGGCTTGTTGGCGCAACAGATTTTGGCTCTGTATTGCATATTACAAATATTAATGTTCGTTTACAAATAGCTTTAAGCACCACAGGAACCCCTGGCGCTGCGGCAAACAGAAATGTCCACACCTCTGGCGGACTTGTCGGTTTGGCGGCGGGCAATGTACATATACACGCGAATGGGCCGTTTATAAACCGCGTTCACTTTCAGCCAATCATTACAACTACCGGTGGCTCAAGGGCCTTTTTACATGTCGGCGGCGTGATTGGGCGGCTTACAAGCCCATCAACAAGCGCAAACGCTTCAACAATATACCGGCTGCATACATCAACCGCAGGGGCTGTTGTACAACCAACCCAGACAATAGGCGGGTTTATTGGGGATGCCCAGCATGTCACAATTACACATTCGGAAAACCACTTCGGCGTAACATCTGCTACCCACCGCGGCGGTTTCATTGGTGTTTCCAGGGGTAATATTATAATTAACGATTCCCATAACCATGGAACTATCGGAAATGGCGGCACTATCGCGGTAGGTGCTGGTGGTTTTATTGGCGCAATGATGAGCGGTAACGCAAGCTTTGCCCGCTCTGAAAATCATGCCCAGCGGAGTGCGGTTACTGGCACAGCCAACCATGGCGGTTTTATCGGTATTGCCAGGGGTAATATTTCTTTTTACCGTTCTTACAACCATGGGGCTATCATTGACACCGGCACCACAACTGCCGCTGCCGGCAACAATGTCGGCCGTGGTGGTTTTATCGGTTTCATGTATTCAGGCAGTGCGGATTTTGCCCATGTCAGAAACTATGGAGAAATTTCAACCAACTCTTTTGGCCGCCTTGGCGGCTTTGTAGGGCGTGCATCAGGTACAGGTACTATTTCTATTGAATACAGCGCAAACGAAGGCGCTGTAAGAATAAGAAATACAGCTGACACAGGAACCACTGCGGAATTTCGTACCCGCAATGCTTCAGCTGGTGGTTTTGTGGGCTATACAACCACATCGCTTCATGTCACAAGCACAACCAATTATGGAAACGTGCGTGTACATGGCAGAGGCGGGGCTGGCGGTATTGCCGGAAGCACTTCTGCAAGAGGCGGCACATCAACTTCCCTTACTAATGTCGAAAACCGGGGCAACGTTTACGGACAACACACCCAGGATAGATTTATAGGGGGTATGGTTGGCCACTCCCGCAACGCTATCACCATTAATAATTCTAGAAATCATAATAGTGTCACATTAACTTCAAGCGGCGCAGATAATGCTAGCACTATCAACAGGAGTAATGCCGTTGGTGGTTTTATTGGCTTTGCTTCTGGCACAGTCTTTATAGCAGATAGCGACAACTATGGCCCTATCATTAACAATGGCCTCAACCACCGTGCCGGTGGCCGCATGAGAATGGGCGGATTTGTGGGCATGGCAACAAACCGGCTTACAATCGAACGCAGCCATAACCACAACAATGTTACATCTGTAAGGGCAGGTACCGGCGGTACTACCTCACATCATGGTGTTGGCGGTATTGTTGGGCGCATCACATTCCGCGGGACAAGGGTCAACCGGGTTGCGGCAATTACTGATGTATCAAATATTGGCGTTGTAACAGGCTCTGGCCGTACCGGCGGCATTGTTGGCTCTACCGGGCATAGGATTGGGGTGCAAGGGCTTTCGATTACAAATGCCTCAAACACTGGCAATGTTACAAGCTGGGTAGTAGGCGGTGGTATCCTTGGCCAAAGCAATAGCATTAATACCCGCATAACAGATGTAACAAACACAGGGAATGTAACGGTTTCTAATGTAGGCACCCCAGCTACCAACAGGGGGGGCCTTATATCTGGCGGCGGTATTGTAGGACGTTCAAGCCGCCGCAGTTTGCAGGTTACAAGGGCAGGCAATGATGCTTCTGTAACGGTTATTTCAACCAATGCCGGCTCCACTGGCAGCGGGCAAAACAGTGTAAACAATACAAATACAGCAGGTGCTGGCGGCATCGTTGGCAACATACAGCGCGGTACCCGTAATCAAATAACCTTCAGTTATAACGCAGGGGCTATTCGCGGGCATATGCGGGGTGTTGGCGGTATTGTTGGCGGCATCCGCCGTACGGGTACTACTTTGATACAAGATACATACAATGTGGGCCTTGTACACAGTACCCTTTCCATCAACACTGGGGGCACCTCAGTCACTGGGACTGATGGGGCAGCACCAGGGAATGGTATTTTAGGTCTAAGGCGAAATGTTGTTGGGATGGTCACACTAAACCGGGTTTTTAACGCCGGCAATGTAAGCGGGCACCCAGTCTTTAGGGGCACACGCGGGCGCGGCGGCGCAAGGGGTACACCTGTTGGCCAGGCCAGAAGAATGACTTTCCGGGATGTATTCTTCGACACATCTATCCACACAGGGCAAAATACAGCTGGCTTTGTCCCGCCAACTGTGCAACCTGTTCCTACTTCGATACTTACTTCCGGCGGCCTTGCAGCCTTTAGCGGCGAGCATTGGCGCATCCGTGGATGGCTGGATCATTTTGACCCAGATGTGGATGTAAGGGACACATGGGAAACCTACCCTCACCTTGCCTGGCAAATCGATTTTGAAGATGAGCCCCGGGCCTTCTTCCAACTTATTGAACCTGGTGCGGATCATCTGATGCTTGGGTCCACACGAGACGCATATTTTTGGAATGTACAAGGCCGCGGATGGTCACCCCCTGGTGGGTGGCCAGGGGTTTGGAATCCCCCTAGCGGGTGGTCGGGCCCTACATCTGGCCGCCTCAACTTCTTCGAACATCCCACCTACTTACCAACAACGCGGCACGACCTTATGAGAACCTTCAACCAATACGCAGCCAGGCCAGGAACCGCTGTGGCACACCCATACCGCGATCCAGGCTTTTCAACATTGACCGGCATAAACCCCAACCATCCCGCAAGTGTAATCAGAAGATTGTCTGTGGGCCTAATAAGCCCGCGTGGCGTGGTTGCTTTTAATGGGAACGAGCTTTTTGACGGCCTCATTATTGTAGGTGTTGATTATTATTATAGAAATCAGGTAGTAACCTGGTCACGTATGTATGTTGATGATGCCCCACCCTACGGGCGCTTAACCAACCCGCCTTATACCTTCTACTCTGGTATGCTGAATTTGTCTGCCGATGACGCAAGTCCTTGGGAAGGCGAAGGCTGCGGGCCTTACTGTCTTACAACAAACCCTGGCGGGGATGATTGCGGCCCATATAGTGAAAACTATAATGGCCACCAAGTCCGTCTAAACGCATTGGGATATCATGATGCATGGACATGTATCACTATAGATCAAGTTAGCCAACTAGGTGACGGCCGTGTCCTGATACGCGTACCAATGCGCAGGGCACCTATTGATAACCTAGTGCTGGCCCTGCATAACGACAGTGCATCTATAACCGAAGCACAAGATCTTCAGCCTGGTATCCTTGCCGCAAGGGACCCACGGGCACACAGCAGCCGTGACAGTGTAAATACCCATTACCGCACTGGCGACTCCACCTGGGTTGCCCCTCTCGGAAGCCATGTCCTTCCACCTTGGGGCAGGATACAGGCGGCTCCGCGCCACCAAGATCTTCCGATTCAGTCCCATTATGACATCAGCGGCTCTTATTGGCATGATTTGCTTACAGGCATGGGCAATGGCTTTTCAACGGAATCGCTAACACTGTTGCACAGCACTATTGAAAACCCCCACAACGAAAATCCATCACCAGAAAACCCTTTCATTGTACGGATTGGCCTGCGCGATATTGACCTGCCTGATATGCCTCTTAGGATAGTACGCGCATTTGAACATGATGATGAAGACATTGAAGAAGGGGAAATATATCTCAACATACCTCATGGCGGCCGCAATGGTAACAATACGCCATACTATTGGTTTACCAGCGGTACCGACCAGCGTTTCACAGTTGAGCTTCGTAATCCGGATGGTATACGGCACAGCAACAACCAGCCTCCGCGGATAATAGCCGGTGCTAGTTCATTGCTTACACAGGCAGATTTATCAACAGCCGGGCCTGCAACCCTTTCTCAAATAAATACAGCAGGCGCTGCCAACAACGATGCCAATAGAAGATCAAGCACCCATTGGTGGTTGTTTAACATCACCGAATATACCGAGGTACGGGTCATTCCCCTTCCAAACCATGATATCCTAAGCCCTGCTTCTGCTGCCAATGGCGGTAACCTAACGCGCAGCTATAGACCATCAGAATGGATGCCCCTTGGTGATCTCATTGAATGGTCTGACGACGATGATGAAAGTGAAGCTGACCATCAAAATCCAGAACGGATTACCGTACCCATAGAGTATGAACATGGCAGAAGAGTAGCCGTTATTGAAAGGCATATTATTATCGAAGGGCAAATCCATGAACACCGCATCCCCATTACAGACTCAACATTGCGCGTACTTGCAGATGTTGGCCTTGATACCCTAGAGGACAGATGGCAAGTACAAAACCCGCCAAACTCCGGCATCTTTAACCCTGTACGGTTTATTGACGGGGAGGAAGCAGAAGCAACAGCACCTGGTTGGAGTGTGGAGCGGGAAGTGCTTACCACATTAGATCCTGACGACGACGACGAGACCATATACATCATGCTGGATAGGGATCCGCTTGCGCGTATATATGGTTTTGTACTAAATAACTCCATGCTGGCAACACCAGAGGTATTGGCATATATAACAGGTGCTACGGTAAACGTGATTGACCGGGCCACAGGCATGACAATTGCCACAACAACCAGTGGTACCCGTGGTTTCTTTGAAGTGTTTCTGCCTGCTGGCACATTTCCTGGCAGCTATTTAGTAATCGGGACTCACCCTGTTCATGGTTTCGGTACATCTGTACCTTCTCCGGTAGATATTCCGGCAGGGGCAGACAATGCCCGTGTCAACATCTTCATGGGTAACCCTGGATATTTCCCGATTTTTGTAAGAACCCTAGATATGGCAGGTAACAATGTCAGTAATACATGTACCGCAGTCTTGACCTATGGCCTTCCCACATCACCGCGCACGGCTGTTTATGATTCACCGTATAAGTTACTGATGGTAAGGCGGGCTGACAGAACCGGGGCAACCGGTTGGATAAATGGGAATATAACGGTAAACACCAACGCGGGAATTCCCGTAGGCTTGGTAAATATTCAACAATATTTAATAGACTATCCCCTGCGCAACCCAGTAGAGACTCGTGATGACTTTTTGATTATAACAGTGAGGCAGGGTATCCCAGACTGGAGACGGCTAAACAACGCAATCAACGCCGTAACTGATCCACCAGACAGAATCATCATACACCCAAGAGGCACAACAGGTGTGCCAGACATAGAAACCGCCGGAAGCACAAGAATCTTTAACCTGATAATAACCGATGACGGCGATGGGTATACCATAACCACTGTACCAATAACGTCGCCAACAAGCGACTTAGCAAATCCCCATCGCATACGCGTAGCCCGGCAGGTCTCTGTAGAGGCAGCCCCTGGCGCAAGCATCATATTGCGTATGCCTGTGGAAGATTTCCCAAATACACCAGACGAACTGCCATGGAATTCCCCTGTTGTGCCAAATCTGGGCCGGCACTTTATTGTTGATGCAGCCGGTGGGTTTACATTGGGGGGCGTTGGCTCTGGTACGCTGATTATTGACGGCAATGCAGTCATTAGCGGGGTTGCCTTTAATGGAAACCGTGGCGGCGTACAAATCAACAGCAATGCAGGCTTTACAATGCTTACAGGTACCAGGATATCAAATAGCCGTGCAATAAATGGCGGCGGGGTTATGTTAAACACTAACGCCACCTTTCATATGTATGGTGGCGTAATAGGCGGTGCACATCCAGGGCCTGATTTTTCACTGCCAAACCCCAATGCCAACACAGCTGTAAATGGCGGCGGGGTTTGGGTAGGCGGCGCATTTAACATGAACCAAGGGGGTACCACGCCCAATTTTACCAT
>Ga0131853_10019301_pt1 | contig 12408 bp, 9 predicted proteins | sample TergutLab28metaG_FD_92764 | JGI IMG/M metagenome (GOLD analysis project Ga0131853, IMG submission 92764) | Labiotermes labralis P1 segment gut microbial communities from Petit-Saut dam, French Guiana - Lab288 P1 (version 2) (version 2) | ecosystem: Host-associated > Arthropoda: Insects >...
TCACGGGGGAGTTCAGGCATGCCCGTCAGCGTAGCGGCGCGATGATCAACTGGCCAGAGGTCATCGCGCCGCCTCAGGCTGCTACCAGGTCACGGGCAGTTCGTGGACGCCGTAGACCAGGCCGTCGGCCTTGAACGGGATGTCCTCGGTGGCCGCGGCCAGGGCGAGCGTCGGGATCCGCCGGTACAGGGTGCCGTAGACCACCTGGAGCTCGGCCCGGGCCAGCGGCTGGCCCAGGCACTGGTGGACGCCGAACCCGAAGGCGATGTGGCGCCGTCCCTCGCGGGCGACGTCGAGGGTGTCGGGGTCCGGGAAGACCGCGGGGTCGCGGTTGCCGATCTCGCCGGCCATGATGACGGCGTCGCCCGCCTTGATGGTCTGCCCGGCGATCTCGATGTCGTCGGTGGCGACCCGGCGCCGCCCGGTCTGCGTGATCGTGAGGAACCGCAGCAGTTCCTCGACCGCCTGGGAGACGAGCTTGTCATCGCCGGAGGTGCTGGCGTCGCGGACGGCGGCCAGTTGCCCGGGGTGGGTCAGCAGCGCGTAGGTGCCGAGGGCGATCATGTTGGCGGTCGTTTCGTGCCCGGCGACGAGCAGCAGAACGCCCATCGTGGCCAGTTCCCGCTGGGTCAGGTTCCCGGGGCCGACCTGCTCGGTCGCGACCTTGGACAGCAGGTCGTTCCCGGGCGTCTCGAGCTTGCGGCCGACCAGGTCCTCCAGGTAGTCCAGCAGGGCGCCCTGGGCCTCGCGGGCCTGGTCCGGGGTGGTGGACCGGGAGATCAGCTGCTTGCTGTTGCACTGGAAGAAGTCGTGGTCGGCGTAGGGGACGCCGAGCATCTCGCAGATCACCAGCGAGGGCAGGGGGAGCGCGAAGGCCTCGACCAGGTCCGCGGGCTTCGGCCCGGCCAGCATCGCCTCGATCAGCTCGTCGGTGATGCGCTGGATCGCGGGGATCAGGCCCTGGGTCCCGCGGACCGTGAACGCGCCGGTGACCATCTTCCGCAGCCGGGCGTGCTCGGGATCGTCCATGGCGATGAAGCTGCGGGCCTGGTTGCGACGGGCCTTGGTGGCGGGAGACTGGTGCGGGTACCCGTCCCGGGAGGAGTCGGCGCTGATCCGCTTGTCGGCCAGCAGGGCCCGCTGGTCGGCGTGCCGGGTGACCAGCCACGGGGTGCTGCCGTCCCACAGTCGGACCTTGGTGAGCGGGGTCTGCTCCTGCAGGGCGCGGAGGCCGGGCGACGGATCCAGCAGGCATCCCTGCGCGCGGGCCATCGGGTAGTCGGGGCAGTCATCGGCAGCGTGACCAGAGGTGGTGGCCAGCGTTTCCGTCACGGGAAGTACCTCCGCACAGAGGGCGATTTGTATGCGGTAAGTAACCGAACAATTGTACGGTAACTTACCGAACAAACGTTATCCGACAAGAATAGAGTCCGTCAAAAGGCCTGGTAGAGGACGCTCTGAGAATGGTGAGAATTAGTCGAGCACGAGATCGACGAGTTCGCCGGCGAAGCTCAGCACCGTGTCTTCGGTGCTCCGCTCCGGCCGGGCGAGATGGACCGCTACCCGTCCGTGAGCGGCGACCAGCAGGATGATAGCCGCCCGGTCCGGCGCGACCCGCAACCGCGCGCCCGCCGCCTGGGCGGCGGTGACGGTGGCGACCATCTGCTCCACCAGAGACGCGAGCGCCGACGGGCCGTCACCTGGCTCCACCCGGCGGCCGAACATGATGCGGTACATCCCGGGGTTGGCCAGCGTGTAGCGGCAGAACGCTTCCAGCTCCGCCCGGATCGGCGCGGCCGGGTCGCCAGGGTCTGCCGCCGCGGACGCCTGCCGCATCAGGTCCGCCACCTGGGCGTGCTCATGATCCAGCAGGGCGCTGATCAGGGCGGCCTTGTCCTCGAACTGGGTGTAGACGCTGGCCGGCGCGATCCCGGCCCGCCGCGCGACCCCGCGCAGCGTCAGCCCCTCGACCGTGCCCAGTTCGCCCAGCAGTTCCCCGGCCGAGTCCAGGATCTCCGCGCGCAGCCGCTCGCCCTGGCCCCACTTATTGCGGACCCGGGCACTGGCGTGGTCGTCCTGGGTGTCGGTCACACCAGGATCGTACGCGGGATTGACAAGCCCGTGCGGGCGTGCCAGCGGCGTGTACGAGGGGTGCAAGCGGGCGGGCGCACACTGGAGCCATGAAAGATCTTGCCATTGAGGCCACGGGACTCATGAAGTCCTTTGGCCGGACTAAGGCGCTTAACGGGGTGAATCTCTCGGCGAAGCCGGGGGCGGTGCTCGGGGTACTGGGGCCGAACGGCGCCGGCAAGACCACGGCCGTGCGGATCCTGGCCACGCTGCTGCGGGCCGACGAGGGGACCGCGCGGGTCAACGGGTTCGACGTGCGGACCCAGGCCGACAAGGTGCGCCGGTCCATTGGCCTGACCGGCCAGTTCGCCTCCGTTGACGAGGACCTGACCGGGACCGAGAACCTGGTCATGATCGGCCAGTTGCTGGACCTCCCGGCCCGGGCCGCCAGGCAGCGGGCCGCCGAACTGCTGGAATGGTTCGACCTGGCCGACGCCGCCAAGAAGAAGGCCAAGAACTACTCCGGCGGCATGCGGCGCCGCCTGGACCTGGCCGCCTCCCTGGTCGGCCGCCCGCCGGTGATCTTCCTGGACGAGCCGACCACCGGGCTGGACCCGGCCAAGCGCGAGGACATGTGGGACGTGGTCCGCTCCCTGGTCAGCGACGGCTCCACCGTGCTGCTCACCACCCAGTACCTGGAAGAGGCCGACGCCCTGGCCGACGAGATCACCGTCATCGACCACGGCCAGGTGATCGCGCACGACACCCCGAACGGGCTCAAGCGCGTCATCGGCGGGCAGCGGCTGACCGTCCACCCGGCGGAGCCCGCGGCCTACGACAACCTGGTGACCCTGCTGTCCGGCATCGCGGACGGGGGCCACGCTCCCGAGGCGGACGGGCGGGGCGCGGTGACCGTCCGAGTCGACAGCGACGAGGTCCTGCCCGACGTGGTGGCCCGGCTGCGGGCCGGGGGGATCGCGGTGGACGAGTTCTCCCTGCACCTGCCGAGCCTGGACGAGGTGTTCTTCACCCTGACCGGCACCCGGTCCCACGACGCCCGCGAATCCGACTCTGACTCCGAGGAGGTGCCGGCATGACCGCCGCGACCATCGCCGACGTCCCGGCCCTCGTGCCGGCGAAGCGCTTCAATCCCCGGCACGTCCTCGTGCTGGCCCGGCGCAACATCGTCAAGTCGATGCGGACGCCCGAGCAGTTCATGGACGTCACCCTGCAGCCGGTCATCTTCCTGACGGTGTTCACCTACATCTTCGGCGGGGCCCTCGCGGGCGGCTCGCAGCATGCCTACCTGGAGTTCCTGCTCCCGGGGATGCTGGGCCAGACCATCGTGATGACCAGCGTCGCCATCGGCCAGAACCTGCACGCCGACATCGACAAGGGCATCTTCGACCGGTTCCGGGCGCTGCCCATCGGGCGGGCCGCGCCCCTGATCGGCGCGGTCCTGGCCGAGTTCATCCGCTACGTGATCGTGTGCGGCGTGTCGGTCGGCTACGGCTACGCCATCGGGTTCCGGATCCACACCGACCCGCTCAAGCTCCTCGGGGCGCTCGCGCTGGCGGTCTGCTTCGCCGCGTGCTTCGCCTGGGTCTCGGTGTTCGTCGGCATGACGGTGCGCACCGCCGGAGCGGTGCAGGGCGTCATGATGCTGCTGATCATGCCGCTCACCTTCGGCTCCAACACGTTCGTGAAGACCACGACGATGCCCGGCTGGCTGCAGGCGTTCGTCAAGGTCAACCCGCTGTCCCACCTGGTCTCGGCCGTCCGGGCGCTGATGCTCGGCGGGCCGGCCGGCGCGGACATCGGCTGGACCCTGGCCTGGTGCGCGGGGATGCTGGCCGTGTTCTTCCCGATGGCGCTGCGCGCCTACATCCGGCGGGCCTGAGCCCGCGGGGGCTACAACCCCGCGGGGGCTACAACGTGGCCGGGTCGAGGAGCGCGAGCGCCTCGGCCCGGCTCAGGTTCTTCCCCTTGTCGTAGGCGCGGGCGCAGGCCTCGGGCCCCAGCGCGTCCTGGATGACGGGCTTCAGCGTGGTGACCGTCAGTTCCGTGCGGTCCTCGATGCCGCGTACGGCGGCGCGGGCCCCGAGCATTTCGGCGGCTCGTTCCGCCTGGCCGAGTTCGAAGGCGAGCCGGGCCAGCGGCCCGGCCACCGACGCCACCAGCGGCATGTCCTCGGCTTCGACCGCCGACTGGTACGCAACGGCTGCCCTGTCCCCGGCCTGGAGGAGATCGCCGTCGGCCAGCGAGACCATCAGCCCGGCGGCGGCCACCGTTGCCGTCAGGTGGTGGCGGGCCGGGCTGTCGGCCCAGATCCCCGCCATGGACTGCTCCGCTGACCGGTGCGCGGCCCGGGCCGCGGCGGCGTTCCCCGTCGTGGCCTCGAACAGGGCGTACGCGGCCGCCACGATCGCCGAGTCCATGCCCCACGGGTCGGAGCCGGCGGTGGCCACCGCGGCCTGGTAGAGCTCGCGGGCCTGGTCCAGGTCCCCGCTTCGGGCGGCCACGTCGGCGAGCTGCATCGGACGGTGGGACTCGTCGTCGCGGGAGCCCATTTCCTCCAGCACCTGATTGGCCTCGGCATAGGTGTCGCGGGCCCCGTCCAGATCGCCGTCGAGCACCTGAACGTACGCGGTCATGCGGAGCGCTCCGGCCAGGCCCCACCGTTCCCCGGCCGCGCGAAACCGCCGCAGGGCCTCCGCCGTGTCCGCCCGGAACGTCGTGACGTCGCCCTTGTTGCCGGCGAAGCCGGCGGACATGAGCCACGATACGGCGCCGACCCACTCGTTCCCGCTCTCCCGGGCCTGGGCGATGTACCGGTCCATGCGCCCGTCGTCCTGCGTGAACACCGCGAACAGCAGGCGCAGCAGCCCGGCCATCGGGTGCGTGCCCAGGTCCATCGCGTCCACCTGGGCCGCGAGACCGGGATCGGGCGGAGGCCCGTGCTCGCCGCCGTGCGGCAGCGCCGTCCGGGACACCATGTACAGCATGCCGGCGAGGGCAGTCAGGCCCGGGTCGGCGGTCCCCGTGATCATGGTCGCCTGCGTGACGGGCTCGGCGATGTCCGCGTAGTTGCCGAGCAGGAACGCCAGGCTCGCCACCGACACCGCCAGGGTGATCGCCCGGTCGGCGTCAGACACCTCGCACCAGTAGCGGAGCGCGGCCAGGATGTTGTCCCGGTCAGCCTCGACCGCCCGCAGCCAGCGAATCTGGTCCCGGGTCAGGAGCCGGGGCGCCGCGTCGTTCATCAGGCGGGAGAAGTACTCGGCGTGGCGCCGGCGGACCGCGTCGGACTCGTCCCGCTCGGCGAGCTTCTCGGCGCCGTACTCGCGGATGGTCTCCAGCATGCGCAGCCGGGTGCCGCCGTCGGTGAGCTGCAGCAGGGACTTGTCGGTCAGGGAGGCCAGCAGCTCGTCGGTGTCGCCGTCCCCGCACACCTCGGCGACGGCTTCCGGGGTAGCCCCGGCGGGAAAGACGGAGAACCGCTCGGCCAGCAGCCGTTCGGCCGGGGTGAGCAGGTCCCAGCTCCACTCGACGACGGCCCGCAGCGTCCGGTGGCGCGGCAGGGCGGTGCGGCTGCCGCCGGTGAGCAGCCGGAACCGGTCGTCCAGGCGGCGGGAGATCTCGGCCAGCGGAAGCGTCCGCAGCCGGGCCGCGGCCAGTTCGATGGCCAGCGGCAGGCCGTCCAGCCGGCCGACGATGCCGGCCACGAGCGGGCGCGTCTCGGAGTCCAGCTCGAACCCGGGACTGACCGCCTTCGCCCGGTCGGCGAACAGGCGCACCGCGGGATCGGTCTCCAGCGGCGGGACGGGCAGCAGCGATTCCCCGACGATGCCGAGCGGCTCCCGGCTGGTGGCGAGGATGCGGAGCCCGGGACAGTGCGCGAGCAGGGCATCGGCCAGGTGCGCGCAGGCGTCAACGAGATGCTCGCAGTTATCCAGGGCCAGCAAGGCCCGCGCGTCGGCCAGCCCGTCGAGCAGCCGCGTCTGCGCGTCCAGGTGCGGGCCGTCCAGCATGGCGCGGGCCTCCCGCAGGCCGGAGGCGGACAGCACCGCCTGCGGGACGTCGGCGGCGTCGGTCACGGACGCCAGCTCGGCCATCCACACGCCGTCAGGCGCGATCTCGTCGGCGCCGCCGGTGCCGTCGTTGTCCGAGGCCGCGGCGACACGGGCGGCGGCCTCCGTGGCCAGGCGGGTCTTCCCCGCGCCGCCCGGGCCGACCAGCGTGATGAGCCGGTAGGACGTCAGGGCCTTGCCGACCTGGTCGACCTCGTTGTCCCGCCCGACGAAGCTGGTCAGCTGGGCCCGGAGGTTGGTGCGACGCCGGGGCGGCGCGGCCGGGGGAGCGGTCTCGGCGGCCGTCCCGCGCAGCACCTCCAGGTGCATAGCCTGCGTCGCCCGGCCGGGATCGATGCCCAGTTCCTCGGTCAGCCGGGACCGGAGCCGCTCGTAGGCGGCGAGAGCCTGGGCCTGCTGGCCGGTGGCGGCCAGGGCCCGCATCAGCAGCGCGGCGATCTTCTCGTCGAGGGGGTTCTCGACCGCCAGGGTTTCCAGCGCGGCCACGTGAGCGGCGGCTCTCCCGGCGTCCAGTTCGGCGGCGATCCACCGGGCCAGGGTGTCGAGGCGCAGCCCGGCCAGCCGCTGGGCGTGGGACGCCGCGAACGCCCCGACGTCCTCCAGTGCGGGGCCGCGCCACAGGGCCAGCGCCTCTTCGCCGGAGCCGGCGGCGGCAAGCCGTTCGAAGCGGAGCGCGTCCACGTCGTCGGGTGTGATGGCGAGCCGGTACCCGGCGGCCGACTGCTCGATCGCGGTCGCGCCCCCGAGGGCCCGGCGGGCCCGGGAGACGAGGGTCTGCAGGGCGTTCGGCAGGTCAGCGGGCGGGTTCTCGCCCCAGACGGCCTCGGCCAGCGTGGACGTGCTCACCGGCCGGCCGCCCGCGAGCGCCAGCCGGGCGATCAGGCCGCGCAGCCGGGCGCCGGCGACGGGACAACGGTTCCCGTTGTCGTCGGTCACCTCGAAGGGCCCCAGCAGCGCAATCCGCACGTGGCCATTCTCGCCGGCCGGGCAAGCGGTTTAGTCAGCCGCGCCCAAAAGGCGGGGAACAGGGCATACGGGCATCCCTGGCAGCTCAGGCCTGAGCGACGGCGGTAAGATCCATGGTTGCCAATTTCCGGGAACCGGGAGCGAACCGGGCCCCTGAGCAGAGCGGATGCGTTCATATGAAGCGGACGCGGCGGGACCGGTGTCCCGGCGTGCTGCGGCCCTGGCCGGCCGACGACGGGCTGCTGGTCCGCCTGAGGCTGATCGGCGGCCGCGTCCCGTCATCCGCGCTGCGCTCCCTCGCCGACGTGGCGCGAGCGCACGGTGACGGACGCGTCTACGTGACGGTCCGGGCGAACCTGCAGGTACGCGGGCTGCGGGCACTCCCGGGCAGCCAACTGGACCCGGCGGCGATGGCGGCCATCGAGAAAACCGGCCTGGTACCGTCGCCCCGCCACGACCTGGTGCGCAACGTCCTCGTCTCCCCCCAGACCGGACTGGCGGATACCGGCACGGGCCGGGGCGGCCGCGCCGACCTCCGCCCCGTCGCCGCCGAACTCGACCGGCTGCTGCTCGCCTCCGAACGGCTCTCCGGCCTGCCCGGCCGGTTCCTGTTTGTCCTCGACGACGGACGCGGCGACATTCTGGACCGCGACTGCGACCTGGGCCTGGTCGCCCTCGGCCCGGATACCGTTCAGCTGCGGGTCGGCCGGGGCTGGGGCCCCGTCGTGCCCGTGAGGGAAGCGGCCGGACGGCTGACCGGGCTCGCGCGCGAGTTCCTGACGGCCCGGGGGAGCGGCCCCGGCGCCCCCTGGCACGTCGCCGAACTCCCCGAACCCTTGCGGCCGCCGGCGGAACCCGATCCCCGGATACCGGAACCCGGCGAACCCCTGCCGTACGGGGACGTGCCGGGCGGGCGCCATATCCCCGTGCCCGATGAGGGGCTCACCCCGGCGAGCGTCGCCGAGCTGACCGCCGGGGTGCCCGGAGTGATCGTCACGCCCTGGAAGGGCGTACTAGTGCCAGATGGTTGGGAGAACGGATGAGGCCGCCTCGCCGCTACGAATACGTCGACAACGGGGCGGAGATCTACGTTGACTCCTTCGCCACGATCCGCCGCGAGGCCGACCTCAGCGGTGTCCCGGCGGACGCCGAGAAGCTCGCCGTCCGGATGATCCACGGGTCGGGCCAGGTCGACCTGGCTACTGACCTGGACATCCACCCCGACCTGGTCACCAAGGCAAGGGCCGCCCTGAACGCGGGCGCGCCGATCCTGTGCGACGCCACCATGGTCGCCACCGGGGTAACCCGCGGCCGGCTGCCCGCATCGAACCAGGTCCTGTGCTTCCTCGGCGACGAAAAGGTACCCGCGCTGGCCCGCGACTGGGGCACCACCCGGACGGCGGCCGCCGTGTCCCTGTGGGAACCGCACCTGGACGGGGCCGTGGCCGCCGTCGGCAACGCCCCCACGGCCCTGTTTCACCTGCTGGAAATGATCCTCGACGGGACGCCGCGGCCCGCCGCGATCGTCGGCTGCCCGGTCGGGTTCATCGGCGCCGCCGAGTCCAAGCGCGCCCTGGCGTCGTTCCGTGACGACCACGGCATCGACATCCCGTACGTGACGGTGCGGGGACGCCGGGGCGGTTCGGCGATGACGTCGTCGGCCCTCAACGCGCTCGCGCAGGAAAAAGAATGAGCGGCCGCCTGTACGGGGTCGGGGTCGGGCCCGGCGACCCGGAACTCATCACCCTGAAAGCCGCGAGACTCATCGGCGACGCCGGCGTGATCGCCTACCACGCGGCGGTGGGCAAGGACTCCAACGCGCGCCGCATCGCCGCCGGGCTGTTTCCCGGGAACGTCATCGAGGAACGGCTGGAGTACCCGGTGACGACCGGGACCACCAGCCATCCCGGCGGGTACGACGGGGCCCTGGGCGCCTTCTACGAGGAGGCCGCGGCACGGCTGGCCGCGCATCTCGACGCGGGCCGCGACGTCGTCGTCCTGGCCGAGGGCGACCCGCTGTTCTACGGCTCCTACATGTACATGCACGACCGGCTGTCGGACCGGTACGAGGCCGGGATCGTGCCCGGGGTGCCCGCGTTCGCCGCCGGCGCCGCCGCGGCCGGGACGCCGCTCGCCCGGCAGACCGACGTGATCACCGTGCTCCCCGGCACCATGCCCGAACCCGAACTGGCCCGCCGGCTCGCCGACACCGACGCCGCCGTCATCATGAAACTCGGGCGGACCTTCCCCGCCGTGCGCCGGGCCCTCGAGGCCGCCGGGCGGCTGGAACACGCCGTGTACGTCGAGCGGGCCTCGATGCCGGAGCAGCGGTGGCTGCCGGTCGCTGAGGTGGACGCCGGGTCCGTTCCGTACTTCTCGCTCATCGTCGTGACCGGGGACAGCCGCAACGGGCGCCGCTCGCGGGACGCGCCTGCGGCCTCCACGCCGGTCCGGCCGGAAGGCCGGGCCGCCGCCGAGCTCCTGGTCGTCGGCCTCGGACCGGGCCCGGACGAGTGGCTGACCCCGGAGGCCTCGGCCGCGCTGGCCACGGTGGACCATGTGGTCGGTTACGGACCTTACGTCAACCGGATTTCCCAACGGACCGGGCTTACCCGCCACGCGTCAGGCAACACGGTCGAGGTGGACCGGGCGCGGTTCGCGCTCGACCTGGCCGCGTCCGGCGAGAAGGTCGCCGTCGTGTCGGGCGGGGACGCCGGGGTGTTCGGGATGGCCGCCGCCGTGTACGAGGCGGCCGAAGACCCCGCCTACGCCGGCGTCGCGATCCGGGTCCTGCCCGGAGTCAGCGCGGTCCAGGCGGTCGCCGCCCGGGCCGGGGCCCCGATCGGCGCCGACTTCGCGGTCCTGTCCCTGTCGGACCGGCTCAAGCCGTGGGACGTCATCGAACGGCGCCTGCGGGCGGTCGCGTCGGCCGACCTGGTGCTCGCGATCTACAACCCGGCCTCCCGGTCGCGCCGCGAGCAGGTCGCCGTCGCGCGGAAGGTCCTGCTGTCGTGCCGGGAACCCGGCACGGTCGTCGTCGTCGGCCGGGACATCGGGCGCGCCGGGGAGGCACTGGAAGTGACCACCCTCGGGGAACTGGATCCGGACACCATCGACATGAAATGCCTGCTCATCGTGGGCGCGTCCGGCACGCGGGCCGGGAACGCCGGCGTCTGGACGCCGAGGTTCGTCCGATGACCGTGCATTTCGTCGGGGCCGGGCCGGGAGCCGCCGACCTGCTGACCGTGCGGGCGACCCGGCTGCTGGGCGCGGCCGGCGTCGTCCTGTACCCGGGCACCTACCTCGACCCGGACGTGCTCTCCCACGTCAGCCCGTCCGCCGAGCTCATCGACACGCAGGGCCTGAACCTTTCCCAGATCACCGCTCGCCTGGTTTCCGCTCACCGGGACGGAAAGGACATCGTCCGGCTGGCCTCAGGCGACCTGTCGGTCTACTCCGCCCTCTCCGAGCAGACCCGGCGGCTCGACGAGGTCGGCGTGCCGTGGGACGTCACCCCCGGAGTGCCCGCCTACGCCGCCGCGGCCGCGGCCGTCGGCCGCGAGCTCACGGTGCCGCTGATCGCCCAGTCCGTGATCCTGACCCGCACCCAGGCCCGGTCGACCGCGATGCCGCCGGGGGAGTCCCTGGACGCGTTCGCCGCCACCGGAGCCACCCTCGTCCTGCACCTGGCCATCACCCGGACCCGGGAACTGATGGAGCGGATCGAGCCCCGCTACGGCGCCGACTGTCCCGTCACCGTGGTCTACCGGGCCAGCCAGCCCGGCGAGATCACGCTCCGGGGCACGGTCGCGACCATCGCCGGCCAGGTCGAGGAGGCGGGCCTGAAACAAGCCGCCGTGATTCTCGTGGGCCGCGCCCTCGACCCGCGCGCAGGCGGCGAGTCCTACCTGTACGACGCCTCCCGGGAACGCCGGAACCGTACCTGAACCGCTACATTCCGCCATGATCTGGCTCCCGGCGGTGCCAGTATGGCGGGATGCGACTGAGCTGGCTGGACCCGGGACTGCTGCGGGACCGGGATTACCGGCGGTACTGGGCCGGGGAGACCGTCAGCGGCGCCGGGTCGGCGATGGCCGTGGTCGCCATGCCGCTGACGGCGGTGCTGGTGCTGCACGCGGGCGCGTTCGAGGTCGGGATGCTCCAGGCGACGGCGTGGCTGCCGTCCCTCCTCGTCGGCCTCCCGGCCGGCGCCTGGGTCGACCGGACGCGCCGGCGGCCGGTCATGGTGGCGGCCGACCTGGTCTCCCTCGCCCTGTTCGCCAGCGTCCCGGTCGCCGCCTGGGCGGGGGTGCTCACGATCTGGCAGCTGGTCGCGGTCGCGTTCGGCGGCGGCGTGGCGCGGGTTTTCTTCTCGGCGGCGAACCCGGCCTTCCTGCGCTCGGTCGTGCGGGAGAAAGACCGGAGCGAGGGCCGGGCCAAGATGGAGGCCGGTTTCTGGGCGGGCGAGCTGGTCGCCCCGGGCCTGGCCGGACTGGCCGCGCAACTGCTGGGCGCGGTGACCGGGCTGCTGGCCAACGCGGTGAGCTTCGCCGTCTCGGCGTACTGCCTGATCCGGGTCCGTACGGTCGAGCCGGAGACGGCACCCGCGCCCGCGCGGGCGCGGGGCTCGCTCCGCCAGGAGATCGCTGAGGGCCTCCTGTTCCTCCTGCGCGATCCCTACCTGCGGGTGGTGGCCGCCTACTGCGGCGTGGCCAACTGCGCCGAGTGCGTGATGGACGCCGTCGTCGTCGTGTTCCTGGTCCGGACCGTGGGCCTGGGCGCCGGAACGACCGGCGTCCTGATGGCCGCCGCCGGTGCCGGGGGACTGATCGGCTCCCTGCTGGCCACGCGGATCGGCCGGCGGCTGGGCACCGCGCGCGGCTACCTGCTGGCCATCGCGGTGTGCTCGCCCTTCGCTCTCCTTCTCCCGCTGACCTTCCCCGGCTTCGGGATGATGCTGTACGCGGTTGGCATGCTGGCGTACCTGATCGGGGTCTCCGTCTCCAACGTGCTGGGCCAGACGTTCACCATGAACTACGTGCCCGATCATCTGCTCGGCCGGTACAGCAGCACGCTGGGCCTGGTTATCCGCGGCACCCAGCCGCTGGGCGCCGCTGTCGGCGCCGTGATCGGCGGTGCGGCCGGGCCCCGCGCCGCGATGTGGACCGCCACCGCGGCGATCACGCTGAGCGCCGGCATCGCGTTCCTCGGTCCGGCCCGCAAGCGGCGCGACCTCCCCACCGCCTACCCGGCCGCGGAGGACCCCGTGCCGGATGCCGGA
>Ga0131853_10019302_pt1 | contig 12406 bp, 9 predicted proteins | sample TergutLab28metaG_FD_92764 | JGI IMG/M metagenome (GOLD analysis project Ga0131853, IMG submission 92764) | Labiotermes labralis P1 segment gut microbial communities from Petit-Saut dam, French Guiana - Lab288 P1 (version 2) (version 2) | ecosystem: Host-associated > Arthropoda: Insects >...
CCCTTTGTTGTATCACAAGTATAAGTAAAGTTGTTGTCTGTTCAATCCCCCTTGGATTATTACACAAGTAAACAGTTTCACTGACGCTGGAAGACTTGTGACCGACTCAAGCAACTGCAAGAAGCAAATGCGAACGTACATGATTAATTTATGGTGTTCATGAATACAAAACACACACCCTTAAGGTGAAGCACTTTTAGAACCCTTTGTTCTCCTTATTCACACGCTTATGATGAAGCACTGTTAGAACCCTTTGTTCTCCTTATTCACACCCTTGTGGTGAAGCACTGGTTATCCCTTGTGGAAACAACTCGCAGACCGACTGACTGCCAGCGAGACGCGCACTCAAGTACTGAAGCTAGCTGGACGACTGAAGCTGGGCGACTGATGATGAATGCGTCATGCAACGCGGTCACGATTTGTGCAATCACTTGCAAGAAAGAAAATTTAAATGTAAAAATTCTGCTCTTAGCGTAAGAGAAAATTTTATATAATTAAGCAAGTAAATGATTAACAAATATATGTAAATACGTACGTTAAATTTAATTAGTATGTAAGTAAGTAATTAATAATTAAGTAGGTATGTAATTATATATAAGGGTTAAAATGTATGTATGTATTTTTGGAAGCGAGTAAGTATTTATTTAATTAAATATGTAAGTAATAATATAAGTAAAATAGTATATAAAACGTATGAATTTGAATAATTATGTAACAAAGGAATTTTGTAAGTTAGTAAGCATGTATGTCAGTAAGGAACAAACAAAGAAAGTAAGTATGAAATTAGTTTGTAAGTAAGTAATGATGTAAATATATACAATAGTGTAAATAAGTAAGAATACTAGTAAGTAAGTACGTAAATAAATAAGAATATATGTATGTGTTTATTTCAGTAATTATGTTGGTAATTGTGTAAGAAATTAAGTAATTAATTCCGTACGAAACTACGTAGTAAATAAGTAGTTAAGTATGTTACTATGTAATTATGTAAGTAATTAATTAATATGTAATTAAGCATGCAATTATGTATGTAGGTTTGTGAGTATGTATGTATGTATGTATGTTATTCAGTACGTATATATGTAAGTAAGTAAATATGAAAGAATATAAATTCGGAAATAAATAAATAAATTTTATGTAAATAAATAATTTTGTAAGAAAGTAATTATGTAAGTTAAGAAGCATGTATATATGTAAGGAAAACAAAGGATTTAAATATTTAATTATGTATGTAATTAGGTAAGTTTGTATGTAATTTTGTGTGTAATTAAGTAAGAGTATATGTAAGTAAGTATATAATGAAATAAGTCTAAAATTATGTACTTAATCAAGTAAGCATGTAAGTAATTAATTCAGAAAAAAGTAAGTAGTTAAGTATGTAAGTAAGTAATTAAATAAGCATGTAAAAAAATATGTAAGTAATTATTGAAGAAAGAAATTAATTTATAAATTTTTAATTAAGTAAGTGTATAAGTAAGTGCATAAGTAAGAAAGTTAGTAAGTAATTATATATGTAATTATGGAAGTAAATAAACTAATAATAAAGAAATGAAGAAGTTAAAAAATAAATAAAAATAGAAGCAAAGAATAAGAAGGAAACAAGTAAATTTATAAGTAAGTAAATATGCAAAGAAAATATATAATTACGTGTTTATGTAAGTAAGTAAGTAAGTAACTATGTAAGTAATCAATGGTGTACGTAATTAAGCATGTAGTAAATAAATAAGTGAATAAGTAATTTATTGTAAAAGTTAGTAGTTATCTATCTAAGTAAGCAAGTCAGAAAATAAATACGTATATATGTAATTAAATATGACTTTAAGTAACTATTTAATTAAAATAGTTTTTATATAATTATTTGTGTAAGTAAGTAACTACGTAAGTATATATGTAAATATATAGAGAAAATAAGTAAGAAAATAATTAAATAGTAAGTATGTAAGTAAGTAATTAATTATGTAGGTGAGTGTGGTAGGAAGCATATTTGTAAGTAATGATGTAGTTAAATATGTAATTAATTATGTAAGTAAGTAATATAATGTGTATGTACTTGTATAAGTAAATCATTAAACAAAATTTATATATCTAAATAATTAAGAATGTAGGAAATAAATTATGTAATTGAGTAAAATAGTAAATATGTATATAATTAATTATGAATTTAAGAATGTATACAACTTAGTTTACAAGGAAATAAAAATGTGAATAATTAAGTAAGAAAATTGTAAGTAAGTAATCATTTATGAAAGTTAATGGCCAAGTATTATAGTATGTAAGAACGTATGTTTTAAGTAATTAAGTATGCGAGAAGGAAGTATGTAAGCATATAAGCAAATAAGTAAAGAAGAAATTAGAAATAAATGTATAAGTTTAAGTGATTAAGTAAATACATAAAAGTAAATTTAAAAAAATATATATATAAGATTATAAATAAGTAAGTAAGAAAATTGTGAAGCAAAAAGTTATTTAAATAAATTAATATATATATATATATAATAATTTAGGTTGTTACAATTCAAAGGAGAACAAAGAGTTCTAATAGTGCTTCACCACAAGGGTGTGAATAAGGAGAACAAAGGGTTCTAATAGTGCTTCAATATAAGGGTGTGATTAAGGAGAACAAAGAGTTCTAATAGTGCTTCAACATAAGGGTGTGAAAAAGGAGAACAAAGGGTTCTACTAGTGCTTCACCATAAGGGTGTGAATAAGGTGAACAAAGGTTCTAATAGTGCTTCACCATAAGGATGTGACTAAGGAGAACAAAAGTTCTAGCAGTGCTTCACCATAGGGGTTTGTGTTTTGTGTTCATGAACACCTTATATTAATTAAGTACATTTCTGTTTTGTGTTTACCAGTGATTGTTAAGAGTAATAAATTATTTGAACCAGCTTCATATATATTGGAAGAGATTGTTAAACCAACTTGTGTTCGAACCAGAGCGAACATAAAATTTTTGTTCCTTCGGGCACGGATATAACTAGAAAGGATGCGACATAAAGTTTATTGGCCTTCCTGAACTGGATAAACCTTCAGAATTACTGGTTTTTTTTGGTGCTGCGAAAATTTGTTTACGCGCATAGAAGCCACTCTATATTACTCAACTCGCTAACAAAGGAAACGCGGCATAATCTGTGACGTCACTTTAGAACGAGCCATTCGTGCGACATAATACGAATTACCCACGGCAAGCGTCGGGATTCACCCCAATAAGGCGAACAACGGAGATCCTCGAGTAATAAAGACATTTTACAAAGTCACCAACACATTTTCCAGACGGGCCAATAAAACACCCACCAAGACAGCGGTCGACCCACACATCATGGATATAGCACGACGTACGCAGCTAATTAAGCAACGAAGCGTAGCAAGAGGAATGCTGTCACGCATTCAGAACTTCATTGAAAGAGGTGATCAAAAAATAAACGACATTCAGGTGAGATGTAACAAACTGCCAGATATTTTCAATAGATATTATATTGCACAAAGTGAATTGGAGTTATCAGATGACACAGATCACACTGGTGATAGAGAATTATTTGAAAACCAATACTATCAAGTTGAAGCCAGGTTCAATGAACTTTTACATCCTGTATTAGACCCACCGTCCAGACGTAGCTCACCAAGGAGCAGCCTGTCAGGTCACAGCAATCTCACTCCGAGGTCATATACAAGTAGTACACATATTAAACTACCAACCATTGCATTGCCAAACTTTGAAAGTGACATGTGCAGTTGGTTATATTTCAGAGACACATTTGAGGCATTAGTTGTTAACAGTAGAACTCTGTCTAATGTCCAGAATTTCCACTACCTCATTGCTTCACTCAAGAATGAAGCCAAAGATTTAATAAGTGATTTAAAAATTACAAATGATAACTTTCTTGTTGCCTGGCAATTAGTAACACAGCGTTACAATAACAAACGATTAATTGCCATGATGCATGCTAAGCATTTATATCATACGCCCCCAAGTAAGGAAGGGAGACGCATCATCATTGCGCCAATTAATTAATCATGTGTCAAGCAACATGAATGCTTTACAAGCATTATCACTGAATGTGCCTGTACAAATTTAATGTTAAATTATTTGATGCTAGCGACACTCGACCCTGAAACACAACGAGAATGGGAGCTTATCATCGCCTCACGCGCAGATACTCCAACAACTGCAGAATTGGTCACATTCCTGGAATCAAGATGCAGAGCTTTTGAGCTACTTCAGACAACTCAATCACTGAAGGTAGTTCCTAATAATTCACGCTCATCACAATTAATCGGAAACTAGGTTAGTAAATCCCATTCCAACGTAGCAACACGGCTACAGTGCTCTTTGTGTAATGGATCACATAGACTGTTTAAATGTGATAAATTTCTCATAATGCAAGCTGAACAACACTTTAACCATGCGAAGCAATCAGGACTTTTTTTTAATGCTTGCAACCATTTACTAGAATTCACACATGTTCGAAACAAGTTTGCCGTCAGTGTCACAAGACACATTATACCTTGCTGCACATAGACAGGTAAATTCAGTCAATTAATGACAAAGGGTCAGTAACCAACGGTCGTGAAGATGCAAGAGGCAGTTCAACTGCAGAAGTTAATATATATTGTTCATTTAAGGGCAGAACCAGAAATCAAATTCTACTTGTCACAGCCATCGTGGAAGTTCAGAATAAATCTGGTCAATATATTCCATGCAGAGCATTGTTAGAGAGTGCTTCTCAGTCACACTTCATAACAGAAAGGTGTGTACAACGTTTGACGTTTTCCAGAACCCAGACACATGCATCAATACAGGGCATATCTAGTGTCAACACTGAGACATATCACAGTGTCTCATTACATTTAAGGCCTAGGCATACAGATTGGCACACAACACTTAACTGTGCCATCCTGTCTCACATTACTGGTACCACACCTTCCAAAAAGTTAGACAAAAATACCTGGATGATTCCCAAGGACATCAGGTTGGCTGATGAACAATTTGATCAACCAGGAGACATTGATCTACTCATTGGAGCTGACTTATTCTACGAGATGCTTCGATCAGGCAGAAGGACACTTCCTGGCAAATATCCAGTTCTACAAGAGACAGTTCTTAGCTGGACACTCTCAGGTCGAACTCCATCCACTACTATACAGCATGACCCTCAGCATACATTTCTGCTCCTAGAAGACAGCAGTCTGGAGCATAATTTAAACCGCTCCAGGGAAGTGGAAACGTGGAACAATCCACCATGACAAAGGAGAAACAAGCCTGTGAAATACACTTCATTTAAAACAAAACCCAACAACCAAATGTAAGATAAGTTCTCAGACTGCCAACAAAGATGGATCCCAAGCAACTTGAATCTTTTCGCCTCTCTGCAGAGCGAAGAATACATGCAATTGAACGCAGACTGGAACGAGAACCAGAATTCATCATTCAAAACCACAATTTCATGAAGGAATATGAAGAATTAGGTCACATGGAACCAGTGAACTCTCGAGAGGGGAGGCAACTATGCTACGTTCTACCACGTCCTGCAATCTTCAAGGAAACAAGTACCACGACAAAGACTCGAGTTGTGTTCGATGGAAGTGCCAAGACTTCCAATGGATTTTCACTAAATGACATACTACAAGCAGGTCCTACTGTGCAACAGGTTCTGTGTTCCATTGCACTGCGGTTCAGAACCCATTAAGTGTGTTTCACAGCTGACATAGCAAAGATGTACAGGCAGATTAACGTACATCCACAAGATAGGGATCTACAAAGAATTCTATGGAGATACCCTTCTGATGAAATCATCCAAGTGTTCAACCTCACCACTGTAACATATAGAACTTCTTTAGCTCTATATTTGGCAAACACGTTGCCTAAAGAAGCTAGCAGATGACAACAAGTGTCACAACCCAAGGGGTGCTCATATGCTGCGCAATGATTTTTATGCTGATGATTTACTAAGGACACCTCTACCATAGAAGATGCAATTAAGGTGCAACAAGAAATTTAAACTCTGCTTCTAACAGCAGGATCTACTTTGAGAAAGTGGGAATCAAACCACTCTGCATTCTTGGATAATATTCCAAGGGAGCTGCAAGAAACACAACAGACATTATCCCTGGATAATGAAGATGGAGTTACAATGCTCGGATTACTATCGAATCCAAGAAATGATCAGGTGCAAGTGAAAAAGAACACCACACAGGTGCAACAAACAAAATCCACAGCGAGTACAAGACGAGAGATGCTAGCAACTACAGCTTCAATATTTGATTCTCTCGCACTGCTCAGTCCAGCTGCCATTGCAAACAAGATATTTCTACAGAAACTCTGGCAAGACAAATTACAATGCGATGAATTATTTCCAGCTCACCTGCAACAACAATGGAATCAGCTGCTACAAACAATTCCTAAATTGTCACAAATCAAGATAAACCGTAACGTTATCTGCTCCAATGCTGTCAACATACAAATACATGGATTCTGTGACATCAGTTAAAGAGCCTAAGGAGCCGGCCTCTAAATTCGCTCCACAGACAGTAACAAAAAGTTATCTTGCGAAATTCTCTGCTCCACATCAAAGTTGGCACCAATGAAACAATTAACTACACAAAGATTGGAACTTTGTGCAGCCATATTTTTTCCACACTGAACAAGAAGGCCATAGGCGCCCTCAACTTAACAATAAATTAGTCCTCAATATGGACAGATTCTTCTATTGTACTCACATGGATAGAGGTCCACCAAACAAATGGAAGTTATTTGTAGGCAACAGAGTTACTCTTATTCAAGAGGAAACAGCATCAGCTTCATGGAGACATGTGCCATCTCAATCTAATCCTTCTGATCTCAATTTAAGTGTAATTGAACCTAAAACTCTGTCAACATCCAAACTATGGTGGAAGGGACCACAATGGCTTTCACAGGACCCATCCAGCTGGCCTAAAACGGAAATGAACAAATCCACAAACACCCTGGAAGTCAGAAATGTGCACGTTGCATTTATACAACTTCCAGAAGACATCACACAAGGATTTTCCAATTTGAACAGATCCATTAGAGTATTTGGATACTGCAAGAGATTCATAAGCAAATGCAGAAATACCAAGGCCAACAGGAAATCAACTATCCTATCCACACAAGATAATGAACAGGCTCTAATTTGCTGTGTGAAGATAGTACAACAAATTTCTTATGCACAAGAAATGAGGAATTTAATGGAACAACAAGAGGTTGAAACCAGCAGTTCTCTCAATACACTGCTTCACTTCATTGATAAGGAAGGTCCTCTCACAGTGGGAGGAAGATTACAGCAATCCACGCTTCCGTATCAAATAATGCATCAGATGATTTAACGTTCAAATCATCACTTCACAAAATTGGTTGTCTCAGCAGAGCACATAAGACTTCACCAGGCTGGGCCACAACTTCTAATAGCATCTCTACGAGGGAAATATTGGATTCCAAAAATAAGGAACTTGGTGAAAACAGTCACTCATCAGTGCCTAACATGCTATAGATTCAAGGCACAAGCAACACAACAGCTGATGTGTGAGCTGCCATCAACACGAGTACAATCTTCGAGGCCATTCCACACTACAGGCGTGAATTATGCTGGACCAATATCACTCAGATTCGGACCACCACGTAACAAAACCGTAACAAAAGTTTACATTGCTCTATTTTTCCGCTTCGTGACTAAGGCTGTTCACTTTGAAGTCGTCACAATCTTAACCACAGAAGCATTTCTTCCTGCCCTGAGAGGTTTCATTCCACGTCGAGGGAAAACAAGGACCATTTATTCAGACAATGTTACCAACTTTCAAGGTGCTGCCAATGAACCTCATGTAATCTACAAAATGCTTCAAAATGTCACAGATGGCAACAGTACGAGACTTCATGGCCACTGAAGGATGCGAATGGAAATTCATTCCACCACATGGAACTCACTTTGGAGGATTATGGGAAGCAGCAGTGAAATCCGTGAAGTATCATCTGCGAAGGACACTAGGTTCTCAGGTTGCCAATTACGAGGAACTGTGCAAATTACTTGCTGAGCTAGAGGTCTGTCTGAACTCCAGACCCTGTGTGCCTTATCTTGTGATCCTTTCAACCCAAGTTACTTGTCTCCTGGAAATTCTCTAATTGATGAACCACTTACCCAATTACCTGCTGCTGACTTTACTGTTGTCAAATGCAATAGAATTTCCAAGTGGCAAACCTATCAACAACAACTGCAACAGTTCTGGCAACCTTGTTCATCCGACTACCTCCAGAGTCTGCAACAGCGTCAACACTGGCAGAGGACATCCCGTAACCTACAACCAGGAGATCTCGTCCTGCTGAGGCAGGACAAAACAGCACCTCTCCACTGGCCGACAGCTGTAATCACCAACATACATCCAGGGAAGGATGGCATCGTCCGGGTGGTCACAATTAGGAGACCCAAGGGTGTATTTGATCGTTCCATCATAAATTTTGCCCATTACCGCGTGTGAATAGTGAGCTATAGTGTCATTGTTTCTGGGGTTGGCAGTATGTTACGCTAAGTGCAGATTATTTATAGTTGGATTTTTTGCAAATAAAATGCGTAACATTGGTGTAGTTATTTCACAACTCGTGAACTTGTGAAATGACGTAATCCTCATGAGATATGAAACGTCATAGCTTCGTTCTTTTTCAAGCCAGCTTCGCTTCGCTTTGAGTGCACGTCTTGCCAGCATCAGTCGGTCTGTGTGTCCTTTCTACAGGGGAATAAGCAGGCAATTTAGGTTTTTACAATTCAAAGGAGAACAAAGAGTTCTAATAGTGCTTCACCATAAGGGTGTGAATAAGGAGAACAAAGGGTTCTAATAGTGCTTCACCAAAGGGTGTGAATAAGGAGAACAAAGGGTTCTAATAGTGCTTCGCCATAAGTGTGTGAATAAGAGAACAAAATTTCTAGGAGTGCTTAACCATAAGGTTGTGAATAAGGAGAACAAGTGTTCTAATAGTGCTTCACAATAAGGGTGTGATAAGGAGAACAAGGGTTCTAATAGTGCTTCACAATAAGGGTGTGATAAGGAGAACAAGGGTTCTAATAGTGCTTCACCATAAGTGTGTGAATAAGGAGAACAAGGGTTCTAATAGTGCCTCACCATAATGGTGTGTGTTTTGTATTCATGAAAAACTTAAATTAATTAAGTACATTTCTGTTTTGTTTTTACCAGTGATTGTTAATAGTAATACATTTTTTGAACCAGCTTCATATATATTGGAACAGATTGTTCAACCAACTTATGTTCGTACCAGAGCGAACAATGTAAGAATATATGTAAATGAATTAAATAACATTGTATGTTTGTATTTATATAAGTAAGGATATAAGTAAATATTTAAGTCAGTAAGAAAGTAAGAATTTAATTATGTAAGTAATTAATTAAATAAGCATATCAGAACTTTAGTAAGTAATTATTGAAGGAATTAATTAATATATAATTATGCAAATAAGTAAGTACATAAATAGGTAAGTAAGAAAGTAAATACGTAATTACGTACGCAAATATATACGTAAATATATATGTTAATAAATAAATAAGTAAGGAAAAAAGAGCTAATAAATAAGTAAGTAAATAATTAAATAATAAGCTTTAATCAAGTTTTTATAAGTAAGTACATATGTAAGAATATATGTAATGAAATATTTATGTAAGTAAGTACGTAATTAATTATATAAGTAAATATGTAAATACGTAAATAAATTATTAAGTATATAAGTAAGTAATTATGTAGGTTTTTAATTAAGTATTATGAAATTAAATAATTAATGATGTAATAAAATACGTATTGAAATAAATATAAAATAAATTAAGTATGTAATTAAGTAAGTATGGTAGAAAGTAAGGAATTAAGTAAACAAATTTGTAAAGAATTAATAATTATGGATGAAAATAAGTAAGTAATTAAGTATATAATTAATTAAGTAAATGTGTAATAAATATTTAATTAAATTACTATATAAGTAAGCATGTAAATAAGTAAGTAAGTATTTCAGTAAATATGGAAGTAAATATGTAAGGATATAAGAAAGAATTTATTAACGTATGTAAATATTTAAATAAATAAATATCAATGGAATTAATTAAGTAATATAGAAATTTGTAAATATCGGTTTAAGAATGTAATTATGGAATTACAAATATAAGTAAATCAGTAAGTAATTAATGAAATATATAAAAAATAAAAGAATAAATAATTAAGTAAAACAATAAGTAAATAATTAAGTATGTATACAAGAATGTATTCAATTAAGTTAGAATATAAGGAAGTATGTAGGTAAGTAAGTACGTGAATAAGTACATAAAGATGTAATAAAGTGGGTAATTAAGGAAATATTTAATAGTATGTAGTTATGTATGTAAGTAATTATATAAGTAAGAGTGGAAATATATAAGTAAGTAAGAATGTACGTAGGTATGTAAGAAAATAGATAAGTGAATATGTAAGTAAGGAAATAAATAATAATACAAGTAATTAAATTGAAATCTTTACACGTAAGTATTAAATTACATACGAATATATGTAAGGAAATAAATAAGTAAGTACATAAGTAAATTATAATGAAATTAAGTAAATAATAATGAAAGAATTTAAGTAAGTAAATAAGTGAGTAATTCTTTAAGTAAGTAAATAAATTTGTAAGTTATTGAATAAGAAATTATATAATTAGTTAAGTAATTCAGTAAGTAAGCAATTATCTAATTAAATAAGTGAGAACATAAGTAATTAGTTAATTAAGTAAATAAATAATTACGTAAATAAGTAAGCATGTACATAATTATTTAAATAATTAAGTAAGGATGTCATTACTAAAGTACTCAAGTATGTAATTTTGATAGTAAAATGTAATTAAGTCACTATATAACAAAGTAAGTAAATAATTAAATAAGTAATAAATGAGTATGTGTTTATAAAAGTAAGAAAGAAAGTACGTAATTAAGTAAGGAAAGAAGGAAGCATTTAAATCACTAAGTAAATAAGTAATTATGTAAATATGTAACTAAATAAATTATATATGTAAGTAAGTAAGTAAGTAATTGTGAATATAATAAGTTAGTAAGTAATTAGGTAAGTTGCTAAAAAGTTATTTGAATAAGTTAATATGTATGTGTGTATGTTTGTAAGTAAGTAAATAGGTAGGAAGACATGTAGGCACCCATGAAAGGCGGTAAGTATTTAAGTCTGTAAGTAAGAGATTAAAAAATTCTGTAAGTATATAAGTAATTATGTAAGTAAGTGTGTAAATAAATAAGTAAATAAGAAATTAAATTAGAAATTAAATAGGTAAGTATATATATAATTATATAAGTAAGTAATTAATTAAATAAGTGTGTATGTAATTAAATATATATGTATGTAAGTAAATGAGGATATAAGCAAGTAAATAAGAATTTAATTAATTAAGTATTTAAAAACGTGTGTAAGGAAGTATGTATGGGAATAAGTATGTAAGTATGAAATTAAGTATTTAAATAAGTAAGTAAGAATATAGTATTATGTAAGAAAGTAAGTGGGTAATAAATAATTACATATAAAATTCAATAAGGGTGTAGTAAGGTAAGTAATTAATAATATTTTGTGTGTGTAGGCATTTAAATAACTAAGTTAGGAAGTAGGTAACTAAGTGTATAAGTAAGTAACTAAGTAAGTGTGGATGTATGTAAATAAGAAATTAAGTATGTAAATAAGTAAGTAAATAAATATAGAAATAAGCACAAAAGTATGTATGTATGTATTTATATAAGTGTTTATGAAAATAAGAGAGAATGTACGTAATTATTTAAGTGAGTTCTAGTATAAGTAAATAAATAATAAATTAATTAAATATTGAATAAGTATCTATTTATGTATGCAAATAATTAAATAAGAAGTTCAGAAAAGAAAAAACTATATAAATAATTATATATTTTCATATGTATGTATGTCTGTAATAATGTAAGTAAATAATTAAGTAATGAAAATACACATATATATGTAAATAATCAATTAGGTTTGTAAGTAATTAACTAACCATTGAAGTATGAATGTAAATACGTGTGTAAGAATGTTTTTTAGGAATTATTTATTTAAGCAATTAAGTAGGCATCAAATAATTAAGTATATATGTAAATAAGAAATTACGTAATTAAGCACGTAAGTATATGAGCGAGTAAGTATATAATTAAGTAATTATATAAGAGACTATGTAAGCAAATAAGTAATAAGTATATAAGTAAATATGTAGGTAATAAGTATTTAAGAAAGGAAGAAAAATACGATTATGTCAGTAAGTATGTAAGTAAATATCTAAGAATTAATTGAGTAAATGTGTAAAGAGTTATGTACGCAAGAAATTATTTAAATACGTATTATATAAGTAAGTATGTAAGTAAGTACATA
>Ga0131853_10019304_pt1 | contig 12405 bp, 7 predicted proteins | sample TergutLab28metaG_FD_92764 | JGI IMG/M metagenome (GOLD analysis project Ga0131853, IMG submission 92764) | Labiotermes labralis P1 segment gut microbial communities from Petit-Saut dam, French Guiana - Lab288 P1 (version 2) (version 2) | ecosystem: Host-associated > Arthropoda: Insects >...
GGTCATAACTCCGTAACCGTCCAAAATCGGACACATGTTTATATGAACTTTTTTGATCACAAAGACCTAGGAAATCACCTCCTGCAGTTATGCCCTAAAGTCGTGAAACACCCTGTATAATTACATTACGCAATAGGCGTGGGGTCAGTCTATAACACAACAATATTTAAAGGTGTTTAATAATGATAAAAGTAAACTACATGTTTCGGCCTAAGTGGCCATCATCAGGTTTACGTTCGAAAGTATAGTGGTATTCCTTTACAGGGTTGGTTGGTTTATCAACCACCAGACCTCTCACCACGTGCTACATATACTGTCAAACGCAAAGACACTGTTACCAACCGAATTATACAGAAATACTTTCAGGATTTCCTTTCTTTTGTTTACTGTCCCATGACTAACGCGAAGGTCATTATTTTACCTGCGATTTATTCACGTAATATAATTTCTGTGACATCACTTCTAAGACGTCATAAAATATAAGACGAACCCGTATTTTATAAATTTTAAAATGAGGAAAATATGCGTCTTAGAATTCAGGAAATACCGCACATACCTTAATCGCGTCTACGCTTATGGAAAGGGTGATGCTGCATTTAGTTTACACACAACAGCATCCATCTTGTATCTACCTCAATAGAATGGACGGCTGTCAATTTAGATGCAGCTGGAAGTGATCGAAGACCACGAACTGTCAACTCGGATGCTGTGTTGACATAACCTCTGGCGACCTACAAAACCCCTCCTCCCAGCTTAAGGATCATAAACATAGCGGCAGGCAGAAAGCATAGCATACACAAGACGGAATTCTCATCTGTCAAAACAACTCCTTTTGCTAAGGCCTACGCCTACGACCATGTCGGTCACAAAAGCACCGGAACTCCCATTTTCAGAATCCTACTCTCGGTCGGTATATAGCATTATTTTTGCTTTCCATTTTACCGGAAATCCGTTACCGATGACAAGCCGAATGCAACTCAGCTCTCGCGTTTTTCTCACATCTCAAGCGATTTATAGTTGAAGTACAGGCGAAGAGTCAACAAGTGTTTCCTTTCCGTCCAACACCAGCCAAATGCGACAGAACAATCTGAATGTTCAGCTAGTTCCGTTAGGATGATGTCTGTCGAAATGCAGGAAGAACACAGGATGAGGGTGTTTGAAGACACGGAGCAGAGGGGAATATCTGTGGCTGAATGTGAGGTGGTGACAGGAAGTTTGAGAAAAATTCACTATGAAGAACTTCATAATTACACGCTTCATCAAATGTGACTAGTGTGATCGAATTACGAAAGATAATGTGGGCAGAAAATACGTCACACATGGGAAAGATGAGAAATGTAGGCCTATAGAAGAGTTTAGTTCAGAAACGTGAAAAGGAGGCAAAAATTCGAGGATAACATTAAAATGGATGTTGCAGAACTTAGATAAGTGTATGGACTGTGCTGAACTGGCTCCTAATCTGGCCGACTAAGGTCACACATGGAAGATATAAATGTAGGCCTGTACAAGCGTTTAGTTCAGAAACATGAAAAGAAGCATAAATTCGAGGATAATATTAAAATTACGTTACTGTAATTAGATAAGGATTTGGAATGGGTTCATATGACTCCAAATCTGGTCCGACGCAGTAACAAAACTCTGATTTCTGTAGAAGGTGCAGCATTACTTAACCACCTGACCACTGTCAGGTGGCAAGAAGAATGTATTTCGTTGCCACTATCAAGTCGCCCCACAAAAAGTTATGAAGACTTGCATGGAGAAGTAAGAGCTGTCAGTAGAACTTCCACGATACAAACTGAGAGCCACAATTCGATTCCGGGCATCGATATTGACTCTCTCGTCTTCGTTACTTCCTACAAATATTCCGAAGGTCAACCTGTTTCCCATCCAGGGCACAGCGGAGTCAAATTGCTTGGTGGTCAAGAGAGCTAGAAATACAAGCCGACAATTAATACCAACTTCAGACGTCACAAATACGTAGAACTTTACCTTCATGGTTTCCAGACGTCCTGAACTTACGACCGATACTCTCAGTATCGGCTTAGGCTACTGCTTCACACTCATTCTATCTGGGGTTTGAAACCTGACCAGCAGACTTACTATTCTGTCTTAATACTTTCTTGGTTTTCCTCAACCCCCCAGTAGGTCCGCTTGACAGCCATGTACGCTTCCTTTCATGCCACTTCCACTTTATCACACCTCACTGCCCACTAATTAAGACACTCTATAACAATGCCTCATAAAAATGAGCTAAGCCTCATTCAAATTGAACCAAATAACTGCAAACTATGTCTACGTCAGACCGTTGAAATAACCTGACGGTTTGTGCCTCTCACACTCATTGCAGAAACTTCATGGTTACACCGTGCATCAATGATATCAGGTACTTTATTATCCAACTAATGCACTCAAATATATACAAAACATTAAATAGTTAAAAACCGACTTTTATAAGTTCAATTGGTTTTTAACTATTTAATGTTTTTATATATTTGAGTGCATTAGTTGGATAATAAAGTATTTGACTTATTTCAGAGTTTCTATCCGTCTGCACTCAAGTGTCTGTTGGGTACTATCTTCATTCTTTGAGTACTGATAATTTCTATTTAAGACTCACAGTTCACTTACGCCACTTAATTTAACAAGGAACCACCTTTCTCGACTTGGTGGCCTAATTATATATTCAAGACCTCTTACCTAATCTTCCCAGTTCATTGGGTATTTCAAAAATAATTTTAGGCATAATGGTTAATTAATTTACACGAATACCTACGTAGGTATACGATAATATGTCGCCGACTTCTTCTTAGAATAAGAAATGTTGGAGACAGAGTTGTAAAGACAAACAAAACACACATTTTATGTTCAGTAACTTTTTTCCCGAAAATCTTGCCGTGGGAGTTAATGTGGAAAAAACACTGCAGAGTCGGACAGGCCACAGAGGACAATGTAACATGCGCAGAGCTCACTGTATACCTCACGTCACAATCACAAACTCAGAATATGTAATACTTATTACTCTGCCATTGCAACAATGGTTGTACGAACGCGTCTTAATGTTACGTTATACGTACATTGCCTCTCTTATTTTTATTCATTTGTGAATGGTTTATCCAACAGCGTCGAAAATATGCAACATCAAATGGTTGGATAAGAGTGAATTGGAAAGTATGCGGAAAAAGACCGGTCTAGCCTAACATTAGTTGATATCCCGGCACTGGTTGGGCGGAATGAGGAAAACCAGAAAAGCCGCCGTCGGGAGAGCCGGTCAGAAGGCCACAACTTGAACCGGGGGTCACCCGAACATGAAACTACAGTGCTGGGCACCCGAACGCGACGTTCAGTCACTGTCAACAGGAGCAAATACACTACAGATAAGGGCCTAGAGTAAATAGAGCAGTCTATGTCACATCTAATGTCACGTAAGCTCACCATCAGCAACGCCACGATTCTGACACAGAAGGCAATGCAAGGGATGTTTCAGTCGGTACTGGTGAGTACACTTTAAGCTAATGCTGACAGCAACACTGCATGCCGAAAGTTGTTGTACTAGACTTCCAGTTTAGAATTTCGGTTTCCACCGCTTTTTTTCACTTACTTTTGCTAGAGATTTTTGATACTGTTTTTCAATAATATATGGTTAAAATTTCAACATTTTACGTATCTACTAGTAAAGCTAAAGTGATCCCATTACAGGCCCGGTGTGACCCAGAGGGTGGGTAGAGGTATAGCTCTACTGTCCCATGACCGCGGCACTAGAAGGGGGTGAGTGGTCAACAGCATACACCGGCCGCACTTTACACCCGGAAAAGACTCGGTACCCATTTTATAGGAGGCTACGTAGAAACTAGTATCGAAAAAAGATGTAGACAAGAACAGTCAGTATTTCTGAACAACATACGCCGTACGTAACTTAGCACATTATTGTATTCAGTGCGAAACTATGCTATATTACCTTTTAAATAAAAAAATAACCTTAATTACACTACTGCATTCAGCTCTTACCGTGTGGTTAAAACAAAGCATCCAGAATATAAAAACCAGTCATCTAGCGCTGTGTGGTAGGGAAATAATCACCGCTTTTTCTTAGATAAGCATAAAATAAATACATTCTGAGGGTAGAACCCAAAATGAACGAATGATAAACATGGCGATGTATACAGTAACCACTGCCCTTTAACGTGTCAAAGAATCGGGACACCTTCGTTTAAATATTTCCGATTTTCAGGCTTAAATTGAGATTTCTCTGTAAAACGCAATATCAAACAAATACACAGGCTAAGATGGAAGCAATATGGGGAGTGAAAAAACAAGCTCTTTCCGAGATTTCAACATACATCTTCGCGGTTTGACACGAAAAGAAAATAAAAAGGAACACCGAAACAAAAACATACGGTGACCTCAGCGGTTTCAGAAGGAAATACTGGATACAAGCAAAGTGTCCCTGTCAAGCCGGTGACCGCAACCATTTGGCGGTGGGCGTCTCTCTGCCCTCCACCCCCCTGGTGTTAGGTTTTGTCTTCGTGGGAATGGTAACATCCCCGAAACACCAGGGGTGTCAGCTGCCATTAACTACACATTTAATAATGCTGCACTGAAGCGGCTGGCATATGGTTACAAGTACCCTATATGTCCCGATTTGTCTCAATATACCGACACAGTTGTTTAGGTAGACTCCGTTCAATACAGACAAGATTTAATAAAGGAAATTAAAAGTTCATCGCAGGATCGTTGCGGCCGTCTTTCAAAAACATCTTTATATTATTCCTTTTCCTCTCCTCTTCTTCATCTTTTTTTTCTTATGTGCCTTCCCTGTATCCGTCCTGCCCCCGCTTCACTCTAACGTTTAAGACGTCAACTCAGATCTGCACCTCCTTGTGGACTGTAAATCAACACAGATTTTGACGAGGATTTCGTTGGCCTACTATCTTGATATTATTCCACAGTCTTCGAGGCGATTTGTTTCTTTAAAGAAATATATGCAGGTAATGTAGACTTAGGGACACGTGGTGGCGCGGTTGGTTGACGTACTGCGCTATAAGCCGGGAAGTCGCGGGTTCGATTCCCGATGGTGTCACTATCATAACCCTTCCGGCCGTACTATGGCCCTGGGATCGACTCAGCCTCTAACAGAAATGAGTACCAGGTATATATCTTCGGGTGTAAAAACGGCCGGTCCGTAGCGTTGACAAACTTACCGACTTCATGTGCTGACTGTCGTGGAATCTGGGAGCCTCAACCTCCGGGAATCCTCAGGGCCTGCCCAGGCTTGTACAGGGATTGCTTTACCTTCTAATGTAGAATTAGCGGATCCCTGTGGCCGTGCGGTCTAAGACGTAGGTCTGCGGACGCTCGATTGCTGTGATCGCGGGTTCGAATCCCGCCAAGGGAATGGATATTCGTCTCTCATCTTTATTGCGTGTTGTGTAGACAGAGGCCTCTGCGAACAGCTGATAAGTCGTTCAGAGGAGTCCTACCTGCTGTGTGTGTGTGTGTGTAATTGTGTGACATCTAGAAACCTCAACAATGAGACGGCCTAGGCCCGAGTTGGACTGTTGTGTCACACGAAAGATGTGTACTAAACCCTCAACTCCGCCGGTGGGACTACATAACTTGAGAAACTGATATAGGATATTAAAATTAGAGAATAAAAATTAATGATGTGGGTGTGATTTCTCAAAACGATAAGCTACATTCCGAAATTAACTACCAATATTTTTTGTGGTGCCTGCAGTTTTCTTTCTGATCACACTATAAACACCTGATGAAGAGCACGCATCGAACTCCTAATGAGCAGAAAAGTTCTCTTCTACCCTGAATATGGCGGCAGCGCGTTAGTATTTACCTACCAAACTACATGACGCCAGCCACATTCCTGAAGACAGCGAAGATCAATATAACGACATTCAGAACTTCAAATTGCACGACAAAAGAAGCAGTTTTACATAAACATACTAAGAAACAGGAACAGGGCAGGCAATGTGCGCTCACATATAATGTTAACACTGCGTCGCACTTGGGTAACGCAAAAATGCGTTCCCTTTGTATTGTTGACGTACATATGGTACTGTCAACAATGTAATAAATATCGAAAGCTTTGCCATCGAAGCACAGTCACGCGTTCCCTGTACTGTTGCTCTACATATTTCACTGCTAACAATATGAAACACAATGTCAGTACGTACAGTACCCGACATTTTTGTCTCATTTTAACCAAATCTGGAGTTCAAAGACGCATTTTCGTAAAATCCCTTTCACGACGATCCGTCCATTGGGATCCGCGCTGATACCTGCGGATACACGGACGTACGGACATGACGAAACTAATGGGCGTCTTCCACGACTTATACAAACACGCCTCAAATTCCTGGCCGTAAATGATGATTTGGTTTCCCGTTCCATAGAAAACAACATACACGACATTAGGACCTCATGTAATGCAATATAAAAGTCCAATGAAATCCGTACAGTGGGAGTTGCGCAGATACGAGGACAGACGGACAGACACGACGAAGCCAGCAGTCACTTTTTGCTATTTATGCGAAAGCACATACGAAAAAGACCTACGGTTCGGTGCAATTTAATCTTTACTTCTAATCAGCAATTTGGAAGATAAAATATTCTGCACTTAATGGCTGATACAATGGCACTGTCGACACTTACTGTATTTTTCTACACAACAGGCAGGGGAAAATTTACGTGGTTCCACTCGTACGTATTTATGGATTAAACAGTGGTGGGCACCCCTGACAGTAGCGCCGTTCTTTACAACAAGTTTCGAGTAATATTTCTCACCACAGCTTGTGTTTTCCATGTAGCTACCGCTCCAATTGGTGGGTTCCACGCCGTCCTCCTCTACTGCCTAATCGCAACAACTCAGAGGCACTATACACAACGCTTACTACAACCTCTATCAGGAAAACATCTGAAGAATACACAATGAGAAGAAAAAAGATTGTAAACTTAACATCCAGTTTGTACAGTTCAAGCTGCAATTCTTTTTTGTCGAAGTTTTCTTCCCAAATACGTTGAACATAACTACTCCATTTGGAAGTTCAAAACGCATAGGTATTAAATTCTTCTTACATTTCAAGTCGTATGTACTCTTCGAGAAGTGTTAATTCTGCCATATTTTGTACTTCATGTTGCATGTTATGTTTATTTGTTACAGAAAATAACCGAAACGTGTGGGTGAACAGAAAAATCCGTACTTCTGCTTAGAATCGAACCCGTTCCCTCTATCTAGCCTACAGCATAACCATTACACAAACCCAGCTCACGGCGCACACTTCAGACTATAACACAGTAAATTTAAGAGTAAATACATGCCTGTCTCTCAGAGAGGCACAAGCGGTTTGAATTACTGTAAAAGCTAACCCTGCCAACTACAGAACGCCCCACCGCAATTTGGATTAAACAGTCTTCAAACTCAGAAAGCTAAATGTGAAGAATAAGGTATCAATACGCCTTTAATGGCATAATACTTAACTAGATTTGTAACACATTTTTATACGAAAGTGATAATTGACCATTAAAGCAAGACACGTAACAAGAATACCTGCTGCGGAGAAAAAGTACATCAGAAAAACAGCAGAATACACTGGGACAGGTTACAGAACAAATACCGCGATTGCAAAGGATTAAATATAACCTCAGTTTTTTGTACAAAATGCAGGATTACGGAAGAAGCTGGATACAACACGTACAAAGAATGCCTCCTAACAGACTACCGAGGATAATAACAAAGGTACATACCAAAAGGCAGTAGAAACCAGGGGAGACCATTGAAGATATTTCTGAATGTGTGTGACCGCAATGGGTCAACAAAGGGCCCAACTGCATGACTGTTAGATGATTTTTAACACAAAGACCTTGCTACATCTACAGAGATCATTTCCTTATTATGAAGTCACTGGAAAGAGTTTTATACCGAAATCTTCTCAGTTATGACACCGCGTTGTAGTCTAGTAGATGAATAATGACGTTTCGGAGAGACATAAACTAAAATGCTACAGTATATGAATCGAACTCAAGATTCAGCGATCTCTTTGATTAATTTACTTTCTTACTGTTTTTATATGCGATTCACAAACACACACATACACAAACACACAAATATATGCGTTTGTATATGTGTATTTAAAGTCATTAGAAAGTTCAGTTCGTAGTCCAGTATAAAGGAAGAGTTCCCACGTGCTGTTTCAAAACGAAATAACCCACAGTGCCCTGCTCACCAAGCGAACGGACATTCTAAGCACGAACTTCACACCATACAAAGTTGGAATTCATTAACAGGTTTTTAACATTCCTCTCAAATACATTAATATAATCTCGTGTATGTTTAAAATAGTACACGTAAAGAATAACTTAAGGAGTTGATGAAGATATTCTGTGAAGCGACTTGACTGTGTGAATGTCACCGTACTTACTGAAAGAAACCTGGTTTTGTTTCAACTCAGGGATTTCTCTCATTCGGAAATCACGTACGTTAACTGATTAGCAGTTTGGTCGTGTCCACAGTTTCACTGGAAGCACAATAATGCGACTTCCCCAAGATATTCTGATAATATTCATGAAACAGCTCTATCTATAGACCCAGCACAGCAAGAAGATCTTCATATAACTGAATCTTCTCCTGGCCATGATACTGAACCCACTTAAGGAACGCTAAGACGATGAACATGTTTGAACCTAAGAACCTTAACTCTCCGAGGTCTGAAATTCATCTAGGTAACACAAAATACTGAGGTCCTAACCTCACACAAGTCACAACCCATACAGAACACAAAGAAAACTAAGTTGACTATGTAAGTGGAAATGAAGGACATTCATTGTGGGAAAGAAACAAAGGACACAAATACATTCTCTTATACATGCAACATCCACTGCAGGCCTACTTGAAAGTTTCAAACATTCTGTTATAGTGACTCTTAAGAAGCAAATTCCCTTGAAAAGGAAAAGTTCTTAGCAGTGCCGAAGTTACAAACGGGTTGTAGCTATGCCGTCGTCTCCTCTCTGTGACTGCATAAGCATATCACGGGGTGGGTGAAATTTACAGTTCCTAAGCCAGTCAGGAAATTCGTCAATTTTTATGGAACACGAAGGTTCATTATCGTGTTACGAAGATGCCGCCACTTGCAACTACCTCAGCCAGGTGTACGACGACCAGTACCTCCCATCCTACATCTGAGCAATCCATTTTAATGTTGTCCATCCGTTTGAACAGTCTATTCCTTCAGGTCTTCCTACCAATACACTAGAGTGCATTTTATGTTTTCTCCCATACATGCCACATACCATGCCCTCGACTTCTCCTAAGCCTACCCGAGTAATAGAATCAATCATGAAGTTGACTGTTACTTTGTCGTTCTTAAGCAATAATATTAACCTCAACACTCTCACAGTATTTTCCTCCCTCAGTGGGACTAAACAAGTCACGTACTCATGTAAAACAACAGAAAATTACAGTTCCCTGTATTTTAATCTTATAGAGCAAAGGGATGGCAATATATTCTGAACACAATGATAGTAAGCATTCCCAGAACTTAACTTGCTGTTAATTTCTTCATGTAAGCAATTTGGATCTGTTACCGCCCTTCCCCAATATTTGCATTTTGCTACATTTTTAAAAATACGCAGGGCTATAAGTTACGCTTGTCTACAGTCTGCTTACGAGACAAGACGTCTACTTAGCTTTATCAGAATTTATTTCTCCACCAATCTCCCTACTAGCGACTAATAAACTAAATCAAGAGTCTCCAAACGTCTTCTGGGACAGGGCCAAACCGGTTATTGTGGGCTGGATCGCGGGCCGCAAGTGGAAAAATTACAATAAGCAGTAAAATTTTCTGCCTAGTTGATCGTGAAATGGTTATAGCATATACACAATTTGACTACGGGCCACGGGTTGGAGACCTATGGACTGAACTCCCCCTTCCTTTTTATAGTAGACCATCTGTGTTTGCAGGCAGCAACTATGCGTCATCAGAGTGGACCAGAAGCTGATATATCCCAATAAATTATATTCCCTCCGATTTCTTAACCTTCCTAATGGCATATTTGTTGAATCACACTATACTTACATAATTTAGAAAATTACTTTCTAAAACGCTTACTATACACATAATTCCGATTTATCCTAAAAGAGAAGAAAGTTTATCCTAAGCTAATCGTAAAATGCGTATCTCGTTTGACATGACTTTTTAAAATGTTTTTGTACCGTATATTGTGATATAATTATACAACAAAAACCAACGAAATGCAAAATTTTCTAAATTATATTGAATTTCTGTTGTGTACTACGTGTTTCGAACCTCGTGGGTTCATCCTCAGGGACAGAGTTGTATATGCGGTATGGTATGTTTTACATGAATCGGTGTGAGCAGTCTGGTGGTTAGGAGTGTGTGTTCCAGACATCTCGCACACACACACACACACACACACACTCGAACACATTCTCCTACTCACCAAACTGTTCACACCGATGCATGTAAACATACCATACTGCACATACAACTGTCTCCCCGAGGATGAACCCACGAGGTTCGAAAAATGAAGAGACAACAGAAATTAAAATTAATTTCGAAATGTGCGCATTTATTTGGTTTTTCTTTATTATTTTTGTGCGCTAGTAGACTGCATGGCCAACAGTTCACGCAGATTGTTTTACCAGAATACACCAACGAAACATTGTCCTTAGACATAATTACAAAACTGCACATGAAAAAGAAACCTCAGAATGAGGCATGAAATGAGTCTGCATATTTTGGAAAAAGCATAGTGGTACGTATTTTCGGGTTACTTGCTACAGTGTTACGAAATATACGATGGTATGTGAGGAACTGGCTACAGGCGGTGTTGCAGAAAATAACAAAGTTAGGCACTTGGAAGTGGTTTCAGTAAGAAGCGAAAACCATAGCGAGTGAAGGTCACCAGAAAATATTTGATCTAATCTTCAAAACGACCACCAAATTTTCTTCGATTACATTCAGAAGTGGAACTATAAAAAGCAGTGTTCCTCTACTGGCAACTACAAGATGAACAGCGGCTACAAATCACGTTATACTCCCATTTCCGTTGTTTTCGCTCGACACTCCCTCCGATATTTCCGTTCACATCACCTCACCAAGTATTTCTCTACGACTAATTTCAATATTTCTCTATTCGCTACTCCTGTCATAACAGGTCTCTCTTACCGAGGATTTCATCACAAATAATTTTGTCTCCCTCTTGGCCGTAAGCATATAATCCTATATTCTACCATTTAAATCTTCGGTGGTGATGGGTTATTTATGGTCAGCATATCAAAAGACAACAGGGTGGAATAACAGGGAAGATTTATTAGTGTTAGTAATGGTGTTGGTATAGAATACTGAGAGAATTCAGTATACGTACGTAGCCTAATTAATCATTTTCGCGACAAGAATGCAGGACAAAGCCACAACCTAGAAAGAGCTAACAACTCTTTGAAAATGGGACGTGTTCAAATATTTCGTGACTCTAACACATCGGAATTGTATTCATGAAGTAATTACTACCAGATTAATCAGGGAATGCCTGCTAGCATTCGGTCCAGATCGTTCTATCAACCTTTCGCTGTCCGAAAATACAAAGATTAAAGTATACAAAACTACAATTTTCCTGTTACTGGACATGGGTGTGAAACATGGTCTCACATTGAGGGAAGCCGAAGGAGTTCGAGAACAGGGTGCTAAGATAGATACATGGACCTTAGAGGAGAAGGTAACATGGGACTGGAATACTGTGCAAGTAAATATTTGTTGTTACAATTTAAGTTGACTTCCGGTAAAAGTTTTCCAGGTTCTTTGATCATTATGAATCTAAATCTATACAAATTATTCTACATTTACTCTCCACACCAACCCCCCCCCCCCACGCCTCACAATTTCTGTAATTCCTGGCACTCGTCAAAATATTCTTGACGGTTGCAGGCATTCAGAGTCCAACTTACCGTTTCCGGTTTCAGAAGGCTCCCCCAGAGGTATACGCCGTCACGTCATGCACAAATAAAGGGATGACCTGAAAGCAGAAAAAGAACACTTCTCAATTCATGGGTTCACATGTTGTAGAGAAGTCATTTGACGTATCAAACAACAGCCTCCTTTACAGCGAACATTTTAACAAGATTTAACAGCGACAAAGACATTCGAAATAAGTTACGCTCGTATTTCTCACAAGAAAATCTGTACTGGGCTTCTGCATAGGGCAGTGACAGTGTGTACTGGGCTTCTGCATAGGGCAGTGACAGTGTGTACTGGGCTTCTGCATAGGGCAGTGACAGTGTGTACTGGGCTTCTGCATAGGCAATGACAGTCTGTACTGGGCTTCTGCATAAACAATGACAATGTGTATTGGGCTTCTGCATAGGGCAATGACAGTGTGTAC
>Ga0131853_10019305_pt1 | contig 12405 bp, 10 predicted proteins | sample TergutLab28metaG_FD_92764 | JGI IMG/M metagenome (GOLD analysis project Ga0131853, IMG submission 92764) | Labiotermes labralis P1 segment gut microbial communities from Petit-Saut dam, French Guiana - Lab288 P1 (version 2) (version 2) | ecosystem: Host-associated > Arthropoda: Insects >...
AAGTATCACCAGGTTCAATAAGTATCACCAGGTTCAATAAGTATCACCAGGTTCAATATATGATTGGCTTCCTAGGTCTTTGAAGTTACTGTGCAAATATTTATTTTTATTAAAAGCTATGTTTAAATTAAAGTGCATAAATTAGAAATCTAATTAGAGTTTTTGCAGAAATAAACATATCAGTAATATTGACCATTATGTAGATATACTGAATTAAGAGACTTTGTTGCAGCGCCTTCTAACAACAGGGGCAGTTTTTGAGAGTTTGCCAACTTCTTTGTCATTACCACCAGAATCAGGCCCACACCCCATAATTTTGCCTGGAACACCAAAAGAAATTGGTGAATTGGAAATCTTGGGTAAGTGACAATATTTGATTATATTTAAGGTTCACATCTAAATCATTTTGCATAATGAACATTTAAGGATGTGTGGAGTCACTTAATACACAAATGCTGTGTACTTCAGTGAACAAATTTCACATTCTCCCTATCACCTTTCCCTCTCTACAAAATATAATTTTTAGTGTTTTGGTTGTGTTTGCATTGGAGCTCAAAAAACATCTGCATCGTTACTTGATGTGGCCTTCTAGCAAAATATCCATGCGAATTTTGAGATTTCCGTAGCAATGTAATCGAGGTTCTGGTCTTCTGTATTGTGATGCTGCATTGATGGGTAAGGCATTCTGATCATTTCAAAGGAATGTTTTTCCTTCATCTTCAAGGGTTCAAGGTACATCTCCCACACCTACCTCTAGACTCACCACCTTTAACATCCACTGGTCAGACATTTCCTATATATCCCTGCTTCTCACTCCTCACTGGCATTCTTCATGAACCTTGAGCACCTGAAGATGAAGGCAACACATTCCTTCAAAGTGTTTGGAGCCACTTACCCAGCAATGGAGTGTCATGTTCCAGAAGTCCAGAGTCATTCCAAATCATGCATCACCTCTCCAAATTGTATACTGTGAACTGTAGAGCTTAAAGTTGATTTAATGTTGCAGTTTCAGATTTCGGTGATAGTTCATCAATTTAGTCCTTCGTGCACATTTAGAATAGGAGATTATTTTTTGTAGTTTGTTGCGTAAGGTATTCGTAATACTAACATTTTCCCTGTGACCTGCCAAGAATGTGTAGTAGAACTGAAGGTGAAGCTCCATACATTCTTCTGCTCTAATTGCTTTAATCCCTGGGAAAGAGCCTCCAGTCCGTACTGGCTGTGTGCTATGGTTGGGCCTCAGAGCCACTATGGAGAAGGTAGCAGAGCGAAAAGTTCCAGCTCTTATCATATTCATTTTATTTATATAATTGTGGATAAATATGCCTGTGTAGCTGGAGATTGGTTAACAATATGTGTGAAGTGGTATTAAGGTATAATGAAACAAATGATTGCTGATTTACAAAAATCTGTGACTCTGAAGGTATAAAAAAAAACCCACTATATCAACCATTATTGCAGTTGTTTTCTGACTTTTGCTACAAGAATCATTGTTTGAATTTCTGTAAATGATAATGAAGTAATAATATTCAAATTTAGTGTTTTGTTGACCGTGCATCGTGATACATCCATGCAATAAAAACCAACAGGATGCACTATTTACTTTCAATTTATTTCAGTAATTAACCTTTACATGTCTCGAGCAGGCTTACTGCTCATCATCAGGACGTACTACTCTGTATATACAGCAATTGGTATATGTCATGTGTTTATGTTGACTGGCTGTTGGCAGGATCGGGGTGGAACCAGTACCATCTCGATCCTTCCAACAGCCAGTCAACATAAACGCATGACATATACCAACTGCTGTATATACAGAGTAGTACCTCCTGATGATGAGCAGTAAGCCTGCTCGAAACATGTAGAGGTTAATTATTGAAATAAATTGAAAGTAAATAGTGCATTCTGTTAGTTTTTATTGTATGGATAATAATATTGAGTTCCATCTGTATTTGTTTCAGGTTATTCTACTCATACACTGGGTGTAAAATCCAACTGCAGGTTACGTCATATTGGTGGGTTTCCACATCCTCAGTACTCAGTCGATGTTATACCTGCCCTTCCAAAAATGCAGGTACATTGTGTTGTCTAAACTGAAGTTTCACGCTTCATCTACCATTGATGTAAGAGTATTCCTGAGTCATCTCTGCCTAATGCCATGATAGTGCTGTAATGCTATGGCTTCTAAATGGACTATTCATTTAGAATTATATTTACCAAATTGGTTGCTTTTATGTTGTCATAGTGAGAAAGGGCATGGTGATGTGTAGTGTACAGTAAAGTAGACAGCCAGGTAACTGTAAAAAACTGATCTGAGCTTTATTGTGTCTTGAACTTCAGTTGATAACAAATGATGAACTAATTAGATAACATGGTACACACAGTAGGTAGTGGGTAGGGAAGTGTCACAGAACCATGTCAATGAAGCTTCTCATCATGATGATTGTAGGTATGTGTAACTGAAGTCTATGATATAAAAATGGTATTGGTAGTGAATTTTTTTTTTGGAACTAAATGCTTTTAATTTACAACCCAATTTTCCGGCCTTTTCACAGCCTGTGACAGCGAGAACTGCTGGTACATAGTAGTGGAGAAATTAGTATATGACTCTAGGGTTGGTTAATTTTGTGTGATTTTGCTCATTGTATTTGTTAGTGTGCAGTAGGAACAAAATTATTAAAGGAGGAGGATTGGTGTCGGTAAAGGAACCTTCTCTTCTGGCTGCTAATTATAAAGATGTAAAATACACTGTTGGAAGACATATTCTGCTCATTGATTGCCCATCGACAAGCTCCTTCCCTGAGTCAGCTTATGTTTGCTTGACAGGTTAAACACATGACACAAAGATGCTGAACTCTCAGCATATAGCATGTAGGCAAGTAGTCAGTGGCTGGGATCCATTTTGTGGGATGTCACGAGGGACTGGTCACAGAGGGTTGGGAAGACATAATGATTGGATTGAACTGGCAAGCATAACAAGTGAACAGGCGAATAGCTTTGCATCTGAGAACTACTGGAAGAACTGGAGGTTTAAGTGTGAATTACTCATGGCATGCCGTTGCTTGGGGAGAGGCTGGGAAACTGCTCAAATTCGTGTACCTATTGACCATAGTAAGTGACAGCAGCCACCACAGTATGTGACTTAGACCACGGACCCATCTTGTCATATCCTCCCTGAGTCTTTGTCATTGTTGTCATCATCATTAATTTTTGTTTCTGTCAGTATGGTTCATTCTGTGTAAAAACCTTTTTCTTCTTCTCTTGTCTTGTTTTTTCTTACTTGGTGTGTGTATCTTACTGTTAATCTCTCAAATGATGTGTGTTTACCTATATTATTTTTTAAAATTCTGCCAGGAATCCTACCCTTATCCATATGTAATACATGTCGTTACCAATTCTGCCACCCTTTTTGGTATTATATTCAGATATTGTCTAGTATCCTGGTTGTGCAGTCTTTTCCACTGAGTCTTCATTCACAATTATGCTACACCACATTATCTTACTGTTTGACCAAAATTGTAAAGTAACCTAATAAACCAACAATTCTTTTTTTGCCAATCATAACTTAGATGTTCTATCTTTAATACAAGCTAATATCATTTTGTTTTTTCAGGTCTTGACATCTCTGCCAAAAAGTGCATCATCAGGTTCTTTAGGAGACACATTGACAGTGGTGACAAGTACAAACTTAACTTTATATGCTGGAGAGAGGTACTGCGTAAAGTTATTTGCAGTTATCATGATTAAGCATTCTTAATGAAGTAAACAAGAATGCATTATATGAAGACCACATCCATCAATTCGTATGTGACTTACTATCAGTAGCCAAACCATTTGGAAGATTTTCATGAAATTCAGTATAAGAGCCCTTTAAAATTCTACAAAAAGTTGTCAAGCATACATTAGTTCTGTGAAAGTTGGCCAAGTGACAGTGTATTTTATGTAAAGGCATAAATGAACTTCTGCATGTACCTTCCGTATTTCTTGCTTGGTTTGGGTGGAACTGTATATGGAAGATCTCTACGTGCTGCATTTGAGCAGTTATGACAATAGATACAGTGAAAGCCATACTTTTACTTAGTGGCATAAATGAAAAGTTGCCCATATTTGTGTCTGACTTGGATATTGGTACAGAAGATATTCACAAAAATTAATTGAGCAATTATTAGTTTTGAGAAAATTAGAACACTAGAAGCCATACTTTACTTAAAGGAACAAATGAATTTGTGTGTAGTTTCCACATTGATTGTCTGATATGTGTTCAGTCTGGTATGAGGGATCTGGATGTAATGTTGTTGAGCACTTTCGAGTTATGTGGAAAATAGATTGTTCTTCTATTATGGGCATAATTGAATTTATCATGCAGGTAACATGCAACTGCATGACACTTTCAAAGTATAAACATTTTAGTAAATTCTGTGTGGTACATGACAGAGTATGCCATTTGCAACCTTGATAGATACAAGAATGACTAAACTGCACACCTTATTAACCCTTTATGGCTGAACAGGAAGACACTGTCCCAGTAATAAATGCCCTCAACGGCCAAATGGGAAAATATTTTCTTGCAATGCCATGTTATCTTTAAAATTTTCTGCATTTATAATTACACATCTCTTTTTAGCAATATTTGTCTAAAAGGCTTGTATAGGCATAAAAGATTGTGTGAAGTTTAATTATAGTTAAAATTATCACTCATAAAGTTTAGTTTTTCTTACTACTGTTTTTCCAGCAGTCGTGAATTATTCACAGACATCTCCAAGCATTGGTTCTTATTTTTTCTTCGTATGGGTGAAGTGAAGCAAATACGCACATGTAAAGGGCCTTTGACAAGCCTCTGTTCCTTCATAAAGCCCCTTCTGTAAAATCCACACCCCCTCCACCACCATTATTTCATCAAGAAAATGCTACTCAAGAATATCATTTCATTAATTAGATTGGTAGTATTTACTGATATTTGAGTATTCTGCTTTTCAATTTCAGCTTCAGTTGATCTTCAGAATTGCAGTTTAGTGTGATATACCTTGAAACAAGGCATAGCACACAACCCTATTTTGCATTCTCAACACTTGTTTCTTTGTTTTTGTTGGAACACACAGGGCACTGAATTCTCTTTCACTGCATAAGCCAGAGTCTGTTGTGTCTTGTGTCAAGTCTTGGTAATCGGCTCATGGATGGAGCTCGTCTTCCTTGTCTTGCATTCAAAATGATAAGTAGGGAAGGGTCTATATTGGTGTGGGGTGGCTGTGTTTGTTGTAACCTACTCAGACCCCTTTAAATTTGTGGACTTAAGGTACAGTAGGTCAGCAGTTTGTATTGTCAGTCTGCTGTTTGAAGTTTGTGTCAGTAATTCATTTGTGTCATTGTCAGTGTCACTGTGACTCTGAGCAGAAATGTCCTAGTGTGCCAATGAATGTGCATCAGAGTCTGATTCTAATACCAGATCTATGCTGTCTCAGTTTGTGAGGTTTCTCCTTGTAGCCATACTGCTATATTCACTTCAACGCAATTCAGCACACAACAAACCCCAACACCTTTGACTCTGAGCATGATTCAAGCATCTACACTGCCTGGCCTGTCGCATGTTATTGCTGATGGAATGGACTGAACTGTTGAGTTCAAGATAGACTTAAATATGAACGTACAATTCAAACAAATCACGGAGAAATTCTTACAGCAGAATGAAGTGCATTTGCCTGTGTCCCCATATTGCACTAATCAGAGAAATAAACATCTGTATTCATTCCGTTCCTCTCCCACTGCTTGCGTGTGAGCTTATTCGCCACAGCACTCAGATAAGTCAACACTACTATGAAACCTAAACATCATTATAAGGCTGAAACCTGAAAAATGTCTGAAGAAATAGGATGACATGTGCAATGAGCTTCAAATTTTATAGCACATCATCTCAACTTAACAGCAGACACTATTTGAAAATAATAAATCTAGAAAATGAAAATTGGAATAAAAAATAAACAAAATAAAAATGACATTCAGATAGATAGATAGATAGATTTGAATTGGGTTTGAGCCGTTATGGTCCCAATGCGCCTAGGCCTTATGGCCCTTTGTGCCCCATAATCGGATATCAGCTCAGAAGAGCCCTGTCCCTTTACCAAAGTTCCAGATGGCCCCCAGATTTAAAATCTTAATATTCTCTGGGTCCAAGAAATGAACCCAGATATACCATCCTTTTCACTCAAGAAGTCCTGGCAAGCGAATCCGCTTCAGGTTCCCCATTGGGGCCCCTTTGGAGAGAGATACCCGCTTACAGGGCATTTTTGCATCTCTCTTTATATATCTCTTTTTATCTTTCCCTCAGAGTCCCCGGTAAGGGAGTCCCCTCCACATTCCCTAACAGGGTCCCCATGGAAAGCGATACTGTGTCACCAGAGCCACTGGTCTATTTATTCATTCATTCATGTACATCTGCCGGAGTCCCCAAAAAGGAGCCCTCCTGCATATGGGGAAAAACATAAGGTCACCATCCATGGAGCCCCACACAGACAGAAGGCCTACATACAATGGGGTGCAGCCTGGTTCCCCAAGGGAATTGTTAATAAACCGCTATCTCACCGCTATCTCTTCCCCAGTGCCATGCAGCCTTCAGCACGATACCTTCTACCTTGGCTTGTGTAGACCAGAGCCCCGTTGGCAAGCGTGTGTCGTAGCAACCCCGATCAGGGTATACCCTCCACAACTGTTACCACCTCCCATGTGACCCAGGGTAGAGTAAAGTACGAAGCTATGTTAACCACGAGGTATGGACAAGGGGTTGGATTTATGGGAGGCAAATGACCTTCAACTAAGCTGTGTAAAAATAGGTGGATTTTCTTTAGACTTACAGAACGGGTAGCTGGGTTAATTCTTAAGCATGTACTTTTTATTTGAAGTTATTAACTTAAAAATGTATGAAGTACAATGAATAATAACAGCAGGTGCAAAAATGGGCATTTAAATTGATAAGTATCCCAGCCATCAGTGGGTGCTTTGGGATTTTAATCTCTCGTACTTTAAAGGTTAACAAGTTTCAACAGATCTTGGATCAAACTGAAACACCACATATGAAGTGTAATTGAGACTAAGCTAACTGGAATTGTGCTAGATGCATTTCCTCCTATATGCAATGTTTGTGCACCCATGGCTCATTCAAAGAAGCTTGATTCTGAAAAGATGGGAAGGTTAGGTTGCAAAGTTATGCAATCCTTAAAATTTTATGTAACCATGAGAAAGAAGGGGCACGAATTATAATAAAGTGTTACATGTGATGCATGAATGTTTTTTCTCAATAATGGTACAGAACTGTGGTTTCAGGGTTTTAAATTTTGTATTTACTTTTAACATGTGATTCTTCATATCCTATTATTTGACGTGATCCTGAACCAGTTCATTCCTGTTCACATCTTCACCAGGCATTGTATTATTATCCTCCCAGCTTCATCTTTGGCTTTAAAGTAATTGCTTTTTAAACAATGTAAGCCAAAATTTTGTATGCATTTCTCATTTCACCCATTGTAATTACACCTCCCCATTGTGTTAATGTAACATTTGTAATGCAGTATATAGTAATTCCAGTTGTATGTAACATTTTAACTAGTTTGTTTCTTTGTGCTTAATCACAGGGGAAACTTACTGTACTAGAGTGATGAATGAAATGTTGCAGTGCTGAAATCAGTGTGACACTGCGCAATGTGGGAGAACTGCCCATAGAAATGGTGGAGGTGTCAGTGCACTCCACGTTAGAGTCTTCCATACAGCAACAGGTGTTCCAATGGAGCCAGGAGAACCTTCAGGCACAACTGCCTCTCCAGCCTGGTGCTGATGCAAGTTTCACCATCTACCTGTACTCTTTGGCAGACTTCCTGACACCTGCCACAGTGTTCGAACATGGTGAGCAGAATACTAAGTATAAAGTAAACTGATAGTCTATGTCAAGAGATGATATGTTTGTAACAAAAGAGTATGTGTATTTTCCAAATTTATTGTGTGGAATTCAGCACACCTTAGTGGCAATGATATTCTTTAGTGCACACGTAAATCTGTCTTTCACAGCTAATGATACTGCATACAGTTACAAATTGCTTTCCCTTTTGTTTTGCTAAATATTTATGTTCAAAATGTTTCTAATAATATTTGTAGATTGTAATGATATTTAGATTTTGTGTCATTTACCAGCTGCTTGTATGATGATTCAGCCCTCTCTTTCCCCCACTTCCAGAAATTATATAATTCTCATTTGAACATCATATACTGTAGGTGTTATAATTGACCATACAAACCTAATTTGCATTAACATCAGCATTAACCCCCAATATTAAATTCACAGTAATCCATTCAGTACTTCTGAGGAGTAAACTTGTTTGGGAAGAACGTGATTTTCCCCTTTGGTATTCAACATTTGTAACAAAGACTTCCAAAAAATTATATCAGTGTAGTGGTTCACATGGGGCCTAGCTTGAACCTTAACTGGAGGCTAGTTATTCAGTCTGAGTTTTCCATATAGTTTCCTCAGACCTTTCAGGAAAGTTCCATGATAGTATCACAATACAGGGAAATAAAGCTTCCTTCTACTGTCTTCTGACCATTTTTCATTCAGCACGGTTGATAAATTGTAATTAAATCAGCAAAGGCCTCCTCTATGCAATGAATATCCTAACATCAGGGTGATGTAATACATTGATATGCTAAAATATTTGTATGTAGTTCTGCCATGACACTTCATTTGTGGCATGTAGATGTTTGTAGTATTATACAACAGGCCATCCAGATAAATGGCAGTGTACAGTTACCACTCTTACACCTTGTACCAGTTCATTATCATAATCCTCCCACATGGCCACAGTAGTCGTGCAGTCATAACATGTAGTCACAGAATATCTCCCTTGATCTGTATTTTGTAGATGTTATTGTGACTTGATTATGGTCCTCATTTCAAGATGTCAGCAGCACAGCCTTTGGCAGCCAGCCTACTAGCTTTTTGTCAGGACCCAGCTCTCTTCCATCTCGACTTAGCTCTCCTACATTTGGAAGAGAACAGGCCTCAAGAAGATCTGAATTAATGTCTTCATTTAGGTGAGTCTGGTGTGTTTTTATGTATTCCTTGTACAGAACTCATAAAAGGAATACATAATGGGGATATCTAGTCTGTTCTGCTGCATGTTTATCTCTGAAGCTACTTAATTACATTAAAATTCAGTATCAGGAATACACACTGAAAGTGTTCAGTCAGATTGGCCTCTTGTACCAACTATGCAGGAGACTGGGTGTCCCCCAGAATTGATCTGAACTTGTTGATGAAGTGAATGATCTCTGCCTTTGCCAGGAATTAAAAACTGGTCATCCACTTTGTGGCCATTCACTGTACTGAATGATCTGTGCTGTCTGATAGAGGTCAAAGTAGTGACATAGTTTAAATTAATGTACAGCATTTCTCTGACAAAGTCAAAAGAAACCATAAAGAATCTTGGTGTGGATAGCTGGGCTGTCCCCATCTGCTAGTCTTTTTGAAGTGTATTGGACTGACCACATGCATTATGTGACTTTGATGCAGTCATGTTGAGTCTGTTGCATTTGGCTAACGGAAATATTGTAATTTAAAACATGAATACATTAATACCAAGAGGATGTGAAAACTTTTGTCTGAATCAATAAACTGTTAATTTCTTTCACTCTGTTACTAAAGAAAGAATATTATATTACAGCTGAATGTGAGAAAACATAAATGGGCAATTTGATTTTGTACAGGTAGGATTAAACAGTTCTTAGGTCCATATTCTATGCCTGACACTGAATTTACCATAATACTTGTTCTGTTACATCACCATGTTTCACAATCCCTGATTTTCAGCTTACACTGCTTATACTGTAAGGGTTGGTGGGCTGTGTGTGAATGCATGGTTGTGTATCCTAGCCATCTCTTTTGAGCTAATAGTTGGATTTGCATGACATTTACTGTGAATATCGTGGCTGTAGAGTACATCATGATTATGATTTCCTGCCACTGATACATCCAGGATTCTAATTTACAGATCAGGCGGAAGCAGTCATTCAGGAAGCAGCATTGGTTCATCTCGTTCCCCTTTCTCAAAACTAGGTGCTCCAAATACACCTAAGGTGAATATACACCACAATGATAAATACATTGTTTAGTTGGGCTTGAATTTACCTAAATGTAATGCAGATGATGTTATGGCATATGTTTGTATGTAATTAGGACAAGTATGATTATTATTATTTTGTAATGATCATCAGGATGAAATACGATGCTATACTGTACTGCACTACTATCCTATAAAATTGCTGAGAAATTATATACTGTTGTTAGTTTGTATTGTCTGCAGTGCATGACATGGTGCAGAATAATTTATTTCTGCTTGTGTTTGGAATTTGTTTATATTCAGTAAATCATTGTTTATTGTAACTACAGGTGCAAAACTTTCAGACTTTGTTACACAATGTAGGATTCAAAGTTGTGTTTATGTTAAGAGGCTGTTTAAATGTACTGCATTTTGTCTTCCCACAGTGCAAAATTGTGTTTGTTGTTATAAAGGTTTCACTGTAATCTTTTTGCTTTCTAGTTTATTTAATAATTGTGAGGTCCTGACAAAATTATAATTCAACTTCAAAGTACACAAAGTGCAGAAAATTATTTGAGGTTACAATAATGAGAAATTTGATTGATATTCACCAAACATTTGTATTATTCATTGAACTTGTTCACTGAGAAATTCTGTTCATATTACCTTCCCAGATCCTTCTTTTATTAATGATAGTAAAATACTTTGCAGATTCTGGAAGGGCAATTAAAGTTGAGGTACTCTGGTGGAGCAGGCCTAGAGGCAGGATACTGTCGGGTCAGTTCTGTTACTCTGAGTGTTGAAATGTTACCTTCTGTTCAAATCACAAATTGGGATGTTCTTCCTGCAGAGACGTGAGTTATATTTCCACAGCTTATTATCCTGAAATACAGGAAATACTGCAGACAGTGAAAATGAAATAACATGATGTCTCTGTTCCCATATTTCAGCAATTCTCAGTTCTACCTAGTTCTGGACATTGCCAACATCACTAATCATGAACTGGAACTACAGTACACTTCATCCAAGTGCATCTTAATTGAGGGGCATGAGTCATGTCGCATCCCAGTACCAATTAATCGTTGTCCCCTTTCAAAACTTACCAAGGTAAGCTTGTTATCCTGATCTAAATTCTTTTTAAATAGTGATACTAAAGTAATACTGTTATGTGAAAGTGAACCCAATACAAAGAACTTACAAGAGAAAATTCATATTGCCTGACATGTGTTTTGAGAGACATTCAGGTTACACACTCTTAAGATGATAAAATTATGAATTTCAGCCATGGTGCGCTATGTAGCAATATAGAAGAAACTGGTAATAACATGTTGAAAGAGTAAGGTTTGATAGGATCACAAAAATCATTGTAAAACAGTGTGGTTTATTTTGGAGTACACATTATTGCCGAGTAAATGGACTCAGAACCATCTATGATCCAAGATGATCATACATCCGTAGATGTTTGGATGCCAATAACTAGAACGTATAGTACCATAACATAAAGGAGACAAATAGAAACAAGACGTATACAATTTTTAACATAATTTTAGCTTTCATATAGACATAACAGGCACTAGTATTTTAATTAAATGATGTTTTTAAGTATTTTTATGCACAACTGATGTTGATATGTTTCTGCATATTAAGAATTCCTTTGTATTAAAAGAAACTCTCCTTGAAGGTGGGAGGATTGCCGAAACATATAATAGGTTGTATTGTTTAGTGATATAAATGTATTTGTCACTGTCTTGTGTGAAGCTGGGTGGAAATACAGAGCACAGAATATGTATATATGTATAAACTATATTCATATGGAAGGATGACAGTGGTGGTAAAACCAAACATTGTAGGAAGGCAGAGTATAAAAATGCATGCATATTGTGATGTCTAACATTCTTATTGCTGAAATCAACTTTATCCATGCCAGTTTTTATACAGTTCCATTGATTGCTTTGAAATAAGCAAGGTATGGTGAAGGGACAAATCTACAGCCTTCTCATATAGCATTCTACTTTTATAAACATGCACCAAGTGGTACTTAAATTACATATGAATTTTAAAATGACCATCCCTTATTTTGTTTTATATGTACTTCCTTTGTGCCTTTTCATTGTATACAGGGTGTCCCAGGAGGAAAGGACCTAACTTCAGGAGAGTGTTCCTTAGGTCAAACTATAACGATATAACCCAAAATACCTATATCCAGAGTTCAATGGTTACGGAGATATTGGTCAGAGAAGTTTGAAACTTTGACAGCTATTACTCACTTATTGATTACCAAATACATATTGAAACTGGCAGGAATATGTGGTTTCTGTAATGTTAATAT
>Ga0131853_10019307_pt1 | contig 12404 bp, 9 predicted proteins | sample TergutLab28metaG_FD_92764 | JGI IMG/M metagenome (GOLD analysis project Ga0131853, IMG submission 92764) | Labiotermes labralis P1 segment gut microbial communities from Petit-Saut dam, French Guiana - Lab288 P1 (version 2) (version 2) | ecosystem: Host-associated > Arthropoda: Insects >...
ACTTCTCTGTTCATGTAGACACTTGCCGAGTTTATAAACCGCGACTAATCTTTTTTACTTAGATACACCCGAGCGTTTTCACTTATGGTACGGATATACCGTGCAGACGGTGTATTTGTTGTGAATGTTATCAGAACGAGCCACTCCATACTGTCTGATTATTACAGGTCCGGAAGGATTTTCGGTTTTCACGTTCGGCATGAGACGTGACTCAATGGGTGTTTATAATTAAGGTAATATAGTGTTTAACAGGACATCTTCGGGAATTTCGTGAATTCCAAACGGTTTACATGTGGTTATGTTGTCGAAACGGAATTTCTGTTTATTATAAAGGCCGAACACAATTTCGGACGCAGCAGTTTGTAAAGAAGGTGGCTGTTTACAACAAATTGTGCACGTACAATTTTGAGGTTTATTGCAGCCAACAATATAATACGCGCGAGGGTTTTTAGTAACGCACACGCACTCTCCACAAAGCCGAGAAGTCTCACCGCCCATTTCAGCTCGGTAATGACGTACTTATACAATTTTATTGTCTGAGGCACGCGTCGGTAGCACAAGCACTGCACAATTTGCGCAATAATATTCAAAACTGGTCCATATGTAATGAGTTAAATCCATATTACAACGCGGGCCGCACAGTTTCACACTTTCTGTATAAACAATTCTGAGAACTCTAAGTTCTTCTCCACACTTGATAACATAATGAAGCATTTTACCAGGTATGAAGCATTCTGGAATGAATAAAAAACTAAACTACCTAAAGAAAAAGAACGAGTGCGTTTTCTTTGTAACAATACCGAAATATCCGATGATCACATTTGAGGGTGGCATGCGATGTATATAGTGATAGAATCAGGGCGAGATATCAGTTTACCAGCTAGATACATTTCAAACTCACCGGCAATTGCGCGACATAACGCTAACGTATGGAACGCCCGCAGCAAAGCCTCAGCAATACGTTTTTCAGAGCCCTCGATACTAGGGGAAAACTCATTGAACCACGTAACAATTCGCGCTGCAGCCTGTAATTCGTCCGTAAAATCGGTGCTACCACTGAAGCATTCTATATTAAGGGACGCGATTAACCTAAAATGTAAAAAAATAATTACTTAAAAACAATTAAAATATATCCTATTAATTCCTTCTATAAATTTCGCCTTTACTAACAAACGTAATTAATTTAATCATAACGCGGGATGGATGTGTAAGAAAGGAGACAATGCAGAAAACACTGACGTAGAGCATCTATGTGCGTGTGACAAATAAAAATGATTTGTAACTATGTAACTTACTTGAATAAATCGGCTCAGCTGATACAGGAACACAAACACAATACCACAAAATATACGCACCTGTAGCAATAGGTATTACAAACGTTGTATATTTCGCAGAATATTTCAAAATATTGTCTGCAAAATAACGAGAAAAACCTGATACACACAATTTTATAGTAGGGCCTAATGAGGTTTAACGATTCAGCGATTTTTATCAGGCTAGTGGTCAGACATATGCCTGGAGGTTAAGCCGTAGATGTGTATACAAACAAGGAGAAATACTTTTAAGTGGCACCTCAAACATTCAAGATGCAATCAAGGGGCAACAAGAAATATCATTCCTCCTTTAAACAGCAGGATTTACACAGAAGAAGTCGGCTTCAAACCACTCTACATTCTAGGAAAATATTCCAAGAGAGCTGCAAGAAACACAACAGGTATTATCACTGGGTAATGGAAATAGAGTTACAACGCTCGGATTACTATGGAATCTAAAAAATGATAAGTTTCAAGTCAAGAACAACACAACAAAGGTGCAAACAACACACTCCACAGCAAGTAAAAAACGAAAGGTTCTAGCCACTAGAGCATCAAAATTAGATCCTCTTGGACTGCTTAGTCCAGCTGTAATTGCCTAATAGATACTTTTACAGAATTTGTGGCAAGACAAACTACAATGTAATGAACTACTTCCAGCTCATCTGCAACAAGAATAGAATCAGCTGCTGCAGACTATTCCTGAATTTTCACAAATCAAGTTAAACCTGAAGGTTATCTACTCTAATGCTGTCAACATACAATTACATGGATTTTGACAGCAGTGAAAGAGACTATGGAGCCTGCGTCTTCACGTAATCCACAGACAGTAACAAGAAGATATCTTGTGAACTTCAGTGTTCCACATCAAAAGTGGTAACATTGAAACAATTAACCACACTAATATTGGAGATTTGTGCAGCTACATTGTTGTTGAAACTGTTCACGAAGGCCATAGGCGCCCTTAACATAACAATAAATCAGGCCTACCTATGGACAGATTCCTCCATTGTACTCATATGGATACAGGATCCACCAAACAAATGGAAAAAATTTGTACGCAAGAGAATTGTTCTCATTCAAGAAGAAACAGTATCAGTTTAATGGAGTCATGTCCATTTCAAACCAATCCTGCTGATCTCATTTCAAGACGAATTGGACATACAACACTGTCAACATTCAAACTATGGTGGAAAGGAAAACATTGGCTTTAAAAGGAGACATCCAGCTGGCCTACAAAAGCCAACCACGAAATCAGAAATATGCACATTGCGTGTCCAAAAACTCCAGAAGACATCACACAAAGATTTTCAATGTTGAACAGACTCACACAATAATTGCCTACTGCAAGAGATTTATAAGCAACTGCAGAAATTCCAAGGCCAACAAGCAATAAAATATCCTCATCATACAAGGATTTGAGCAGACTATGACTTGGTGTGTGAAGATAGTACAACAAAATTCTTATGCACAGGAATTGAGGAATATAATGGAAAATAAGAGGTTGCAGCCAGCAGTTCTCTCAACGCACTGCATCTCTTCATAAATCAGGAAGGTCTTCACAGAGTGGGAGGAAGATTACAGCTAACCACGCTTCCTTATCAAACAATGCATCAGATGATTTTACATTCCATTCATCACTTCACAAAATTAGTTGTCTCAGCAGAGCACATAAGACTTCACCACGCTGGCCAAAACTCCTAATAGCATCTATACGAGAGAAATATTGGATACCAACAAAAAGGAACTTGGTGAAAGGAGTCATTCATCAGTGCTTAACCTGCTAAACATTCAAGGCGCAAGCAACACAACAGCTCATGGGTGAGCTGCCATCAACACGAGTACAAACTTCGAGGTCTTTCCTAACTACAGCGGTGGACTATGATGGACCGATATCACTCAGATTGGGACCACCACGTAGCAAAACCATAACAAAGGGTTACATTGCTATATTTGTCTGATTCGTGACTAAGGCTGTTCACATTGAAGTAGTCACAAGCTTATCCACAGAAGCATTTCTTGCTGCCCTGAGACGTTTCATTGCACGTCGAGGAAAAACAAATATCATTTATTGAGACAATGGTATCAACATTCAAAATTCTGCTAATGAAATTTATGCAATGAATAAGATCATTAAATCCACATCACAAATGGCAACGCTACAGAATACTTGGCCACTGAAAGCTGCGATTTGAAATTCATTCAACCACATGGACCTCACTTCGGAGGATTATGGGAAGCAGCTGTGAAACCCATGAAGTATCATCTGCGAAGAACACTAGGTTCTCTGGTTGCCACTTACGAGGAACTGTGCACATTATTTGCTGAGATAGAGGCCTGCCTAAACTCCAGACCCTTGTGTGCTTATCTGATGATCCTTTCAATCCAACTTACTTGTCTCCTTGACATTTTCTAATTGTTGAACCACTTACCCAATTACCTGCTGCTGACTTCACTTATGTCAAATGCAATAGACTTTCCATGTGGCAAACCTACCAACAACAATTGCAACAGTTCTGGCAACGTTGGTCACCCGACTACCTCCAGAGTCTGCAACAGCGTCAACGCTGGCAGAGGACATCACCTAACCTACAACCAGGCGATATCCTCCTGCTGAGAGAAGACAACACGACTCCCTTACAGTGGCCCACAGCTGTCATCAAGGAAACCCATCAAGAAAAGCATGGCATCGTCCGAGTGGTCACATTTACAATTACCAAGGGAGTTTTTAAAAAGACACATTAAAATAATTTGCACTTTACAAGGTGTGAAAAGTGAACTATATTTTCATTGTTCTTGGGGTTGGCAGAATGTTACGCTAAGGACTAATTTAAGTTAATTATTTTATGTTGTCTTCAATTTTTTAAATTTTGCATAGTATATTGTGAGCAAGATTTAATGTTGAAATATTTGATGTTAGCCACACTCAACCCTGAAACGCAGCGAGAATGGGAGCGCATCACCGCTTCGCGCGCAGATACCCCAACGACTGCAGAATTTTTCACGTTTCTGGTATCAAGATGCAGAGCTCTTGAGCTACTTCAGACTACCCAAACACTGAAGGTAGTTCCTAACATTTGCGCTCATCAAAATCAACGGGAAACTAGGTCATTAAATCTTATTCGAACGTAGCAACACTGATACAATGCTCTTTGTATAATGGATCTCATAGAACCTTCAAATGTGACAATTTTCTCACAATTCAAACTAAGCTACGCGTTAATCAATCCACGCAATCAGGACATTGTTTCAAATGATTGTAACCATTTACTAGGAATCACACGTGTTCGAAGCAAGTGTGCCGTCAGTGTCTTAAGACACATCATACCGTGCTGCACATAGTCAGGCATAATCAATATACTAATCACAAGTGTTCAGCAAGCAATGGTCCACTTGTACATGCAAGGGGCATCTCAAATGCAGAAGTTAAGACATATTTTTCATTGAAGAGCAAACCTAGGTATTATATTTTACCTACCACAGCCATTGTGGAAGTTCAGAATAAATTTGATCAAAATGTTCCCTGCAGAGAATTTTTAGACAGTGCTTCTCAAACACGTTTCATAACAGATATATGTGTACAACGTTTGAGGTTATAGAGAAATCAGACAAATGCTTCGATACAAGGCATATCCAGTGTCAATTCTGAGACATATCACAGTGTAACAATACATTTAATGTCCAGGCATGCAGACCGGCTTACAACACTTAACTGTGCCATCTTGTCTCATATTACTGGTACTACACCATCCACCAAGTTGGACACAAGCAACTGCAAGGATCCCAACGACATCATGTTAGCTGATGAACAGTTTGAACAACCAGGGTCATTGATCTAATAATTGGAGCTGAGTTATACTACGAGATGTTTCGATCAGGCAGAAGGACACGTCCTGGCAATTATCCAGTTCTACAAGAGACAGTTCTTGGCTGAACACACTCTAGTCAATCTCCAGCCACTACTATAAACACTGAACCTCAGCCTACACTTCTGCTCCGAGAAGACAACAATTTTGCGCAAAATTCGAACCGCTTGTCGGAAGTGGAACCCGTGGAGCAATCCACCATGACAACAGGGCAACAAGCCTGTGAACAACACTTCATCACACCCACAAACTAACATGTTGGTGGAAGATATGTTGTCAGAGTGCCAATAAATATGGATCCTAAGGAAATTGGATCTTCTCGCCTTTCTACAGAGCGAAGACTACATGCAATTGTGTGTGGACTGGAACGAGTTCCAGAACTCAAGAATCAGTATCACAAAAAGACTCGAGTTGTGTTCGAAGGAAGTGCCAAATTTCTAATGGATTGTCATTAATCGACATAAAAAAAGTAGTTCATACTGTTCAAAAGAATTTGTATTCCATTGTACTGCGGTTCAGAACCCACCAAGTGTGCTTCATAGCTAACATAGCAAAGATGTACATGCACATTAACGTACATCCACAAGATAGAAATTTACAAAAATTTCTATGGAGATATTATTCTGACGAAACCAACCAAGAGTAAAACCTCACCACTATAACATATTGTCCCTCTTCAGTTCCATATCTTGCAACACGTTGCCTACAGAAACTAGCAGATGTCAACAAGTGTCAATACCCAAGGAAGGCTCAAGTGTTGAGAAATTATATCTATATTGATGCCTTACTAAGTGGCACCTCAACCATAGAAGATGCAAACAAGATTCAAAAAGAAATATCGTCTCTGCTTCAAACAGTACGATTTAAACTGGGAACGTGAGCATCATAACACCCTATATTCTTGGATAACATTTCAAGAGTGCTGCAAGAAACACAACAGACATTATCACTGGTAAATGAAGATAGAGTTACAACGCTCGGATTACTCTGGAATCCAACAAATGATCAGGTTCGAGTCAAGAACAACACTACACAGTTGCAAAACAACAGACTCCACTGCAAGTATATAAAGAAAGGTTCTAGCCACTACAGCAACAAAATTTGATCCTCTCGGACTTCTTAGTCCAGCAGTCATTGCCTACATGATTTTTCTACAGAACTGTGTCAAGACAAACTACAAGGGGATGAAATATTTCCAGCTCATCTGCAACAAGAATGGAATCAGCTGCTGCAGACTATTCCTGAATTGACACAACTCAAGATAAATCGGAATGTTATCTGCTGTAATGTAGTCAACATACAAATACATGGATTTGTGACAACAGTGAAAGAGCCTATGCAGCCTGCCACTACATGCGCCCCACAGACAGTAACAAGAAGATATCTTGTGAACTTCAATATCCCACTTCAAACGTGGCACCACTTAAACAATTAACCATACCAAGATTGAAGCTTCGTGCAGCTACATTTTTGTTCAAACTGTACAAGAAGGCCATAGGCGCCCTCAAAATAACAATAAATTAGTACTACCTATGGACAGATTCCTCCATTGTACTCACATGGATAAAGGATCCACCAGAAAATTGAAAATATTTGTAGGCATCAGATTTGCTCTCATTCAAGAAGAAACAGTATCAGCTGCATGGAGTCATGTGCCATTGAATCCAATAATACTGATCATATTTCAAGAGTATTTGAACCTAAAATACTGTCAAAATCCACACTATGGTGGAAGGGACCACAATGGCTTTCCCAGGAGAAATCTAGCTGGCTTACAACAGAGATCAACACACCCACAGACAAACTGGAAATCATTAATGTGCATATTGCATGTCTAAACACTCCAGAAAATATCACACATATATTTTCTAAGATGAGAAGACATATCAGAGTAACTGCATACTGCAAGAGATTCATAAGCAACTGCAGAAATTCCAAGGCCAACAGGAAATCAACTATCCTCTGCACACACGATTTTGACCAGGCTTTGACTAGCTGTGTGATGATGGTAAAACAAATTTCTTATGTACAGAAAATGAAGAATGAAATGGAAAACAAGAGGTTGCAGCCAGCATTTATCTCAAGACACTGCTTCCCTTCATAGATCAGGAAGTTATTCTCAGAGTGGGAGGAAGATTACAGCAATCCACGCTTCCTTATCAACGATGCATCAGATCATTTTATATTAATCATTACTTCACAAAATTAATTTTTTCAGCAGAGCACATATGTCTTCACCATGCTGGTTCACAACTCCTAATAGCATTTCTAAGAGAGGAATATTGGATACCAAGAATAAGGAACATGGTGAAAAGTGTCATTTATCAGTGCTTCACCTGCTACAGATTCAAGGCACAAGCAATACAACAGCTGATGAGTGAGCTGCTATCAACACGAGTAAAAACTTCGAGTGCATTCCTCATTAGAGGCGTGGAATATGCTGGACCAATGTCACTCAGATTGGGACCACCACGTAGCAAATAAATAACAAGGGTATAAAATGCTACATTTTTTGCTTTGTGTTAAAGCGTGTTCACGTTGAATTAGTCCCAAGCCTATCTACAGAAACATTTCGTGTTGTCCCGAGACGTTTCATTGCACGTCGAGGGAAAGCAAAGAACATTTATTCAGATAATTGTACCAAATTTCAAGGTCCTGCTAATGAACCTTATGCAATCTACAAGATGACTCAATCCACATCACAGATGGCAACGATACAGAAATTGTTTGCCACTGATGGATGTGATTGCAAATTCATTCCACCACATCGAAGCATTTTGAACAAACACAAATCCGCACAGAATGAACTAGAATGTATAGACGAAACAGATTAATCTCTAGACGGAAAAGAATTTGAAAATCAATACTTTCTATTTAAGGCATTTTTCAGTGAAATTTTGTAACCTGTGTTTGATCCATTAGTGTCCAGATATAGTTCACCTAGGAGCAGCTTGTCAGATCACATTAATAACAATTCGAGGTCACATACGTGTATCACACACATTAAGCTACGAACCATTGCATATCGAAAATTTGAAGTTGACACATATGGCTCGTTACATTATAGAGACTCATTTGTGTCATTAGTTGTCAATAAAACAACTTTATCTAATGTCCAAACGTTCCATTAATTCATTGCTTCACTCAACAATGAAGCCAAATATTTATAAGCAATTTACAAACATCAAACGAAAACATATTTGTTGCTTGGCAAATAGTGACACAGCGTTACAATAAAAAAATTAATTGGCATTATGAAAGCCAAGCATTTATGTGTAATGCTGCATGTCAGAAAGGGAGACGCATCATTATTTGGAACATTAATTAATCATGTGACGAGTCACATCAATGCCTTACAAACATTCTTTTTGCATGTGCCTATACATGATTTAATGTTGAATTATTTGATGTTAGCCACACTCGACCCTGAAACGCAGCGAGAATGGGAGCTCATCACATCTTCGCGCGCAATCACCTCAACAACTGCAGATATAGCCACGTTTCTGGGATCAAGGTGCAGATTTCTTGAGCTACTTCAGACAACAAAATTAATGAAAATTTTTCCTAACATTTTACGCATATCACAATCAACTGGAAACAAGGTCAGTAAATCCTATTCCAACTTAGCAACACAGCTACAAAATTCTATGTGTAATTACTCACATAGATTGTTCAAATGTGAAAATTTTATCAAAATGCAAAGTAAGCAATGACTTAACCATGCAAATCAAACAGGACTCTGTTTCTACTGCTTGAAACCATTTACTAGAAAGCACACATGTTCGAAGCAAGTGTGTCGTCAGTGTCACAAGACACATCATAACTTGCTCCAAATAGACAGGTACAATCAAACAACTAATGACAAGTGTCAGCAAAAAATGGTCCACTTGAATATGCAAGGGGCATCGCAACAGCAGACATTAAAACATATTTTTCATTGAACGGCAAAACCAGGAATTATATTCTACTTACCACAGCCATTGTGGAATTTCAGAATAAATATACTCAATACGTTCCATGCACAGCATTGTTAGTCAGTGCTTCTAAATCACATTTCATAACAGAGAGATTTGTACAATGTTTGAGTTTATTGAGAACTCAGACACATGCTTTGATACAGGGTATATTCGGTGTCAATACTGAGACATAACACAGTATTTCAATACTTTTAATATCTAGGCATACAGACTGGCGTACAACACTTGATTGTGCCATCTTGTCTCATATTACTGGTACTACACAATGCACCAAGTTCGACACAAGCACCTGCATGTTTCCCAAGGGCATCAAGTTGACTGATGAAAAGTTTGATCAACCAGGGGGCATTGATCTACTAATTGGAGCCGAATTATTCTACGAGATGTTTCGATCGGGCAGAAGGACACGGCCTGATAATTATCCAGTTCTACAAGAGACAGTTCTTGGCTGAACACACTCTAGTCAATCTCCAGCCACTACTATAAACACTGACCCTCAGCATACACTTCTGCTTCGAGTTGAAATCAAGAGTCTGGCGCAAAATTCGAAACGCTTCTGGGAAGTGGAACCCGTGGAGCAATCCACAATGACAAAGGAGCAACATGTCTCTGAACAACACTTCATCACACACACAAACTAACAATGTGATGGAAGATATTTTGTCAGAGTGCCAACAAATATGGATCCCAAGCAAATACGATCGTCTCGCCTCTCTGCAGAGCGAAGACTACATGCAATTGAGCGTAGGTTGGAATGAGATCCAGAACTCAAGGATAAGTACAACAGCAAAGAATCGATTTGTGTTCGATGGAAGTGCCAAGAGTTTCATTGGATTGTAACTAAACAACATACAACTTGTAAGTCCTACTGTTCAACAGGATCTGCATTCCATTGCACTGCGGTTCAGAACCAATCAAGTGTGAATCTCAGCCGACATAACAAAGATGTTCAGACAGGTAAACGTACATCCTCAAGATATAGTTCAAAGAATTCTACGCAGGTATTCTTCTGACGAACACAACCAACCACTGTAACAATCGGAATCATTCATCTCCATAACTGGCAACACATTGCCTGAAGAATCTAACGGACGACAACAAGTGTCAATTAACAAGGGCTGCTAAAGAGTTGAGAAATTATATTTATATAGGTGACTTATTAATTGGCACCTAAACAATAGAGGATGCAAACAAGGATCGAAATGAAATATTATGTCTGCTTCAAACTGCAAGATTTACACTGGGGAAGTTTGCTTCAAACCACTACACATTCTGGGAGAACATTGCAAGAGAGCTGCAAAAAACACAACAGATATCTGGTAAATGAAGATGGATTTGCAACGCTCGGAATACTATGTAATAATAAATGATCAGTTTGAAGTCAATAAAAACGCCACAAAAGTGCAAACATCAGACTCAACAGTAAGTACAAAACGAACAAGTGCTAACCAATACAGCATCAATATATGATCATCTCGGCCTGCTTAGTCCAGATATCATTGCCTTCAAGACATTTATACAGAAACTGTGGCAAGACAAACTAAAAAGTGATGCACTACTTCCAGCTCATCTGCAACAAGAATGGAATCAGCTGCTGCAGACTATTCATAAATTGTCACAAATCAAGTTAATCCAGAAGGATAACTCTTCCAATGCTGTCAACATACAAATATATGGATTTTGTGAAATCAGTGAATGAGCCTATGGAGCCTGCCTTTACAGGCTCTCCACAGACAGTAACAAGAAGATATCGTGTGAACTTCAGTTTTCCACATCAAAGGTGGCACCACAGAAACAATTAACCACACCAAGATTGGAGATTTGTGCAGCTACATTGTTGTTCAAACTCCACAAGAAGGCCATAGGCGTCCTCAACACAACATTAAATGAGTCCTACCTATGGTGAGATTACTCCATTGCACTCACATGGATACAGGATTCCCAAAAAAATGGAAGATATTTGTAGGCAACAGAGTTATTCTCATTCAAGAAGAAACAGTATCAGATTCATGGAGACATGTGCCAACTCAATCCAATTTGCTGACTTCATTTCAAGAGGAATTGAACTTACAACACTATCAACATGCACACTATGATGGACGGGAGAAAAATGGCTTTCTCAAGAGCCATCCAGCTGGACTACAACAGAGACCAAGACACTCACAAACAAACTGGAAATCAGAAATGTGTATATTGCATGTCTACAAATTCCAGAAGACATCACACAATGATTTTCCAAGTTGAAAAGACTCATCAAAGTAAATGCATACTGCAAGAGATTTAAAGCATCTGCAGAAATTCCAAAGCCAACAGGCAATCAACTAACCTATCCACACAAAATATTGACCAGGCTCTGAAGTGCTGTTTGAAGACGGTGAAACAAATTTCTCATGCACAAGAAATGAGGAATTAAATGGAAACGAGAGATTGTAGCCTGCGGTTTTTCAAGACACTGCATTTCTTCATAGATCAAGAAGGTCTCCTCAGAGTGGAAGGAAGATTACAGCAATCCACGCTTCCCTATCAAATAATGCAACAGAAGATTTTAATTCCAATCATCACTTCACAAAATTAGTTTTCTCAGCAGAGCACATAACACTTCAACATGCTGGGCCACAACTTTTTATAGTATCTCTACGAGAGAAATATTGGATACCAAGAATAAGGAACTTGGTGAAAAGTAACATTCATCAGTGCTTAAACTGCTATAGATTGAAGGCACAAGCAACACAACAGGTCATGGGTGACCTGCCAACAACACGAGTACAATCATCGAGGCTAATCCTCATTACAGGCGTGGACAATCCTGGAACAATATCACTCAGTTTGTGACCACCACGTAACAAAACAATAACGAAGTTTTACAATGCTATATTTGTCTGATTCGTGACAAAGTCTGTTCACATTGACGTAGTCACAAGCATATTTACAGAACCATTTCTTACTGCTCTTTCAAGTTTCAGTGCACGTCGAGAGAAAACAAAGATCATTTATTCAGGAAATGGTACTAAATTCAGAGTTGCTAATGAACATTATGCAAATTATAAGGGGATTCTATCCACATCACAGATGGAAACGGTGCGGGTCTTCTTGTCCACTGACTGATGCGATTTGAAATTCATTCAACCACATGGACCTCACTTCGGAGGATTATGGGAAGCAGCAGTGAAATCCATGAAGTATCATCTGCGAAGAACACTAGGTTCTCAGGTTGCCACTTACGAGGAACTGTGCACATTACTTGCTGA
>Ga0131853_10019308_pt1 | contig 12404 bp, 11 predicted proteins | sample TergutLab28metaG_FD_92764 | JGI IMG/M metagenome (GOLD analysis project Ga0131853, IMG submission 92764) | Labiotermes labralis P1 segment gut microbial communities from Petit-Saut dam, French Guiana - Lab288 P1 (version 2) (version 2) | ecosystem: Host-associated > Arthropoda: Insects >...
GTTCCCTAACCTCTGGCTCATTTAGCTTCCTCAAGTTAAATCTTTGCCTATCAAATCTCTGTGCGGCCTGTTTACCCACTGCTAATCTTTCCCTAACCTTTGCAATCACCAGATAGTGATCTGCATCTAGTTGGTTTTATTATAAGGACATATCCCCGTCGTTAAGCGACGCATGACTGCAAAACTACATTTAATCTGTCACAGTGGGCAAATCCTATAAATAAATGTACATTCCATTATTCATAGGATTAGTCCTCATTCAATGTTGAAATGTGCTTGTATTTTACATACACAGGATGCAAAATGCATGTAATCGTAAGCCTAGTGATCCGCTGCGGGCGAGATGCCAGGATTTCCGCTCCTGACATGCGCACTAATGTTTCTGTCTCCATCGCTACCGACCGGTTCTGGGGGCTCACCCAGACTTTTATTGACTGAATGTTTGCATGGGGATCAAACGGCAGGGACATTAAGCTGTGTTTCCAGTCCATATAGTGCCGATGATAAGAGTGCTTATTAAGGCGTTATTTGGCACGGACACCTCCAATTGGATGTTCCTATTTGTAAGAGGGGACGCTCTCCTAACTGCCCGCGTACCACAGGTTGCCTTCGAAATGTTATACTGATGGCTCCAGCGGAGTAGTTCACTCGGTATGCTGACTGAATTAGGGGCTGAATAACCAAGGAATCGGCGTCTGATCCGCGACTCTCGAACACATCCAGATACATGTTCAGCTGGTACCAGGAATTAAGAAAAATCTTGCATTGCCTTCAACACAACTGGAGTATTTATTGGTATTTCTATCAGAAAAAAATTAGAGGACAACTTTTTGACCAAGATCTTGTCATCTTCAGGCCGTATAATTCCATAAAGGAAAACTGCAGTTCAGCCGATGCCGGTGGCCGCGCTGTCTAAGGCGTGGTTCTGCGTCGGCTCGCTTGCTGAGATTGCAGGTTCGAATCCTGCCAGAGGCATCGATGTCTCTTGCGAGTGTTGTGGGTTGTCAGGTAGAGGTCTGTGCTTCGGGCTGATCACTCGTGCAGAGGAGTCCTACTGACTGCAGTGTGTCTGAGTGTGATCGTGAAGCATCCACAATGAGAAGGCCGCGGTCCTCTAGGGATGTGCAGCCATAAAAATGTTGCTTGTTATGTGTTATAGAGTAATCATTGGATTGAGATCTCGATATATTTACACACAATTAATGTGCAAATGTAATTTATTTTTATGTGATTAAGTGGCTTGAAGAAGACCACATCTTGATCGAAAATGTTGCCATGTAATTTGATCTTTTAGAAATACTGATAAGTAGTGTTTATGGAGGTAATGAAGTACTGCTTTATAATATTATATTTTACAAAACTGGATAGTTAAGGTAAAAAAAACAGGAATTATTTTCCCGGAGGTAAAGGGGGCAGGCGCGAGGCTGACCACTCGCCCACAAATGCTGTTGAGGTTAGGAATGAGAAGAGCCCAAGATCCACACTGCCATAAGCCTTCACGGCTTACGCAAGAAAAACTTTACATTTATCCGATGATATTATTGCTAAGAGAAACGGTTTCACCAGTCTGAACGCATTAGCTTGGAATTCCACGTTAATGGTCGTATAAGGTTTCCGTTCACCTTCAGTGTGCCTGTGCCTGTACCTATGTCTACACGTGAGTTATGAACGTCAATTGTGAATGTGAAGCTTTGAAAGTAAAAATTCACTGGAACTCGGTTATATCGACTTCGGTTGGTGCGACATCTCGGCTACAGCGTTATACGTTCTGTGTTACGAACTAATTCCCCACAAGGCACGTGTTTTTATGCCCTGCTTACTACGATATGCGGAAGAGCATCTACTTCGGATATAACGACATTGCTAGCCATTATTTTCCCATATAATTTTCCAAGAAGAAGGCATATTGAAAATTCAACCATTTCTTCCTTGAGAAGACCTTTGAATAGCAGTATGAATTCCAGATCTGGACAGTGACAGTAGCAACGGTAATTCACTTCGTGCCTAAAGTTCCCCCCACCTTTTCACTTCTGAAGTTAACAGGAGACTGGGGGGGGGGGTAATAGCATGCCTAATCACGAATAAAAGGAAGGTTTCGAACGTCGAAGAAAAAGTTACAGTGACACGAAAAACAGAAAATTGAAAAAGGAAAGCTAACGTCTTTCGAGAATTTGATCTCGTAAATTCTACGGTCAAAACCAATTCGGAAAAACAGAACCATAATTAATAGTGCGTTGAATATAACGGATGAGAGTCAAGCCCTTTCGAAAGCCTAAAGGAAGTGAAGTTGATGAGGTGCTGCTTCAGTGGTTTAAGGAATACAACAATGACAACGCACCAGCGAGCGTTCCTCTTCTGATCATAACTTTTGTACTCCCTGTCCCTAAATTTTAAGTTACTATGACGGAGAAAGATTACTTTTACAAATTTTAAAATATCGACTCAATTTATGGATAGGCATAAAGAGTTTGTAGTAAACAACCTTGAAGAAGCAATATTTGAAAATAAGGCCGTGGGATGGCCTCGACTTACTTACTTACTTACTTACCTACTTACTTACTTACTTACTTACTTACTCCATGGTGCAGAGTCCTTCTTGAGAAGCTGACTGGTTTGCAGCTAGTCAAGAAATTCCCCGTATTTCACGGAACCCGAAGGTTCATTACCGCAATCACAAGCGTCCGCCATCTGTCTCTATCCTGGGCCAGCCCAATCCAGTCCATATACCAACATTCCACCTCCTGGAGATCCATTCTAATATTATCCGCCCATCTACGACTAGGTCTCCCCAGTGGTCTCCTTCCCTCCGGTTTCCCCACCAAGACCCTATACACCACCTCTCCTCACCCATACGCGCCACATGCCCAGTGGGAAGACCTCGACTATAATACTTAAAACAAGTCGCCGGAAACACAGCAGCTGACAGTTATACAGCAATGAAAAGAATGGCTTGCAACAAATACAGATGGAAAGCTGCCAACCAATCAAAAGATCGAGGCATAAGAAGAAGAAATTTTGTTAGCGTAAACCTGTATGGAAATTTACAATTACAGAAAAGTAGTTTTTTTAATTTTTTATATTTTTATTTTAACTTTAATTTGCAATAGATCATATCGTTAACATTAACTAATATGCCCGAGGGCCTGTATTTTGCCCTGAAATACAGGGTGATTAAAAAAGATGGACTCAATTCAACAGCAAACGGCGCCTCAACACACGCCCGACAGTTGGTTGCGGTATTCGAGTTCTCTGCACGCTCTACGGGTTGACTTGCGTGGGCTACGCTTAAAACTCTTTTGAATTCGTCTCACGTTCTCCTCTGATACACGTGGTCGGCCGGAGCTTTTGCCTTTACACAGACAGCCTATTTGCTCAAATTGGTGATCCCAACGACAAATGCTCTTCCTCGTTGAAGTTGAATGTTGAAACGAAGACGAAACACACGCTGCACAGCAGTCGCCGACAGAGTTTTAATGAACTCACGAACGAAAAAAATCTTGTGCTGCATAATTCTAAAATGAGCCATCCCCGTTGTGTGTATATAAACAACAGGTGTGGGTATCAGTCAATAACACAACGATATTGTTGTGTTATTGTCTGATACCCACACCTATTGCTTGTGCTGCATCGTAGCCATTTTGCTCTCAACTGACGCTGCTGCGCGACTGTGTACTAGGCAAGCACTCTAGCGATGGTATTTAAAAATGTAAGATCTTCTCTTTCAAATGTTATGTAGATCATTCACATACCATGTATAGTTCAGAAAATATAGGCGTACGAAATTGAGTCCGTCTTTTTAAATCAGGCTGTATCTTTCCCACACTTGTACCACTCACCTCGCTTACAGCGACTTTCTTTATAACCGACACAATTCTTTCGGTTCCTTCGATGTCGTTATAACAGAGTGACTGCATCTTAAGAAAAAGTTAAGTCAGTCCCGTTACAGTCATGGAGTGGCCCAGATGGTTCCAGGAAGGTTCTCAGATTTCATGACAACGGCACAGGATGGTGGTAAGGTTGTCAGCCTTACGCACCGGCTGCCTTTTCCCCTCAGGAAATGTTCCTGGTGCTCATTTCTGTTAGAGGCTGAGTCGACCCCAGGGCCACATAGTGCGATCGGAAGGATTTTATGTCAATGAAAAATTCCAATGACACCAGCTGGAATTTTTGTTGTTGTTCATTTTGAAACACATTTTGTACAACCAAAGGGAAAAAAACCTCTGTTTCTACTTAATTTGTACACTTAACCGATTCTGTGTTGTGTTCGTGAGTTTTTTCCCCCCATACACATAAGTTGGAGCATCGCACCTCATAAACTGAAAAAGTCACCTCTTTCATTTCACCTGTCTGTAATTGATATAACATCTTCATAGAAACCAGTGAATCCTCTTGGCTTTGCTTCTACTCTCTCATTCCATGTGTTTCCAGGTCTAACCTAAGACAGTTAGTAAGTCTGCAACCAAACGCCGCCTTCCTGGCCTCTGATACACCTTCCATCGTGACCTCCTTAGGAAGTCGATCAAGTCGTTTAGGTTTTGGGAACGTCTTCTGTTCATACTGAATAACACGTAACGTGCTAGTAGCCACAATGTCGCTCTGTGCCTTTGGGGGGACCATAGACTAAATTGCGGGCGTACTATCCATTCATGTGGTATTTGTGTCGAAGATGTTCTCAGCAATCGAACCAGCGACCTTCCGATTTGTAGCACAGTACCTTAACCACTGTGCTACCGCGGTCCCCGTTCGACTGCGTCTGAAACGCATTATTTTCTGCAGCAAAGCCTACTTGTACAAACAGTGTAGAAAGTGTTTACTAGATTTTAACTCCATGAAATGAAGTAATAAACCTCAACGCCGCAAACCTCTATAGCGCACACAGATACGCTACGGTAGGCTTTTGACGGTGCTTACAGGTAGAGGAAGTAATTACGTCGCGCACGGCAGTTGGTCACAGTGACTGATGTCAGTTGGTTACTACAGTAGTCACCATAAGCTCGAGATTGCACACTGGGTTTCTCCACGATAGGACTGAATTTTGAATTCGTGAAGGTTAATATAATTGAACTTTCGTTTGTGCCCCGAATATATTCGTGCCTTTATGAATCAGACAGTCCCCATGTCGTTTGATAGGTAGTAGTAAATGTTTTTTTTTGTAAGATTATTATATGCAGTGACAGTACCAACAAAATGTACGAAAGTGTATTAAAAATAGCTACACAAGCAATCACCCCCTCCATGTTGCGGACAAATATGTGACCATCTACAGAGAGATAAACACAAAGACTGAATACGTAAAATGTTCAGTTACTGAAGTATCAGATTTAAGCTTTTGTCTGTTCGTCCTTTGTATTTTATCTCCCTAAAGATGACCACGCGGTTGGCCGAAACATGAAGCAGGTCATTGTGTACAGAAAATTAATTTCGACATACTTATGTGCTTTTGTTGGTAGTGTTGTTGTATTGTTTAAAGTTGATCCTGTAACAGGCCACGAAGGCTCAGAGGGGGAGTGGAGGTGTAGCCCTACTCTTTCTTTAACCTCGTCGCTAGTTGTGGGTGGGTGGTCAACGCCACGCCCCGTCCTCTTTACTCGTGGGAAAGAACTGGTACCCATTGTATAGGAGGCTGTATGGGCCCCAGGGCCGGTCTGAACGGGTGCGAAAAATCTCGCTTCCCCTCCCCCCTCAAGGCGAGTCACTATACCGACTGAGCTATCCCGTTCCACCTTGTTTTTGTATATGTTCGTATAATAAACGGAATATTGATCATGTAAATTTTTTGTCTAGATTTATACGCGAAGCTTCCTTCAAACTACAGGCGCACAGTATCAACAGGGGTATTCCGCGTTAAAAAAGGTTACGTAGGATGTTGTGCGTGGCTTAAAATCGATATTTTAAATTCTGTCATTTCTTTAACCTTTTGGAGCCGGATTTATTTTTTTAATTTTAGCACATCCTGTATATAAAATGTGAATAATACAGGAACCAAATATGTTAGAATTATGAAACAAACTGCAATTTGAAGAGAAAAAAACTGAGAGTATATACCGTGTTTAAAATATTCAGCACCTATATTTGTTGAATAAATATATAAAATGCAACTTTAGAGGTTAGCGGTGCGGTACGACCACTATAGTTGGCATTAGGCGTCAAAAGGTTAAACAAGATGTATCGAACCTCAGACGTTGTTCCTACATTCGACATGCTATAAAAAGTATGTTAATGTCCGTCGTAGCAATGGTATGCTGACAGAACCGAATTCCGTTATTGTCTTGGGGACTGGCTAAACGTATTTATATTTATCGCGTATGTGCTCAGTTTTTGGAAGGAACCGCTAAGAAATTACGTAAACACTTTTAAACTTGTAAGATTTTCTTCCTCTTCTGTGTTCGTAGTTGCTTGTCATTCGCAGACACTGCCATAAAAGGAAATCAATACTTGTACTTTTCGGGCACCAGTTTAAAGCCCATACATTGAAATTTATTCTCGGATTTCAAAGTCGCCCCCCCCCCCCCCAACCGAGGGTTCTCCAAAAATTATGCAACCTGTAAGACTCAGACCCAACACTTTTCCTTAAGAAGTCAGGAGGAAGAACGACCAAAGTGTCTCGAATTTGTTTTTTCCAGTTTATCAAGTGTTCTTGGTTCTGATCGGGAGAATCCCTCTTTCGCTTAATCCCCTTACAAACAAATCGCTTAGCAGTAAGATCGTCTCTCTTTTGGTCCACCACGACCAATCGACGGACCAGGAAAAGGTTTCCAACGGTGGTTTGAAAGTAAATTCTTACGGTTAAGTTGACCGTACCATACGCGGAATGTTGTATTGCTGTGATCTGTGCACCGTTTGAAGTTTATGTACAGTGCCTTGTTATGACAGGTACAGCTTAATGTTTTGTTGCTAAATGAACACAAAATATTTTGCGGTGCCAATCAAACACAAAAAATGCATTTCATTTTATAATTATCTTGACATGTTTCGGTCACTTGCCCATCATCAGGCTATCTTTACATAACTTAGAATAAGGTAAATGCAGTACAAATAACATTCATGTATCCTAAGTTTCGTAAAGACTGTCTTTGCAAAACTTAGAATAAGCTACGTGCAGTGCAAATAACATCCATGTATTGAAAGTTCTGTAAATATTACCTGATGATGGTCAGGTGATCTGAACATTACGTCATGAAGATACAGTAAAATAACGTATTGTTGTGTTTGACTGAAACCAGAAATTATGTTGTCGTTCAGCTTAATAAACACAACGGGATGTTCTCTACAAAAGCATAATGCTTTGAACTGTCGATTCATTGTACACATCTGCATATATTTACCAAAGTGAAATTGTGGTCTCTATGTTTATGTGCTTTTGAACTGGGGGCACTTCGCTGCCTGTGGGGATTTCTTTCATAACAATTTTTATAAATTCTTTATGGGCTTCATGTGAATAATGAAGTTGCAAATCAGTGACGTACTGCGTGTGATAACTATGTACGCGAGCATCATTCATACAATCGTACGGATTAGTGGAAATATTATGAAGGATTTTTTTTTTGCGGATGGAGAAAAATAAGCGAATTTGGTAATTTATGGAAATTCGTTTTGAGAAACAACATGACTATATTTGCACTGTCCTTTGTACCAAATCATTTGATCGGGTTTCATAAATCAAATGAAAACAAAAGAGAGATGATATCCGGGCTCCGGTCCATGCCAGGGAAATGAAAAATTTTCCAGGGGTATTTCAAATAGGTCTTGTGCAATAACGTAGCAGGAGGGAGAATCGAGCTCTTCACAGCTGTAAATATTTATGTGGTGTTCTTGGTTATGCATTTTTCTGGTATCACGTAGTTGTACATATATTCTGAAGATGGAAACAGTAGTGTTCTCCAAAAGGCTTGTAATTCATTCAAGTGTAGCAGTGCCAAAGACCATGATACTAAAATATAAACGCGCGTCTAGTTAATTGCTTGTAGTTCCGAGAAGTCAGAAGAAGCAGGCAGCAGTTCCTGTGTGGTCAGTCGCGTCAGGACAGTACATCTCTCACTCTATCTGGAATATTTTAGGAAGTCTCTGTGTTCAGCTAACGTGTGTGGGCAGTCCGCTGACTGATCTACGTAAATGCGATTAACAAGCATACAAAGTGTCAAACGAAAGTTGTCACATAAAATAATGAACATATACTAACATAATTAGACACGTGTTTTTTATGTGTTATCTAAATCCTCTTCATTTTTCTCCTCCCATATTCGTTCCTTTCTCTTTCGTTTTTTTTTTGTAGGGGGTTGGGAGGTAGGAGAGAATTCCGCTCTTTTCACGCAACCTATTAAAATCTGTCAGTTTGTCTGTCCATGCGCATGCAACAACTGGCGAACAACTGAAAGAATTTAATGATATTTGACAATGCGGAATATAAAACTTGTTAAAATAACGCCATCATCATCATCATCATCATCACCGTCTTCCTCCGTGAATTAGGTCGTTTGACCTGTTCCGGCATCGACGCGTTGCCATCGTTTCCTGGGGCGTCCACGATCTCTTCTTCCCCGGGGTTTGTAGTTGAGGGAGTGTTTCGGCAGTCTGCTGTTATCCATTCTCTCAAGGTGGTTGATCCAGTTTTGTTTGTGTTTGGTTCTTACATCTTGTATTCCAGGGATCTCTAGTTCTTTTGTTATGATTTCGCTTCTTATTTTGTCTAGTCATGTGTAACACTTCTTAGAAAGCGCATCTCTGCAGCTTCTAGGCGAGTCATGTCTGTCTTCGTGGTTACCCACGTTTCGCTGCCATGCAGTATTGTTGGTCTACCTACAACTTTATAAAATTTCATTTGGGTGTCTGTACGGGTTTTCTGTAAATATTTTCTGATAGTGCCGCATATTCTTTGGAATCTTTTTTTTTTTTGTCAAAATCTGGTTCACCGTCTTAACTCAATTCGCATCCAAAATAATTAAATTATTTCACTTGTTCTAATATTGATCCGCCTATTCTTATTTTAGATCGCATTAAGTATTTTCATTCAAAAGATATAATTTTTGTTTTGCCCGTGGATAGTTTAAGGTTATAGTCTTTACAATTTTGGTTTAATATATAGACACATTTATGGAGTTTGCCTTCAGAGTCTTGTATTATTACTTGGTCGTCTGCGAAGAGTAATGTGTTAAGGTAGACGTTTCTTTTAAGCATTATACCAACGTCAGCTTTGTGTTTCCAGTTTCTTAGGAGGTCGTCTATAGAAATATTGAAAATATTCCATTCCTTTTTAAAATCGGATAAAGACGGACAGATACTTCGCATAAAGAACTGACACTTACAAGCAACTACGAGAAGTGTGATGAGCTAAATACTTATTAATGACAAGGAAGTCCCGAACAATTGTTGTAGAGAGATAACAATTCAGCGTATTAGGTTAAACTAAGTTTTCCGTAAATAGTATAGCATTCAAGATAAGTGGACAAGATGAGGTGAAGGGGAAAAAAATGTGCTGCCATGCTAACATTGTTATGTGATCCGACATGCGAAATTGTCCCAAATTTTGTACTATTAAACAGTCACCGGTGTTCCGATCACGCGACATTATTACCGAACTATATTTATTCTTATGGTCACGTGATTTCAGCTCTGCTTTGTATTATGAAGAGAGATTAGGGATCGAAGGTATATGTCCACACACACAGTTAACCATGGCTGTAGATGGAGGTTGGTAGCCGGCACCGCGCTACGGCCACTTTGAAACCGTAGAAAGACCTCCATTTGCCCCAGAGAATAGGAAGTTAAGTGAGGCCCAGAGCAGGTTTAGAAGCTTTCGAGTACACATACACTTTACAACTGCCGTAAATCTGATCACGATTCCTAGGACTTCCAGCCAATAGCTTTGTCATCATTCGTGCAGAGTTACTGCTGGTTTAATCAACTTTGTGTGTTTGTTGTGTGAAATCAGAAAATATATCTTTAAAACAAAGAATTTATCTGCTGTTCTATCAAAATTCACGTTTTAGTCAGTCTGTAAGGGAGTAGCGAAAATTTGTATGGGGACCGCGGTAGCACAGTGGTTAAGGTGCTGTGAGACAAATCAGTGGATTTTTCATTGACATAAAATCCTTCCGATCGCACTATGGCCCTGGGGTCGACTCAGCCCCATAACAGAAATGAGTACGAGGAGTATTTCCTGAGGGTAAAGGCGGCCGGTGCGTAAGGATGACAACCTGCCACCATCCTGTGTAGTTGTCACGTAATCTGTGAATCTTAACTTACTGAGAACCATCTGGGCCTGTCCAGGCCTGCAATGGGACTGATTTACCTTTATCTTTACCTTATCGTAGTACCGTGCATTTTTGATATCTATAAAGTCCACACATCAAAAATTGCACTTTTTATTAAACTTGACAAAGTTTTAAAATTTACATTAAAAATCACTTTGACTTGCTCCTACATTTTTCGGTCTACGACTATCATCAGGGAGCCTTCACTAGAGCCTAGCTAAAGTTATATTTAGGTTCAGATTCGGTTAAAAAAAAAACTACATATAACGACGTAGTTTTTACCGAATCTGAACCTAAATATACCGATGTGCTGATAAGTCCTTAGCCCAACCAGGAAGGAAACAAGCTCGGAAGCATGTCAGGGACGCGCGCGATTTCAACAACACCGAGAAGCAAAGGCAAGGCGCCGAAGGAATATCACGCCATTCTGACAGAAACATTAGCTTGTTTCCTTCCTGGACGGGCTAAGGTCTTATCTGCACCCCTGTAACTTTATCTAGGTTCTAGTGAGGGCTCCTGATGATGGTCGTAGACCGAAACATGTAGGAGCAAGTCAAAGTGATTTTTAGTGTAAATTTTAAAATTTTGTCAATTTAAATAAAGGGTCCATTTGTTGGTGTATGAACTTTATTTATATTTTATGATTTAATGTGCAGGTAAAATAAGAGCTAACCGCCAGATCATTAATCTGTGCGTATGTATGTATGTATGTATGTATGTATGTCTCCTACATGATTCGTTTTCTGGTTGGATCCTTCGGAGGTGTATTTATATATGGAAGTTTCTATTAAATTGCTGTGTGCACAGTTGGAACTATGCACGCACTTGCTTGCACCAAGTGTAATCAAAATTTGATGTTTATTGCACCGTGCATCATTGTGATAACTGAAGAATAAAAAACCAACTACTTGCCACTTGGTATTTTATTGTACTTCTTATAGGCTCAACATGTTTCGGGCACTACTACGCCCATCATCAGGAGCTCGCGACTATGATGTTGATTACCACATTGGTCGTTTTGTTCTTGGTTTGCTGTATGTTGGACGTTAGGTGTGGTTAGGCTGGAATGGTGTCCGGGCTGCAGGCTAAACCTGCTTTAGCCTGCAACCCGGACACCACTCCAGCCTAACCGCATCTAACCTCCAACCTACAGCAAACTAAGAACGCCGGGCTGCAGGCTTTAGCCTGCAACCCGGACACCACTGCAGCGTAACCTCACCTAACCTCCAACCTACAGCAAACCAAGAACGAAACGACCAATGTGGTAATCAACATCATAGTCGCAAGCTCATGATGATGGGCATAGTAGTGCCCGAAACATGTTAAGCCTATAAGAGGTACAATAAAATAACAAGTGGCATCTAGTTGGTTTTTTATTCTTCAGTAATCAAAATTCCCCGCAGTTCAATATCATGGTTTGATACTGGTCTTCAATAATTAGCCATTAAAATGCAAAATTATATTTTAATATAGGCTGTAAGTATTTAGGCATGTCCTGTGCAACATAAACAGTCTCCGTTACACGAGACAAATGTGCTGGTTTAGTTACCAACACCCAGATATGCTTCGTGTATTTTGCATTACAAGAAGAGAAGTGTAATGTGATGTGCTGTGCAAGAATTTGTAATAATTATGTAACCTGATGGTGGTCCGCGATAGCTCAGTCGGTATAGTGACTTGCTACTGGCTGGACGGTCCGGAATCCAATCCCGGTGGGGACGAGATTTTCCGCACTTGTTCAGACCGACCCTGGGGCCCACCCAACCACCTGTACAGTAGGTACCGCCTCTTTCCCGGGGTAAAGAGTGGCCGGGACTTGACGCTGACCCCTCACCTCCTTCTAGTGCCGTGGTCAAGAAACAGTAGAGCTATACCTCTACTTCCCCTATGGGCCGTACGGCTTGTACAGAGCCTCAGTGCCTGTAAAGTAGAGCTATACCTCTACCCCCCTATGGGCCGCACGGCCTGTACAGAGCCTCAGTGCCTGTACAGTACAGCTATACCTCTACCCCCGTATGGGCCGCACGGCCCGTACAGAGCCTCAGTGCCTGTACAGTACAGCTATACCTCTACCCCCGTATGGGCCGCACGGCCCGTACAGAGCCTCAGTGCCTGTACAGTTCAGCTATACCTCTATTCCCCCTATGGGCCGTA
>Ga0131853_10019309_pt1 | contig 12403 bp, 11 predicted proteins | sample TergutLab28metaG_FD_92764 | JGI IMG/M metagenome (GOLD analysis project Ga0131853, IMG submission 92764) | Labiotermes labralis P1 segment gut microbial communities from Petit-Saut dam, French Guiana - Lab288 P1 (version 2) (version 2) | ecosystem: Host-associated > Arthropoda: Insects >...
GAGCTTCTAGAAAGCTCGAAACATGTAGAGAGTGAATGACGACTACCCATGAAAATAAAGGATAGTCTACAAGTGACATCGTGTTGGTTGTTTTAAAGAAGTATTTTCTTATTAATTAAACCCCACACAAACACTGTGTAGTGCATTGCTGCAGTGCGTTGATCGCGACACGTTTTAGTAATGAAATGAAATTTGTAAAAACATGCGGAATTTTTAGCGAAATGCAGCGAGGGCGCGACGCCATAATGTTCTACTCGCATATCGTTTAAACCGGAGGTGTAAGGGAATTAACCGGCGAGTGCACGGGTAGGGGCTAAATGGGGCAGTAGTGTGAGTTGTGAGTTTGTAGCCATTTGTATACAGAACGACATCCCTTTCGTTACACGCATGACCCCGCTCTGTAATGCCATAGGGGCACTGTCACTTGATACTGCCATCGATCCTGTCACTTTGTTTTGAATACAAAAACGGTAAAGGTGAAGGCACCCTGTGCTGACTGAACCCAGCACAACAACAAAACTGACGTACACAAGCAGTATAGAGGACTGCAGGTAGACATCATTCACGTTTTAGCCTTGACATTAAATGCAGATGAGTGGTTATATTTTACGTCACCGCCGTTTCACCCCCTGGGAAATGAGCCCCCACCATTGTACAGGATGGGGGGGGGGGGCAAAGCAACTGAGAAGCATGCTGTGACAAATAGAAAATTATCTGCCCTTCCGGAAACCGAACCAAGTTCTCCTATCATTTAGCGCTATCTTACGTGTATGTTATTTAGTGCTTTCGTTTCTGGAGTTTGTTTTCATTTTTTTTTACCTAAGAGTGAAGGAATGTTTGATTACATAATTTATAAGACGATACTAATCAGAGAAGTTCCAGTTACAACCTATTCACACTGGTACCGCAGTGTTTCAGATACACACAGAGGCTGACACGGCGTACTACAGGGAACTGAATATGAAAGCAGGCACACTTGTTGACTGTATTGAAGAGAATTCTATTTTATACGCTGATAATGAATTTTATGCCCTTCACGGAACTCTTAAGACTGAGAATCCCGTTTACAAGATCCCAATACTCGACCTTATCCTAAATTACATAAATCTAGTCCACAGCCTCACACAGTTTCAATATCTTATTTTTATTCCAGCAGTGTATTTGTCTACCCCATAACCTCTTCTTTTAACATAATCTCATTAAAATTCTGTACGCTTTTCTCTCCTTGCAGCATAACCCACCTATCTCCTCCGACTTTATTTTTTCACATATTCGTTCGGAAAACTTGGGCAGACGTACGATATAGTCTATATTATTCAGGACAGTCGGCAAGAATACAATCCATTTTACAATTAGGCACCTTGGAAACACAATATAGAGCGTCACAAATCCGCAACGTGTTCGGTGCATAATCCTACTGACTGAAAATAAACACCGATTTTGTGATTATGGGCCAGTGTGCTGCAAAGATAATACGCGGATAGTAATAAACTTTGTTCAGTTTATTGACATTGACAATATTGTGTAAATGAGAGGATTCGAAATTACAGTTTTTCAGTTTCTGTTCCAATAGTGACTGGATAAAATGATTTGAATTAAACAGGTTATGAAAGAAACGAAGGAAGAATTTACACAATTTTAAACCCTCAAAAATTGTTTAAAATTCCAATTGTAAGCGACATTCATTATCTAAATTAATCCAATATTATTATTGTCATCATGTATATATATATATATATATGGTAAGGTTTGTTTGTGTTAAGATGATCTACTGAACTACCAAATGGATATTTGCAAGATACACATTATTAGGCAGCTTATGATTCGGCAATGATGGTAGTTTACTGTTTTCATTACTTCCTCCGAAAAACGTTTTTTAACAAAAAGCTAACGTTAAAAATTCACAGGTCTGCTCTATCGAAAGTCATGGGAAGCATGTGAAATATGGTGGCATCCCTTGGCCTCCGGTGGTGGCTTGAACGAGCATAGCAGGTCAACGGAAGTTATTGGCCCCAGAAAACTATAACGTAGGCTTCAGTTATGCCCATCGAGCCTACTGTTCCCTTCAAACTGTGCAGAACACGATTTTCGATCAATATTGCGTTCGCTATGACACTGAATAAGGCTTAAGGGCAGACGCTTAAACGTGCTAAAATACATAACCAATCGCCTGTTTTTCCCCACGGCCAGCTCTGTGTGGCATTTTCCCGATGCTCTTCATTTTACAATGTCGCTGTTGCAGCTACCAGAAGAACATCGACAGCATGAACAAAAAAGACAGGTTGTTGACATCAAATATTGTATACCGAAAAGTGCTTTAAAGTTTCAAATATACAAAAAAATCTCTGTTGCTCAAACATTTTGTTGTTTCTATGTGGTAATTGTTAGCATGGGTATAACTAGTAGGACTAAGCTGTTAGACAACTAGCCTATTTCGAACACAAACTAAGATTAGTGAAATATACGTTACAAAATTCATGCAAATGAGGAAGAGCTAATCCTGCACTGGGGTCGTAAAATGTAATTCGATTAAGTTTATTATCCTTACTTACTACGGTTCATGTTCCCTGCTGTTATAAGAAACCTTCAGCAACAGCATAATACATGCTGCATAATGTAACTCTATGCGTAAGCTCCTAGTATCACGCAGATTTTAAATTTAAAGTTGCTGGATAGAACTCAGACCGCTTACGTTCCTAAGGATAAAAGGAATAAACTAAGCCAGCAGATTATTTCGCACTATGCATGCCAAAGAAAGAAAGTAAGAAAGAAAAAAAGGATTTAAAGAGGAACTGTAGGAAGCGTTCCGGTTCTAGACACCACTATGATGAAGTGCCGCACATTCCACTCTAAGTATAGGACGCTTGATAAACACTCTTCGCTCATGTACGAACAGTGAGGCAAACCGTGACTTACCAAGATATATAGACAGACTGTAAGCAGTTTTCCGACGTGGACAGGGAAAGCGACTGACTACAAGGTAGGCCTGTACCCACTCACATGTGGTACGCCCCAAACTACATCCAGCCAAATTAATGACTTAATAAATCTCCCCAACTGTTGCTGTTTTCCTACGCAAAATAAAACTGAAAATATTCCCTTGAAACTTCTTGACCGGTGCAGCATCTCTCAGGATATTTCCTCTCGTTGTTGTAAGACATTAGCGTGAAGGTAGACTTGGACTATACAAATACACACTTTATTCTGCTAACGAAACATTCTTCAATTCCTTTTTTAAAGCCACATGTTCGGAACAACGTCGATCAAAACCTGTAGCTCTAAACAGAAATTAAATGGTGCTGTGTAAGCCGGAATAGTGTGTAGCTACATAAGGGATTGAACACAATGGGATCGATACCATTAAACTGTAGACATGGAATGTTAACCATTCAGAAGCGTAATGGTAATGTATATACACAACCTGCAGTACCAATAGGAAGCTCGGAATATTGCACACAGGGTACAGTATATTGCATTTCGCATGGATCTTCCCATTAAAAGAAATCCATATAACTAGCATTAACTGACAGTTCGTCATAATGGAGAGAGGCTGCGTACGTTCTCAGATGTAGGAGCTGAAGATTTGCATAACATTTATGTTGATGAACTTTAGTTAAATAGGCAAGAGTCCTGGGTGAGGTCTAAGTACTGAACCAAGGCCCCATAAGGAAACGGGCATAGTTCTAGTTTACAATCGGTGCTGGCGTCTGTCTCACATGGGCTAAGCAGATGCTACAGAGCATCCCACTAACCTTTTCATTCGGCAAGGCAGCTGTCGTGCTAACGTAATCGCTTACGAAGCCTGCATTCGCCGGGAATTTAGGGCCAGTTTGTTTCCTGCAGTTCATTTTACTTTATCTGACAGTACAGCATGCAGCTCTGTTGCACGCCTGGCGACTGCTGAAAATATTTGTCTTCCGAAATCTTCACTCAGCTCTCCAATTAAACTAGACTGATCTGCACTTCTTCTGTTTCTTTTTCTTCTTAGTCTTCTCCTTTTTTTCCTCCTCCTCCTTCTTATTCTTCTTCTTCTTCTAATTCCCCTAATAATTCTGTCAGGATGAATTTAATGTAACGGTTATTAATCGCTTCTTCGAAAAACATCTCTAAGTCCTACACAGCACATATACCAGTTTTCCAGATTACTTGTTTCGGCTTTGTTAGCAAGCCATCATCAGACCGTTTTTTGTCAATAGCCGTCCAGTGAAACTTATCCCTGAAGTGAGGGCCTAATTTGAGATATGATCCCAGAATCTGAATATATGGACTGAGGATAACCATGAAAAGACTCTCATTACAGCAGGATTCTCTTTTTGAATTCGGAATTTATGAATAAAAGCAAGAGTACTGGCCACTTTTATTCAACACACCGAACAGATTTCATAATAATACAAGCAGAGCGTTAACTGACACTGCATTATAAAATATAATTTTGGGGCTTGAAGTTTCTATACCCGCGCCTTTATCTTGGCGAGACTTTGTGTTTCTTTCTCCTCCGTGTTTGGGGATTCTAGGCAGACTGCTCGACCGTAGACTTTTACTCAAACCACCACTCCCTGGGGGGTATTTGGGGGTGGATTCTCACTCTCCAAGACTGTCCATACCTGCATTCCTTGGCTTATACAGAGGTTTACTGAAATCCCCGCAACAGGCAGAAACAATTGCCTAACGTGAATGTGCTGTTAGCTGACTGTCTTCAACTGTTAATTGCTTTAGTGCTCCCGGTGTTGGTCACGTTTTACTGTGTTCACAGGCGACGTGTAATTTAGAACGTTATCAGTGCATTCGTGTTTATCCTCGTCCTATGTTTCACTATGTTATTGCTCAGCTGGCTCTAAGAGACCTCAGCAAGCTTCTGACGGCACTTCCCCTTCCCGAAGTCTTTCATTGTGATGTTGGTGTTCAGCCATTGCAGTCCAGTTGCGACAACGTACTGCGATGTTTGACCGCACAGAATGCCATCTTACCCATGAACCAGTCTGTCGCATTGTGTACATAACGAGGGTGAGCTACAGCAGCAGCTGACAGCTGACAGGCCATACCCTCGTCGTTCGGACTAACGCCACATGTTCGATACACTTTACACGCCGTCAGTCTGTTTGGCACTAGATCTGTGTTTTTACATTTTCGGTGTACGTCACTTGGCTGCAGGCTGATCTTATATTTTCTTTACTTGGTCGCTACGAAATCGTGTGCCATTTTCTATCAACCAGATAGCAAGTCGCCTGACAGCAATTTATGTCAGTCCTTCGTCGGGCACTTCAGACGTGTTGTCGTGTCTGTCATGCTGCCGACCTTCCGCGTGCTCATTGCCACTTAAGTGTCGTTCTGTCTAATGAGAGCTGTGGCACATTGGTTGTCCAATGCCATCCAGCGTCAAATCGTTAGGACAGAGATGGGGAGAGCAAGTAATTAATTAGGCGAAGTGGGATTGGGAGGAGAATCCTCTCTCTCCGTTAATCTCTGGCTCGCTTCGTGCTCTTGTAGCACTCGCCTCGTCGAACTCATTAAAGGTTTGTTTATACGTCGACTGCTGAGAAAGATCTGTAACCATAACATCTAGGAATCTAACTTAAAAAAAACAAATTTACTTCCATTAATCAAGCTACGGAAGAACCGGAAAAGAACTGCTTCTGTAATAAGGATTTATAAATCATTCGGTGGAGTTCCGATGTGTAGAAATACTGTTAATTTCAGAAGCAGGAAGAGCAGAAGTGCCAACCGAAATATAAATGAGCCATGTAAAATAATTACTAGAGTGTTCATTAAGTGGCCTACAGTGAAAGCCAAATATCTGCCTTGCAATCCCGACTCCCTCTTTTTTCGTAAAAGAAACTCTCCGCACCTACATTTTTCGTAAAAGAAACTCTCCGCACCTACAAAACAGTCATCTACCACGTTCTCAAGTGCGAATGACGGAAGGATCAGACACTAACTATTCAGCGAGAACAAGCAGGTACCAGCTGCCGACATCATTTTCAAGTTTGCTAGGATGTACAAACGTGCAAAACGGTACTCAAACATGAGACAAGGCTACGAAGCCGAATGGCTGCAAAAGGAGACAGCAAAGGGAGAGGAGGAAAAAAGAGGAGATACAGGAATGAATAAGTGAAAGAAACAAAAAGAAAATGAAAACAGAAAGAAAGAATAAAAAGGGGACCTGAAGGAAGGAAAGAACAAAGCAGTGGGAAAAATAGAAACACTTTAAAATGTGCAACAAGAAATAACAAGTCGGTATCTATTACTTTTGCACGTCTATATAGACCTGCACAACTGTTTGTAGCAGCTTATCTGGGTCATCAATGTGTGAATTATAGGGTCTGTATTCTGAAATTTTGCATTTGCCTATGAATGCGTTATTTGGAAAATAAAACTGTACAAATCCCCGCCGGATCCCGTTACAAGCTGACTGTAATGTGATGCGATTAACCCTTTACCTGCTAACGTGGAGAATATGGTGAGCTCCGAACAATGCTAGCAAAGGGCAGATGGGATTTAACTTGGCGTTTAAAGGGATAAGGATAGCGTAGTATTTCACATTCGCTAAGCACGTGTCAAAGTACGACAAGTTTCTACAGCACACAGTGACACTGTGTTGGGTGTGCAGAATTTAGTTTTATGACATGCTTAGATATTTCTGACTACTGTTGTGCCGTAATTTAGTGACCGCTGATAGCGTTTCTGAATGAATAACAAACAAAGTAACCAACAAATGAATAAAGTGGCAACCAGACTAAGAAGCACAAACCAAAACACGGCAGATGATAATTATTCATCAGGTCATGAACGGACTATTTTTATGGAACTGTTCCTAAACGTGTTCAAAACAACATGCACGCTTTCCCCTCTCCTTACACAGTTCAATCCAATCCACACCTCTTAAACACATTTCCTCTAACTTGCATTTACATATGCAACCAAATTGCGCCTTAACTGCAAATTAGAGGCCTTCAAGAATGACAGCATTGTTGGTTACTCTTAACGGTAAGTCGGTGGTGGTCACTGCCTAGGCAGTTCCGGAAATGCTAACATCTTTCTTCCTTCTTTCTGATTCTGAGCTCTATCTGCCTACTCATTGTAGGAGGAGAGGGTTAATGTTGCATCTGATCACACTCCATGATACACACACACACACACCCACCCACACACACACACACCCACCCACACACACAAACACACAAAAGTTAACACTCCGCTGGACGAGGGATCGGCCTGAAGCACATACCTCTACCCAGCAACACACATACAAGAGAGACACATCCGTGTCTCGGCGGGATTAGAACCCGCAATCCCAGCAAACGAGCGGCCCCAGACCCACGCCTTAGAAGGTGCGGCTACTGGGATCGGCGACAGCATCTTTGGTTCGTACTGTACGGATGTTTAATGTTGGTGTTTAAATTCTACAAACATTTGAGGATTATGTTACGTGCTACAGACCTTCAGCTTCAGAGTTTATCCGTATTTCCAACTATAAAAAAGACATGGAATTGATATTTTGTCCTATTACTTTCGGTTAGTGTAGTAGACTGATAGTAATTAATTAATTCACTCATTCATTCTTGTTTGGCTTAGGCAATCGAAGTAATATCATACATAAAACTGGAAAATGCATGGAATCGAGTCACAGTTCCTTGTGAAACAGACTGTGCAGCACTCAGTGTTTTGACTTGCTTATACTACAGCATCTAACATAGGGAATACTCTTGTGTCAAGGTAGGTAAATGTTGCCTGCATCGGGGATGGAACCGTGAAATTGGTTCCACACTCTTGTGGCATCGTTGCTTTTGTATATTAAGTTTCTTGCCACAAGTTTCAAAGAGAGGGAGCACAATGCAGGAAGAAGGAGGAATCTATGCTTCTGGCCGGAAATTACATGAGGCAGTACAGGACAGCAAGAGACAGTACTGCATGGAATGAAGGTGGAAACAAAGAATATATATATATATAATGTACGTACAGAAGAAGGAAAAACAATGATAAATGAGACGACGAAAACAGTCGGAAGAGGCGGTAAAAAAGAAAGAGTCGAAGGAATAGACAAGAAATAAGCAAAAAAAAAAAATGAACGAAAGGCAGATAAGTACCATATTAAAGGACGAAGGAATGTAAGAAGAGAAAAACAAGAGGAAAAGGGTGGGAAGGAAAACAGAGAATGAACGTGAGAGAATGTATGACGTAAAGCGAGAGGAACGGAGACGTATAAGGGAAGAGAGAGAGAGAAAGGAAGGAAGGAAGGAGAGTTATAAAGTAAGGAAATGAAAGATTGCAGGACAGATTGAAGACAATTACAGGTACAGGATGAGAGAAGAAAGCCAGGCTAGCGCAGTGAGTGTAGTGACCAGACCACGGGCTGGATGGCAGAGGGATCGTACTGCAACTTCCGGCAACAGAAAGAGATTTTTCTTGTCTACCAGTCTTCTAGACTGGGGCCACTCAGCCTCATACTTAATGAGTACTGGGGTCTCCTCCTGCGGGGTAAAGCGGTCGGTGTGTGAAGCTGACTAATCACCTCCGTCTAGTGCCAAGGTTAAGAATCACTCGAGATATACCTCCACTCCCTCATACACCTTCGCAGCGTGCATAGATGCCTAAACTTTTACGGAGAAAAAATGAAAGGAGAAATGCTGTTAGTGTTGTATTTTCATCAAATGTATGAATTATTCAATACAGGCTACACACGTAATTTCTAATATTGAATATTTCTAATTTCTGAGATGTGAAGCCACATATTCTGGTGGAAATTTGCGACTTCTCAGAAGATCTTGCCGCCTACATCAGCTAGTCTGGTAATGGAGGCAGCACAATCCTCTGAAACGCCGGAAAATTTCTAACAGGCTATACGGCTTTACATCCCATATCTTCACAGTCACAGTCGTGAGGGCCTCAAACAGCCGTCACGTGTTGCAGAGTGACGGTGCTGCAGATAGCGAATACCAGTACTATTGTCTAATATCCGACTACAGGTAACCATGGAAACGTGAATGCACTTCTTAACACTTTGCAGATTAATTCACTGAAATATCCTGTCAGTCTCCAAACCCATATATATATATATGATCTGAAAGCTATTTTTCAGTTCTCATTCTGTCCCGTCGTCATAGAATTTGAGACACTGAATGAAGCATTAACCTTTTGGCGCCGGAATTATTTTTTTTAATTTTAGCACATTCTGTATATAAAATGTGAATAATACAGGAACCAAATACGTTAGAATTATGAAACAAACTGAATTTGAAGAGAAAAAAAGGAGAATATACACCATATTTAAAATATTCAGTACATATATTTGTTGAATAAATATATAAAATGCAACTTTAGAGGTTAGCGGTGCGGTACGACAACTATAGTTGACATTAGGCGTCAAAAGGTTAAGTGTTTCGGGTACGATATTTACAACAACAAAAACAGTATGAAATGTGGTATTTACAAATAACGTAAACCAATAAACCACATTCTTAAGTATGCTTCTGTTGTACTACAATAAAGAAACACGCACTCAAACAACACTCGGAAAGAAATTATTTCGGAAGTGTAAATATACTTCAACGGGATTCAAATCCGGAACTCTGGCACACGATACGTCTTCCACCTAATTCCTTCAGTAGATGCAACGCTTGTCATTTGCGTCTGAAGTACTGAGCTTGCTTGACCTGAGGCGCGCCGTGAAACAATGAATCTTCCAGCTCCTGACCGGATAACAGAGATTGATGAGCAATTATTTGTGTGCGAGAAACGCGAAATTCTCTCTCGTTCTGTCCAACCGAGACAGCTCTAAACTCTCCACGGAAAGGAATTACATCCACGGGTCTTCAGGAGGCCCTTCGCCACGTGATGCAAACATGGTATCATTTACCTAATCCCATCAACTGACCGATTCACTACATTCACCCTTTCCTTAATTGATTAGTCACGTGGCACGTAATTAACTAACGAACTCCGTGGAACAGGATCCTTTCCAACAAGCTAATTCTTCCCCACGGAATCAAGGAATAATTATGTATAAGAGATAAACAAACTAACTAACCGCGCATCCAACATCGAATTATCGACGACTGATCCATCCACTGATATGACCAATTGACTAATTACTTTAAGTACGTAAGCAGCTATCATAAGAACCTAGCAACGTGTACGGTCAACCGATCCCAGTCGCCGCGCGATTTACAGCGTGGGTCTGCGGCCGCTCGCTTGCTGGGATTGCGGGTTCGAATACCACCAGAGGCAGGGAGTGGTCTCTGCGTCGGGCTGGTCACGCGTCCAGAGGAGTCCTGCCGAGTGTGATCGTGAAGCCTCGTTAATGAGGCGGTCTTGCTCCACTAGGGGCTGTTGCGCCATTACGGAAAAAATGTATTCGAACTAATGCGAAAGACAAATACGAAAGTACATCTATCTCTGTCTCTTTTCCCGCACAACAATTTTGTTTGTTTACTGTCAAACAAAAGCTAAATGAACACTTCCCGTTAGGGCCAAACTGATGATTTGCATCGCACGTACCAGCAGCCTCCGCCAAAGTTCCATACGTTTTGAACGTCTATTACTTACTTACTTACTCCATGGTGCAGAGTCCTTCTTGAGAAGCTAACTGGTTTGCAGCTAGTCAAGAAATTCCCCGCATTTCACGGAACCCGAAGGTCCATTACTGCGCTCACAAGCCTCCGCCCCCTGTCCCTATCCTGGGCCAGCCCAATCCAGTCCATATACCCACATCCCACCTCCTGGAGATCCATCCTAATATTATCCACCCATCTAGGCCTAGGTTTCCCCAGTGGTCTCTTTCCCTGCGGTTTCTCCACCAAGACCTATACACCCCCTCTCCTCATCCATAAGCGCCACATGCCCAGCCCATCTCATCATTCTAGATTTTATCACCTGCACAACATTGGGTGATGAACGTCTATTACTAAACAGAATTTGAGGATCCTGCATTAAAGTTTACTACATCCCTTCCACCTCACAATTTCGTACGGTACAGATTGTAAAAAGAAAAATGAAGTGGCCTCTAACAGAAGGCCACGAGGACAAAATTTCGAGAAAGTCCCCTGATATATCGAAAAACTAAAGGGATTATTGTCACATGGAAATGGTACGAATTAGCATGTCTTTCTTTATAAAACATTGGAAGGAAAAGGTAAACACTTGCAAAAGTTTGGTGTTTATCAGATACGACTGCTTTTTTTACTTTTATATAATTAATATTCCTATATTTCGTATCGATGTTTGGCCTCCGTCGGTAAAAACTGAAATAAGCGGTAGTACTGAAATTGATAATCTGGCCTCTCTCAATCTTTACAGAAGAGAACACAAAACAGAATAACACTCATATGAGGAGCGACAACGTACAGTCAGTCTTGGTGTTCAAGTGACACAGCACAGCAGATGCCAATCATGACCGTTCATCTTCTTCACCTTTACCGCAACGTGCATCGCAACTGGTCCGTTCACATTCCGAACTTGCAGACACTGAATGTTGTTTACAGTGCATATCCTTAAGAAATTCATGGAAATATTCAGAAAGTAGCCTAAGTTTAAAGACGCCACGGTTCTCATGTCATTCGCTTTAACGGACTAACTAAACAATTCTACACACAAAACTATGCGTTCGAGAGTATAAAACTGAAGACAGCCAGGAAATTATTTCACATATTTTTCCTAGTTTTCAGACCCTCCATCAGGGTCATTTAGTATCCTTTTATTTTTAACTAACAGAAGCAGCATTCATGTAGAATTTTATTAGAATTATATTACATTATACCTTCACAGAGAAATTACACCAATCACATTCACCATGTTGTCAATGCTCACTGAATATACAAGATATATACACAGTCGGCCTGATAGGCCGGTAATTTATCATTACGTTTCTGTTTGATTAGAACCAGGAAACTGAAATTTGTGCAGCAGTAATTTGTGTACGGTTGTATGTATGGGGGTTGGGGGGGGGGGAACATTGAAGTCGCCTCACGTTTTTAAATTGTAAAAAACTGTAATATGGATGTGGGAGGGACTCTCCCATTACAGGAGTTATAAATAAATTAGCAATCACATGGAAATTATGATTTATTTTGTAATGAAAATTTAGAAGCGCTCGTTGGCAAGAGATGAAGAGAGAGAGAGACACACACAAGGGGTGAGAGGTGCAACATATGAATTGGTCGCGAACATTGAAACCTCATGAAACGTTCTAACTCGATAAGCGCGTGTAAAAAGATTTGTTTTGAACAAAGTTCATTGAGGTACGAGATAAGGCACCATCCCTCTTTTGGAAAGGGAAACTACTTTAATAATGTAGTACTGAATATCTTTAGTATTGTCACCACACACCACAACCTTTAGTATTGTCACCACACACCACAACCGTTAGTATTGTCACCACACACCACAACCGTTAGTATTGTCACCACAC
>Ga0131853_10019311_pt1 | contig 12403 bp, 12 predicted proteins | sample TergutLab28metaG_FD_92764 | JGI IMG/M metagenome (GOLD analysis project Ga0131853, IMG submission 92764) | Labiotermes labralis P1 segment gut microbial communities from Petit-Saut dam, French Guiana - Lab288 P1 (version 2) (version 2) | ecosystem: Host-associated > Arthropoda: Insects >...
AATAAATTGTTATACTTTTACTGGATCTATCCCAAGTCTATTGCTCACAAGTACAAGTACAATAGAATAAATTGTTATACTTTTACTGGATCTATCGCAAGTCTATTGTTCACAAGTACAAGTATAATAGAATAAATTGTTATACTTTAACTGGATTTATCGCAAGTCTATTGCTCACAAGTACAAATACAATAGAATAAATTGTTATACTTTTACTGGATTTATCGCAAGTCTATTGCTCACAAGTACAAGTATAATAGAATAAATTTTATGTTTTGACTGGATTTATCGCAATTCTGTTGCTCGTAAGTACAAGTACAATAGAATAAATTGTAATACTTTTACTGTATTTATAGTAAGTCCATTGCTCACTACTACAATGAGGTTTGATTGTCCTTAAAAAATAGTCTGTAGTTTTACGTATCCGGCATGCAATGTGCGTACCTCGTATTATATTGTCATCCGTGGCCTGTGTAACTGTACCATATTTTTCCAACATTATCTCATAAAAGGCAAGATTTTCGGAAAAAAAGATTGTTGAACATATAACGTGCGTTTTGATTTTCTCTACAACTTTTTTGCAACATTTCTCATTCGAAGAAGAATTGAGCGAGATATAAACATACACGCGTCTTCATGTCAAGTATGCGTTATTCTTGTCCCATTTTAATGAAGCTAGAATTTCCCCAGCAGATTTTTTAATAATTCTCAAATATAAAATTTCATGAAAATCCGACCAGTGGGAGCCAAAATTTTCCTGCTGACGGCCAGACAGAAGGACAGACGGACAAATAGACATGACAAGTCTGATAATGGCGTTTCTTAGTTTTGCGAAAGAGCCTAAAAAGAAATTTTTATTGAGATTAGACTTGCTGCAAATATAATTAGCAGACAAGGATACAAATTTTGGCTATTATTCTTTATCTTTTATTTATAACTCTAGAATCTGGTGCTAAAGACTTTCCAAGTATTGTAGATTTTTAAATTGGACTTTTCATCTACATCCGCACTTTTCCACTTTCGTCTTATATATGGATTATATGCACGTTCTAAGTTTAGTAGTCCTGCTATCTAGCATCTATTTAACTTCTGCCATATTCTCAGTTTGCAGTACAACTTGTGTTTTATTTTTTTTCCTTTTGTCATTCTGTTCCTTGAATTTACTCCAAGCAGTGGCCTATTAAATCTCAATTGTACAACTTCTGTTTTCTTTTCCTGTCTCTTTTCATCACAATCCAAGCTTGATTTTCTAAACAATAAACTTATTTTAAATGTTACATTATGTCGATCCGCAGTTATGGCTGTACATATTGTCGTGTAGATTCTGAAAACGTGAAGTTGCTTTGTGCGTTTCATTGCAGACTTTTTGGTTCATTTTGTGAGGAATTTTCCGAAAGCGGATTTAGCTTCTAAATATCTCCTCCTCATTCTGTTTGGCGCTTTCGCATAATTTCGAAAAGCGACTGTTGGCTTCGTCATGTCTGTCCGTCCATCCTTCTATTTGTCCGTCTGTTTGTCCCACTGAATGGATTTTCATGAAAATTGATATCTGAAAATTTTTCTAAAATCTGTGGATGTTAATTTTTACCAGAGGGAGGATTGAAGTGTTTTCCATACACAAGCTTTTGCATAACGCCGGGAACAGCAGTAAAGGTCTTAGCCTGTGTAACGACAGATTCACTCAAAGTGACGAATCTGAGACTCATTCCATACTTGTGACAGCCGAAGCCACTAACAGCAGAGTGTTTGAACATAAATTGCAGGAAGCTAGTGAGAACAGAAGCAGAGCCATTCCTCTGAGTGTAGTGCATTATGTGGATATTCCTTCGTATTATTTTGTGTATATTTTAAGTTTTTACGCCCTCTCTTTATTGGTGTTTGTGTCTCTGTGTGATGCAGCCCAAGTCCCCATTTCCTCTCGCTTTTTTTGTGTTGAATTTCTTCGGCTATGTTGAGCTATGACACCAATCATAGTGTGGGCTGTTGTTTGTGTAGGAGCAGTGAAACCTCTCTTAAACAGAATCTAGGCGTAAAGGAGACCTGTCTTCGACGAAAAACATTTTACCCGTCCCGAAGATCCAAACTTAAAGTATCCATGTGGAAAGGAACCTGCTTATAACGGAAAATTTTCAGTCCTTTGCGGTTCCGTTATGGGCAGTTCTGGCTGTATTTATTATTGTTGCTATTATTGTTGTTGTGTAACACGTACTTGGTCTTGTCAAATTCCAATAGTAGTATTCAACCACAAACGTAACAATGGTTATGTTTTGTGGTGTTCGTCTTGATATATACAAGAATCCGTCTGGAAACTGATTTAGTTAAAATCTTACGTTGCTATTATGACTTAAGTAAAATTTATGACTTTTAGAATATGTGTTTCAGTATGCTTTTTCAGTTTAATAGTAAGTTTTGTCATACACATAAACACACACACACACACATCCCTTTTGGCGCAACCATGCAAACTGTGTAAGCAGCCAATATTAATTTAACCATTCAAACTGCGTAAGTAGCCGATATTAATTTAACCATTCAAACTGTGTAAGTAGCCGATATTAATTTAACCATGCAAACTGTGTAAGTAGCCGATATTAATTTAACCATTCAAACTGTGTAAGTAGCCGATATTAATTTAACCATGCAAACTGTGTAAGCAGCCGATATTAATTTAACCATTCAAACTGTGTAAGTAGCCGATATTAATTTAACCATTCAAACTGTGTAAGTAGCCGATATTAATTTAACCATGCAAACTGTGTAAGCAGCCAATATTAATTTAACCATTCAAACTGTGTAAGTAGCCGATATTAATTTAACCATGCAAACTGTGTAAGTAGCCAATATTAATTTAACCATTCAAACTGTGTAAGCAGCCGATATTAATTTAACCATGCAAACTGTGTAAGCAGCCGATATTAATTTAACCATTCAAACTGTGTTAGTAGCCGATATTAATTTAACCATGCAAACTGTGTAAGCAGCCGATATTAATTTAACCATTCAAACTGTGTAAGTAGCCGATATTAATTTAACCGTGCAAACTGTGTAAGTAGCCAATATTAATTTAACCATTCAAACTGTGTAAGTAGCCGATATTAATTTAGCCGTGCAAACTGTGTAAGTAGCCAATATTAATTTAACCATTCAAACTGCGTAAGTAGCCGATATTAATTTAACCATTCAAACTGTGTAAGTAGCCGATATTAATTTAACCGTGCAAACTGTGTAAGTAGCCAATATTAATATTCCGTTCCACGTTTTATTTCCCTGAGGGTTGCCAAGGTCTAACGAAACATGATGAAAGGTTTTATTTTTTGCACAAATACAATCTTGTTAAGACTTGAAAGTGTACAATTTTATGACACACATTTCCGGTACTGTGTTTATGAATATCCATATCTATTCTCCAACAAGAGTGGGGATTTTATTGCTGTACCAGACATCGCAGTCAGTTGTTTAATTCGATCATCGATGCCCTTGTGATGGTTTCAATTCTTTTCCTCCACTTTTCTTCTATTTACTCTTTCTATGTCTCTCTTCATCATAATTCGATCATGTCTCAAAACTGTTCCCCTTCCATTCTCCTTCCTCAAACACAATTACAGTAAAAGCGTCCACAGATCGTTATATTTAGTAACGTTTTCATCCGTAATAATCTCATGGGCTGAGTCTTAAGAAGCCACTTGAAGAATTACGTGATCTAGGTGGACTCAGATTGTGAAAATTTCACCACAAAAGTGGATATCAAGAAGATATTTTTCCAAAATCATTTCCAGTCGTTACGTAACAGTTTTCATATATACCGGGTGTTTCAGGAAGAATAGTAAATATTTTAGGAGGTGGTAGTATGGACTATTCCGAGTAAATAAGTTCATATAAACATGTATCCAGTTTTCAATGGGTGTGGAGATACATCTCTTTGAATGTTACGCGTAAAAAGCCTTACAAAAGGTATGAAGGAAAGACAAATGACGTATGGGTTGCATTTGTTGGCTATGTAAATGAACTCAATAAATTACAACAGTTCAAAGTAAGTGTTCAAAAATCCCACCATCGACTTCAATGCACTTTTCAACCCTCTTGGCAATAGTACGTGTAGCTCTCCTGGTGTCGTCTTGGCGCTCTTGCTTTATGAGAGCAGCACTATTCTTAATGCGAGCGACCAATTCGTCACTTGTATTTTATATTTTTTTTTTGTTGACTTCGCTTTTCATCCATTCCCACAGACGAAAATCTGATCTGTACCTACCAACTTCAAACAGCTGTATCTTCACACCCATTGAAAATTGGACAAATGTTTATATGAACTTATTTACTCGGAATAGTCCATACTTTCACCCCCTAAAATATTGACTATTCCTCCTGAAACACCCTGTATGTATATATATATGAGATTAAAATATAGAAAATATTAAAGTGCACCTCCATCTAGTGCAGAGATTAAAAAGAACACAGTTAAAATCCCTATAGCCCTCTTTTAGTGCTCCATTCTGTACTAGGACTGCTTTACCTCTAACTCACGAAGCTTTATCAAAATTCTAATGAAAATATTGGCTTCCATATTTTTATCCAGCAGATTCTGGTACAAGAATAGAGTTGCGACCTTAATAAAATGATCTAATTTGTTACAATATAACGAACTGACACTAGGCTTCATTGGGTAACTCTATGCATTCTGAGAACGTGTTGCATATTGCTCCTACACTACAGCTTACGTGTGTACCTGCCATCTACACTTCTGTATTTGGCTTTATTTTTTCTGAATGCATGATGGAGGTAGCTGCATAGATATAGCTAAGTAAATGATACATATTGCCGACTAGCTATCCCTTCTGTGAGTATATATATATATGCTTTTTGGTAACATGATGTGTGTCGATGTCTAGCTACCTGACCACAAGTTACGCGTTATAGCTGGGTAGCGTTGCATGATACTGATCACGTGATGTGCCTACGTTTAAGTAGCGTTCCAGCTGTAGCGACTATGCCTAGGCTGTGTGTGACTCAGGCAGCGCGGTGGGATATAACTAAATGTACCAAAACTGAAGTTCAGTTGGCACTGCTATACACCTGTTGATTTTCAATATTCCCACTTCATATTTCAGTATAAATTTCTACCTACAGTGAGTATTTTATATTATATGTAAATTGGTACATTTTTATAATGCCAAATCTGTAAAGCTAGAGTCCCATGTTGTTATATAGAAGTAGAGTACAGTACCATAAAGTTTAAAGCAAATGTACAATATAATATTAGTCCATACTGCATCTTATTCGTAATGTTGCAACCTCTACACCATTTCAGTGCTATGTTTACTTTGTTACATTATTTCTATCTGCACTAAATAGCGACCTTTTGGATTTGATAAGCTGAATTAATTTTCTCTTTGTTTCATTCAGTTTGTTTCTTAGTCCACTCTTTTATAAATTATGAGATCTTAGCGTAAAGTGAATTAAATTTAGTTTTTTAACTCATATTTGCGATTTCAAAGTAGTTTTTGTGTTATACAAAAGTAATGTGTTTATGTTTTTGAATTATGAAGAGCTATCAACTTAATAATTAATTATAAATTACGAATTATAAAGTATAAATTAGAGATCATAATTGCGGTTCGCAATAGATTATAAAATAATTTTAGTTCAACTAGTGGGAGCAAGAAAAAAAAACATACTTATTCCTTCCAGCCCACGTGTAGACACTTAATAAGTAACAAAACTTGTCATCTGTTCTGTATGCAGTATATGAATGTGGCGCTTTGTTGTACAGGAAACTGGTGGGTTTTTTCTGAGGATTTAGCTTGAATGTTCGACAAACACCCCAGTAACTGTGGAAGACGTTCTTCTTAATATCCGATTTTAAGGTAGGCACGACGCTCTTCGAGGTCAGTTTAAGTTAACATTATTAACATCCTAAGAACCAACTGCAAGCACAGAGGCTACGGACTTCAAGTAGAAAGCTAGATTCGCCTAAGTCCAAACTATATTACCACACCTGAGATTTAGGGAAATTTTTAGTGTCGGTTAGTGTGAAATTGATTTCTGATAGTTAGCTCTAAGGGATATACCAGCAGTATTAAACGTTTGATGATTGCGTTAGTATTCGTAGAACAGAGAGTCGGGTTGTAAATGGCCGATGCAAGAAGTATTGCCGAAGATATCGTAGACCTACCTGGATAGTTCAGGAAGTTGCGCGAAATAACTCGGTAGGTGGATGGTATGCCACGGATCCAGTTAGGGGCAAATTCGTATGAGGGTGGCAGCCACCGATATTAAAATTTGGACGGCCTAAGGCAACGCTCGCAGACAGGAATAGTAATGATTGATGGCAGAGAATTTACTGCAGTGTGAATGACATTCGGGTCAGTAGCGAATCAGTGCTGTTCCAGATCTTAATTTTGCCCGTCGTAGTCCGGGAGTTGGGTTAAGTTGTGCCATATAGCAGTATGGAATATCATTTTATAATGAATTCATATATCAAGGATTTGTGATTTAATATAACTTCTGTTCAATACAGTGATAGACCATCTTTAATGAACAGTAATTCTAAAAGTGCACTTACTGACGTATAATTTAGTGGATTTTCTGAAAATTGTTGTTCAAACCGAAATATATAAGAGGATTATCTGAAATGAATGGTGTACGAGTATAAACGTCTGGCTGCACTTTGCGTACATTTAGGCGGCCAGTGTCTAATATACTTTCAGTCACATTGTACGCTTCCCTGCCAAGACACACACACACACACACACACACACACACACATATATATATATATATATATATATTCCACATACAAGAATTAGTTAGCAAACGTCAAGCTAACAACAACGGTCAGAATTAGAAGGGGATAAAAATTATAGAGCATATGGAATAAAGATACACAAAATATCCCCTACATGCAGTGAAATATACTTACTTCCTTACTTACTTCTTTACTCCACGGAGCAGAGTCCTTCTTTAGAAGCTAACCTGTTTTCAGCTACGCAAGAGATTCCTTGCATGTAATGGAAGCCGAAGGTTCATTACCACATTCAGAAGTGCCCGACGTTTGTCCCTGTCCTGAGCCAGTTCGATCCAGTCAATGCCCCCACATTCCACATCATGAAGATCCATCTTAATAGTATCGTTTCATCTACGCCTGGATCTTCCAAGTGGCCTTTTTCCCTCATGTTTCCCCAGCAAAACCCTGTATACACCTCTCGTCTCCCCGCCCGTGCTACATGCCCCACCCATCTCATTCTTCTAGATTTGATCACCAGAACAATATTTGGTGACGAGTACAGATAATTAAGCTCCTCATTATGTAGTTTTTTCCATTCCCCTGTTACCTCGTCCCTCTTAGGCCCAAATATTCTCAACACCCTATTCTCAAACACCCTTAGCCTACGTTCCTCCCTCAGTGTGAGCCACCATGTTTCAAACCCATTAAAAACGATAAGCAAAATGATTGTTCTGTATATCTGAATCTTTGAATTTTTGGATAGCAAACTGGAAGACAAAAGATTCTGCATCGAATGATAGCAAGCATTCCCTGACTTCAGTTTGCTCTTAATTTCTTCCTGAATAGAATTTTGATTTTTACGGTTGTTCCCAAATATTTGAATTCTTCCACCCTTTCAACGGAACTACTATCAGTCTTTATGCTGTAACTTCTTCCTGCATCCTGATCTCGAGATATGACCATGTACTTCGTTTTATCAGCATTTACTTCTAGTCACATCTCATTCCTAGAAACTACTAAAGCTTCTGCTTTTTTTATACTATGTACGCTTCCTCCCAATATATTAACATCATCAGCATAAACCAGAAGCTGATGTATACCATTTGATTTCAAGCCAAGCTGGGTTACCTGAAATCTTCTAATGGCGTATTCTAAAGCAAAGATGAAAAGCAATGGAGATAGAACTTCTCCTTGTTTCAAACCCTTCGTAATAGGAATCATGTCTGACAAATCCTCGCCTACTCGGACTTTGCTGTACGTTTCAGTCAGTCACATCTCTAAAGTCTATAAAGAGCCGATGTACTGCTTCGTTGTATTCCCATTTTTCTCAAGTATTTGACGAATGAAGAATATATGATCAGTAGCTGGCCTGTTACATCGAAATCCACCTTGAAGATCCCCAATAATTTCCTCAGCATATGTAGTTAACTTTGACAATAGGATGATGGATAAAATTTTGTATGTATTTGGCAAAAGTGAAATGCCCCTATAATTACTACAGTCTGTTTTATCACCTTTCTTATAGATAGATACAATGATCGACTCCTTCCACTCCTCAGGCAATTCCTCCTTATTCCAAATAGAAATAATATATTTATGGATCTCATGGGAATCGTTCTATCCCCTGATTTAATCAATTCTGCAGGGATTTAATCAATACCTGGTGTTATGTGACTTTTTTGACACTTGGCTCAGGCACTAGTCATTTTGCTGTGTGTATTTCTGTCTGCCTAACATCGTTAACCCCACGTACATTCAAAAGCTAAATAAATGGTTCATACTTCTAACCAAAATACTGTGGGAGTCTGTAACCAAATCACCCTTCTCATCCTCTACTATATTCGTTCTAAGCCGGTAACCTTTCTTAAAATCATTGATGCCCCTATACAAGTCCCTAACATTTTTATCTCGCTGTTAGTTTCAAGTTCATCAATTTTAGCTTTCAAATATTCCTTCTTTTTGTTCCTGAAACGTCTTCTGGTTTCACGTCTTACATTGTTTAGATTATCTAGATTGCTGTCGTTTGGATCCTGTAACCAATGCATTTTAGCCTTCTTCCTTTGATCTAAAAAAAAACCTAAAATTCTTCATCAATCCATGGTTTATGCTGCTTCAATTCTTGCATACCTAGACTGTCTGTAGCTGAGGTTTTGATGTTCTCTTTAATGTTCTCCCAATCCCTGTTTATGTCGTCGTCATCACTTAAATTCTCCAAAGCTGCGAACCTGTTTGTAATCTCAGTCTGACCCTGTTTCCTAACCTCCATCTCATTTAGCATCCTGAGATTAAATCTTTCCCCATCAAACTTCTGTACTGATAGTTTACTTACTGCCAATTTTTCCCTAGTTTTTGCAACCACCAGATAGTGATCAGTATCACAGTCAGCTCCACTAAAACTTCGTAGGTCTATTATACTCGAATGCCATCGTCTGTCTTTCAGTATGTGATCAATCTGGTTGTGGTTCTTCCCATAAGAAGAGGTCCAGGTGTACTTACGAAAATTTCGGTTCGGAAACATCTTGCTCTTAACAACCAGATTTTTTCATGTAGCAAAGTTTACTACTCTAACACCATTATCATTACTATCCCAATATAGGCTCGCATTCTCAATTGTCGGTTTGAAAATAATCTCTTTCTCCACTTTTGAATTAGATTCTCCTAATATAATTTTCATGTGGTACTTATGAAAATTATTTCAAACTTGCTCTAATACTTCATTAAAACTGTCTTTGGAAACATCACTTCTCTTCACTTGGTGCGTGCATTTTCAGAACAATGATATTACACTGTCAAACTCTCAGAACTATATACAACCTATCGCTAACAAACTACTTTCTTAACTGCTGATACTATTCTGTGGTGTACAAAACATCCTGTTCCTATTTGATGATTTTCGTTTCCTTTTACATAGAAAAAAACTATAATCCCCTGCTCTTACTGTGCCCACTTTGTCCCACCTAACCTCCTGCACACCCACTAAATATAATTTATATCCTGCTAATTACCTGACTGCTGCTGTAAGTGAAATTGCCCTACACCGGCTGCTAATATTCCAAGTATCAAATCTCATATCGCTTTTTCGTTACTTTCTGTGTGAATATTTCGCAACAAGATACGTTTTTGCGGCTAGGAGTTGTTAGCACTTCGCCCAATCCCCAAGCTGGGGACCACCCCTTGTCGGCTGTCCGCGACTGCATATTCAAAATATTCGCAGCTACCCTCCGTATTGGAGGCCGTTCCTCCATCCGCAACCTGAGGATGCGCCATGCCGTGACGTATCACGGATTACATAAGTAAAAATTTTAAAAATTTAATATTTTAAAATTATGCGTCCCGTTGTGTTGAACTATGAAATAAGGAGTAAACAAATAACCATTTAACACAACTTTATAAATCATTCATACAGTTACATGTTTCGACCCTATGGGGTCATCATCAGGCTGACTTTTAGAACATATTAAAGAAGTATACATATCGCAGTGTGGAAGTAAGTCCTCACTTCTTACAAATATATTTATAATTCAGTATTTTTAATACATTCTATTCTGGTAATAAAATAAGGTGATGTTAAACTGATAAACTCTTTTAGCAAATGGCAAACGTCAGTGTTGGTTACGGGTTATGGGTTTTGTGCTGTGCTTAATAAAATGACAAGTACTCTGTGGTGTTCTCATACGTGATTATTTACTGAGACAAGTAAGGTCTTAGGTCACTTAGATGATGTATGTCCTGTTCACATCATGGCTTACGGCGTGATGTTTGTATATATATATTATAATTTATTTATATGTTTCTGCTACGCTAGAGATGTTATGGATACACTTATGTTCCTTATACTATTATGTAGACCCTTTAAAGAAGAATCTCAGACTGCTTTATTTAAAGACTCCGTTCGTACCGCGCAGTAAACACTTTTCATCTTGCTTATAAAAACCTATCAGTTCATGTCATATGGGGCAGAAGCCGCTGCTTGTTTTGAGATAAATACAAAACACATAAATACAGTATGGACAGAGCGTACAATTGTTTAATGTGAAACTGGTGGTGCATCATGCAACCAGTAGACTTTAAATGGTTAATGTTTAGCTTCGCCTTCTCTGTATATCTTCGTACTGCATGCTTACGTAGTTTATATCACTCGACCTGCAGCGCAAATGCGTCTGCCTTTCCTTGGCTGTTCCTCAAGCAACATAAATATTGGCCATTGAACAAAACTCACTGTTTAAATGAGCAGCTAACTCCATGCAACAGCATCCCTCTTGAAAAGCTAGTAAAGAAATTTCCTACACTTTCTGAAATCCAAATGATACATTTCCATGTTTACAACAACAGGAAACTTGGTCCTATCTTGAACCATATCAAACCAGTTTATGCCATTTCAGTTTTTAGGTTATATTTACCATTCTCCCAGCTACGCCTGATTCTACCAAGTGGCCTCTTCGCTTCAGTTTCCTTACCAATACCTTCCTTGATTGGATCACCCAAACAATAGTTAGTGAGGAGTAAGAATCTTGAAGCTCCCAATTATGTTGTTTTCTCTCTCCTTCTCTTGCTTATCCCACTTGATCTGAAATATTTCCCTCAGCTTTATCCAATTGTCACCGATCGCCGTAACCGTCGCCCGGTCTAGGGCGTGGACTGCGGCCGCTGGCTTCCTGGGATTGAGGATTTGAATCCCACCGAGGATACCTTTGTTTGTCTGTAGTGAGTGCTGTGTGTTGTCAGGTAGTGTGATCGCGGAACGTCAACAGTGAAGACGCCTTTGCCCATTAGAGCTGTCAAGCCATGAAAAAAAAAATCTATTCTCAGAGGTTGACTCTGTACTTTCCGTAACGTCAGAGAACAATTTTAACACCCAGACGCAACTACGGGGAAAAACTATATTTTTGAAAATTTTAATCCTTATATCCTTAGAAGGAAAGGGGGAAAATAAAGGTTCTATACCGAAAAGCATCACGTACTTCCCGGGAAAAAAAATCGGTTTATGAGACCTAACATGGAAGAATTAAACTGTGCTGTCGTTCCGACATTTATTCTTTGATGCGGTGTGATGGACGTGGATTTCCAGTGGCTGTACTAGAACTGAATGCTGGGCTTCAAGCTGCGTCCGTTTTACGTTCGGTACAAGGACACGTAGTAATACGGGACTGGAGGAAGTGTGTGGGAGACGTGATGAGAAAGAGAAATAACTGTGACAGTCGGACCTGGATCGCTGCTTCGTAGCGCGGCGACCGTACTGTCAGTTGCCACGGCTCTGATGGCACATCAGCGCTAACGTTTGCATAGAAGCAAAGATTGTTTTCGGCAGAAATAAAAAAACAAAGAAACGGAGGAAGGACAAACACGGGAGGATAAATTGGAAGGAAGGGACATCGAAAACTAAGTGCGGAGATTGCAAACCCACAGCATACAGCGACGATTGAAAACCGCCAGAAAAGAGCATTGTGAAGAAAGAGTGATCAGAATAGAAATGTGCAGTAAGGACATGAGAAGCGAAGTGAAAGAGACAACGAGAGAGTGTGCATGCACTCCCTGCCCGCGCGCGCGCGCGCTTGTGTGTGTATGTGAGTTTGTGTGTGAGTGTGTGCGTGTGTGTGTGTGAGTGTGTGTGTGTGTGTGTGTGTGTGTGTGAGTGTGTGTGTGTGTGTGTGTGTGTGTGTGTGTGTGTGTGTGTGTGTGTGT
>Ga0131853_10019312_pt1 | contig 12403 bp, 12 predicted proteins | sample TergutLab28metaG_FD_92764 | JGI IMG/M metagenome (GOLD analysis project Ga0131853, IMG submission 92764) | Labiotermes labralis P1 segment gut microbial communities from Petit-Saut dam, French Guiana - Lab288 P1 (version 2) (version 2) | ecosystem: Host-associated > Arthropoda: Insects >...
CACACCCTGTATATAAAATGTGAATAATACAGGAACCAAATACGTTAGAATTATGAAACAAACTGCATTTTGAAGAGAAAAAAACGGAGAGTATATACCATGTTTAAAATATTCAGTACCTATGTTTGTTGAATATATAAAATGCAACTTTAGAGGTTAGCGGTGCGGTACCACTATAGTTGACATTAGGCGTCAAAAGGTTAATACTCCTATGCCTTGCAGAGTTGCCGGCATTTCGTACTTTATTACTGGCGTGTCGTGGGTTCTTGGAACGAACCAAACAGGCGTTTTATACTGAACATGGGCTGCGAAATGTTCGTGGCGGTGCCAAATCCCCAGTTAACCTTTTGGCGCCGGAATTATTTTTTTTTAATTTCAGCACACCCTGTATATAAAATGTGAATAACACAGGAACCAAATACGTTAGAATTATGAAAGAAACTGCATTTTGAAGAGAGAGAGAAAAAAAGGAGAGTATATACCGTGTTTAAAATATTCAGTACCTATATTTGTTGAATGAATATATAAAATGCAACTTTAGAGGTTAGCGGTGCGGTACGTCAGCTATAGGTGACGTTAGGCGTCAAAACGTTAAACATAAGCATGGAGACTTGCAGGACTCAATAAACAATCTTCACCGCAGCTCAGCACCTCACACAGTACGCCTACACATTACAGCAGCAACGTAAAACAAGCCTGATATCAGTGCAGCCTGAACGCAATGAACTTTTGGTTCGTTCGTTCGTTATTCACGTGGGAGAACGCGTATGTTTGGTAGACCGTTGCTGCTTGATCAATACGGTACTTCTAGGGTGCTGGCCACCTACCCTGAAGATGGAAGCGGACAGTCCCTCCGAAACGCACGTAAATTTCAAGCAGAATACACGGCGTCACATACCAGAAGACTGCAGCAATGCTCCAAATGAAGCATGCAATTTCAGAAATGTACACGACGCAAAAGTATTCTACAATTTCCCAGCAAACCATAAAATCTGTGGAAAAAATATACTGGCCATAAAAGTTGTGTTCCATTGTGCGCAGCAGCTCCGTTCCAAACAGTTCTGTCTCCTACAAATGTATGTTGACGCAATTCTAAGAATTCCGCAGACAGATGCATGCAGGTCTTCCTGTAATGTGGTCCTGCTAATCGCAACATGTACATAGACAGGTCGACGGACGGAGCGATTTCAATAGGGAATCCACAAAAATGTAAACACATACAAATTAAGTTCCCACCTCACAATAAACACAAAGTGTCACCACTACACAGCAGCCAGCCATTCAAGTATCAGTGCTCACAGCAAACAAATAAAGAGAGATGTCAAATAAGATGGTATTTACAGTTACCGCTACGTTTAAATGAGCTGGGTGTCAATCCAGAGCCAGAATGCGTCTCTTCTACCTACAACATACCAAACACATCAACCAGTAATGGTCTAATGGCAGAGTCAAGCGCGGTAAGCCACAGTGTGCAGGATCAGAATTCAAACTGAGATGTGGAGGAGCAGTTGAGTAGCCATGAGGACTGTGGGCAGAGAGAGATGGACTGTTGACACACATTTCAGACCATTACAGTATGTCAACTGACAATACAACAGTGTCAAGTGCGATGGAATGCCATATAGCAACTGCACCATGCTACACTCCACTCTTCATCTGCTAGCTGATTGCAATGCACACAGCTTGATGGCACAGGACGGCCACACCGAGTGGTGCTGACTGCGCACTTTTGTGCCATCCGACACCTCAATGGTGACCTTGAATTACAGCTATGGACATTATAAACAATGAATTGCAACGCTGCATCGGCCAATATGCAATACTAGCCCGGCATGGGGACAATACTGCCAAAATAAAAGTACCTCCCATAGCTGGATGATCTGCCGCTATGAGGTGCTGGGAGCAGGCGACCTTGCTGCACCACACCATGGTGTGTTCACTTACTGTTGTTCTACGGCATGCTTGGTGGTGGTCGTGATACCGGGGGCCTGAACGCTGTTCGCTAGACCCGCCAGTATCTCTACTCCGCGCTTCCTCATAACAATGCATATGCGACAGGCCATGACACTGGCATGAGGCAGCTGGCACTTTATCATTCAAAACATGACTGCAAATAGCGGACCGTGTAACATCGTACACAGACATCACAGTTTCTTGAAACACGTGTATTAATCTCACTTACAGCCATTACAAGGTGCAGCCTCCAGAGATGTGATTTTCATGAAATATGCCAATGAGCCCCTGAACAGCAAAGTGGCGTGGGTTACGTCTTCTTCACTTGTAAGAATTCAATATGACTTTGTCGGTCAATTTACTTCATCTTACTTGTTGAACAAACGTATTGCAAGTACAAATTTTGTCTGTGTTCAAGCTAACGGCCATAACCTCAAAGATGCTAACAGTCACCAAATGTTTACTGGCTGATGTCAGCAATATCTCATACAGAATATGTATGTGTGTCAACGATCTGCCCGCCTGCCTGCATATCTGATGCCTTGATGAAATAGTACATTAGTTAACACTATTAAAATTACAAGCTAAAGAAAACTTTCTCATGGCTGCTGTGCTATTATTTCCAATTCCACAAAAGTTTACTTTCTTGTGGGGTACCAGACATGTATTACCATACAGGGTCAATCAGATCACACACACACACACACACACTAAGTGGCACTGTGACACTCCCACAACACTTTGCATGTCCACTGTGCTTTAATTACAAATACAGTGTTGGGTGACCTCCAATGGCATGATGCTGATACTAAATTTTGTCGAAACTCGTTTACTAGTTCAAAACTTGTATCACACACACACACACACACACAGTGCTATATTTAGAGGTGGTTACTTCCATGAAATCCCTGTAATTCTGCATCAAAGCACTCAGTGCAAGTATCACCAACTGCCCATACTAGTACCATTTACACACCACAAAATCAGCAACCTGTGTTCTCAGTGTAGCAGCAGTGCAAGTGACAACAGTACTTAACATTCATTGCTATGTCACCTGCACTTACATACCTTCGGCCTGTAACATGATTAAAGCTGCTATGTACAAAGAAGTGACATCTCACATTACCATTCCTTCCCCTCTGACACAAGGCACTGACCGACCCATATGCACAAGACTATGCAGGGCTCATAGCATAAGCCCAGGCTCACTGACCAAACACCAGGAATTTCATTACAGTAATCCTACTACAACTACCGCTAAACAGGTCCTGTACTCACCGTTCCTGCAGGACGTGACTGCACTCATGAATCAACTTTCTCATCAGCTGCTGAAGAACGTCAATCCTTCTGCCCTGTTCCACTTCTCTATGGATAAGCAGGGGAACAAACACAGCAGCAACTCCACCAGCAGTCAGGTGGTGGCACTGGGTCCTCTGGCCGTGCTGCTCGTAATGCCGTAAGAACCTCAGCAGGTAGCGCAGCAGACAGATGTTTGGGTCAGGTAATGTCAGCAGTACCTGGCGCACAGCCTCACACCACCGGTCCGTCTCACTGTGCAGTTCTGGTATAAAAGATTGGTGATATTTGGATGCAGATTTAAATGAATACAATTATGTGGCAAAATATTAGAACAGGAGATGTGCAGCAACTGGTATCACAACTGCAGTCAATACCGGCTGTGGCTTCCAGCATGTGGTCCACATGATATATGTGAAGCATACAGTTAAAGATTCAGGTCTTCTGGGATATTATGCCATACTGGCAACTAGTTACTGTTTGGAAGAATCACAGTGCCCTCGTCTTTAATTCTGCTCTTAAGAGGTATGAGGCTTATTCATAAAGTAAGTACCGTTTCGCTGAAAAAAAAATCTAGTTAAGGTTTCGCATAAAATTTTATTGTTATCAGATTCTACATTCTTCAAACTATTTTTCCACATATCCGCCACCATTATTGAGGCACTTATCATAGCATGGCACAAGTTTTTGTATACCCTCCTCATAGAATGTGGCCACCTGCGATGTTAGCCACTTCTGCACTGCATCTTTCAGGTCATCATCGTCGTCATTAAATTGCTTGACGCCAAATCAGGGCTGTACAGGGGGTGGTCCATTTGTTCCCACTTTAATGAGGTGATGAGGTCTTGAGTCTGAGCAGCAGAGTGCGGCCGAGAGTTATCGTGAAGCAAAAGAATGGTGGCACTCAGCATTCTGCACCTTTTGTTTTGAATTCCACACCTTAGCTTCTTCAGCGTTTCACAATAAACAGCAGAGTTTATTGTTGTGCCTTGGGGCAAAAATTCTACCAAGAGAACACCCTGTCTGTCCCAGAATAAGGTGCACATGATCTCCCTTGTTGAAAACATCTGCTTGAACTTTTTCCTTTTCGGCAAGCCAGTATGCTTCCAGTGCAAGGACTGCTGTTTTGATTCAGGTGTGATATGGGACACCCATGTCTCATCTCCTGTCACAATATGGCTCAACATGCCGTCTCCTTCCTTGTGATAGCGCATCAGAAATTTCAAAGCACATGCAACACGCTGTTTTTTTGTGCTTCTCTGTGATCATCTTGGGCTCCCATCATGGACACACTTTCCGATAACCCAAATGACAACTGACAAATGTCATAAAGTAGAGTCCTTGAAATCTGAGGAAAGTGTACGGACAGATCAGATATTGTGAAGCGTCTGTCCTCACGCACTCTTTCGTTGACCTTATGCACCAAATCACAATTTACCAAAGATGGACGCCCACTTCGTGCCTCATCGTGCATGTTCTCTCATCCTTTATTGAATATCCGAACACATTTCCTAACCATGCCATCACTCATCGCATTGTCACCATACACTTGACAGATCTGGTGATGAATCTCACTTGGTAGCACATTCCTAGCGTTCAAAAAAAAGAATTACAGACCATATTTCATAGTCGGTGGCCCTTTCAATTGTCTTAAACATGTTTAAAGCACAGGAACAAACATAAACATAACACGAATTTCACGAAATGGCGTCTATGGCTTCTCAATTGATTGAGGAAGTCACTGCACATGCGCAAAGTGACAATCTCGAGGATGCACGAGAGATATGTGCAGACAGAACTTACTTTCCGAATAACCTACGTACATCAGACTACAACACCTGGTCCATTACTTCTTTTATGCACATTTTAGTGTGCCTGATGATGGCTGCTAATTAAGCCAACCACTCACTTCGTAGTATGCCTTACAAGAGATCCAGAGCCTCCTCCAAAGCCAGTTCTGCACACAGTGCGATCTAGTGTTTCCGCTTTCAATTTCCAGTATCCTCTCTTTTCCTTAAGCACATCCAGTAGCTGCTTCCATCTTCTTGCCCATCTTCCCATCACGTCTGTCTTCCCTTCTGTAACATATTTTAGAACCCAGTTCCCACACAACATGCAACCAATCCAGTCAGCCTCCCTTCTTCTTACTGCATGTAGGATGCTCCTTTCCTCCTCAGATCTATGTAACACTTTTTTGTTTCTCACACGATTAGTCCAACTTATCTTCTTCATCCTTCACAGCACCACATTTCAAAACATTTCAAATGTATTTATGATCAACTTCCTAAAGTGTCCAACTTCCAGCCACATACACTCCAAATGTAACACTTTTCTAGCTTCTTCACTAAATTTCAGTCCAATCTGCAGCTCACTTCAGTAAAGAAGTTGTGGCAGAACGATGTACTGTTCCTTTCTCTCTTACAGTACACACACAACACAATGCCTCAAATCAAGGCAGTCCAATTATTCTCTGACTGCTTGACCCTGAAGATGCAGGCAGTGTACTTCTTACAAATGTCAGTAACTATTTACCAAGAGACACAGCATCACATCCCAGTGGGCTTGGATCTTCAACAACACCACTGTGACCATCTCAAATGTCAGAGTGATACAGATATCAGTTCTGTGGCGATCTACACATTTCACACAGAACACTTGCATCTCATGACCCTGACTCAGCATTTAAGCTGTCAGGAGCAAAGGAACAAGAGACTGGCAATCATCTGTTATTATTTACTAATCTATTTATATATCCAAACACTCTTCCCGAGAATGCACCCCCCACCCTCCCACTCACATTCACACACCTCAGACGAAATTCCAAACCACAACTGCCACTGCACATGCATGGTCATTATTTTATCTGACAACTACAGGCTGCCACTTCCTGTTGCTTTGCTTGTTGTATTAATCTAGTGCAAATACCCAGCGCACAGCAGGTTAGCAGGTGGAAGTGACAAACGATAGCTTCTGAAGACTTACTAAGATACACGCAAAACAAAACAGTCACTACACCACCAGTGAGGTGTAGGAACAGCAGTACCAGCTGTGGTTCTGACTCAGATGTCAAGTGACCGGCCACAGGTGATCACAGGTTTGGTCCCCTTTAAGATCTGCAGTCACACAATAATCCAAAAGTTTGCAAATTCTGCAGATACATTTATGCCATTCAGTGCAATATGCAACGCACAATTCACTACACCATCTCACATACTAAATGAGTACATTTTGTTGTTTTATTGCAAATGTACGTTATATATTGACAATATCTATCTCAATCTCCATTTGCAGCTCAGTTCCCTTCAAACCTTCACACTGGAAGCTCTACAGATACGGTAAGTCTGTCGTTACCCAGTACTGTTCTGTATCTTCACTTCAATGACTTATTGCAACATATCACAATTCGATGCAGCACTGAGCCCATAAGAAAGACAATTCCAGTTTCTATCAATTGTATATACAGCCACCAACCATATAGCAATGTTCTACATACTGTGAAAGAATTATAAACAATCTGACATACATTGCAACGTTTCAATGATTTTGATCTACTGATTCCTTGTAACAACAACTTGTATAAAATTTGTCATTTTAACAATTTTGTAACGTTAGCCTACATAAGAACAGACTGCCTCAGGATGATGTACAAACATCAGAATATGTAGGAGTGCTTTAAGAAGCAGATATTGTCAATATACATAGTGCATGTGTTGGACAAACATAATAAAATTCTACAAAATGCACAGTACATACATCAGTACAGTTTGTGTTGCTCCCAAATGCACCTACAACCTAAACACTTTAGGAACATCCGAAGACTGTAGCAGTAGACATCCCACAGGACAGGGGACAGCTGGCACAACTTCTTATTGGTAAGTAACTTCAACATAAATACTATTACCAAGTCAGGTAAAGTTTGCCATTCCTGTCCAACAGCCTCCACCTGTCCTTTGACTGCTGTATTACAGTTTCACACAGTAACTGTTTTAACTCCCTTGACATATGGCAATCAGGAACAGCAGCAGGATTCTGCAGCCAATACACAGGCACTTACTTTCGTGTACATCCAGCAGCTCTGCTGCCACCGGGCTGGTAATTACAGGCTCTGGAAGCTCTCTGAGCCACAATTTCAGAAGGGAGGCAACAGTTGCGACATCTCCGGCACCTTCCAGGTCAGCATCACCAGTGCGATCAAATGACACTCGCAGACGCTCAACTAGCTTTGGGTTTCCAGCAGACAAGCGAAACAATCCACCACATTTTAAACCTACATCAACAAAAAGAGCAAAGAGAACTGCATTCAAGAGTTCAATACAAGCGTTATACAGGGTGCATAGGGTCAGAAAATACACTACCAACTGTATCACCACAGCTGCTACCATGCCAGCTTGCGCAGTGTCTGTATCACCACAGCTGCTACCATGCCAGCTTGTGCAGTGTCTGTATCACCACAGCTGCTACCATGCCAGCTTGCTCAGTGTCTATCACCACAGCTGCTACTCTGCCAGCTTGCGCAGTGTCTGTATCACCACAGCTGCTACCATGCCAGCTTGCGCACTGTCTGTATCACTATAGCTGCTACCATGCCAGCTTGTGCAGTGCCTGTATCATCACAGCTGCTACCATGCCAGCTTGCGCAGTGTCTGTATCACCACAGCTGCTACCATGCCAGCTTGTGCAGTGTCTGTATCACCACAGCTGCTACCATGCCAGATTGCACAGTGCCTGTATCACCACAGCTGCTACCATGCCAGCTTGTGCAGTGCCTGTATCACCACAGCTGCTACCATGCCAGCTTGCGCAGTGCCTGTATCACCACAGCTGCTACCATGCCAGCTTGCGCAGTGTCTGTATCACCACAGCTGCTACCATGCCAGCTTGCGCAGTGTCTGTATCACCACAGCTGCTACCATGCCAGCTTGTGCAGTGTCTGTATCACCACAGCTGCTACCATGCCAGCTTGCGCAGTGTCTGTATCACCACAGCTGCTACCATGCCAGCTTGCGCAGTGTCTGTATCACCACAGCTGCTACCATGCCAGCTTGCGCAGTGCCTCTATCACCACAGCTGCTACCATGCCAGATTGCACAGTGTCTGTATCACCCAGTGTTACAATTTGCATTTCAGCATGCAGTGCCATACCTATATTTAAAACTACAGTACAGTAGTCTCCCTGTGTGCATCTAACTAAACTATTCTGAACATCGAAATACTTATTCAATGCAAAATCACTATTTTGTTCCAAGAATTTAAAAAATTGCAAGAATAAAAATATATTTTAAACTCAAACAGCATAAAAATATGAACGTTTATTTTAAATAAGACACTTTTTGGATGTACAAAATATATTAAATGACTGAATGAGAGTCTCAACGAAAAACACAGCTCAAATGAGATGAGAGTGGCCTGTGCTAGTCACAAGATTATCCCTAATTTCTGGTCCGAAGCTTCATAATTGTTATGTTTCAAGTAATTATCGAAATATACCCCCATTTATGGATAATTTTAAGGCAAAAATGTAACTGATGCTGTACACGGCATATTTAGTTTTATAAAATCAATCCTCTGTTCCAAACCTTGTCACACACAGATTAAAAAGCATTGGTTTAAAAGGTGGAATACTGGAAGATTTGTTCTTCTGGTATGTTACACTTGCAGAATTCTAATACTCCACACTCATGAAGATGAAGGCACTGCATTCCTTCAACACATCGAAAACTCACACAACTAAACATGCCACAAGACCACAATTCTCAACATCAATACTGTTCATGCCATAAATCGCGCACTAAACGAGTTAATAAGCTAAAAGGTTAAGTTCATCCTAAAACATGCCATGAAGGCCCAGCAGGGGTGTACGGGCATAGCTCTACTCTTTCTTTAACCTCGGCACTAGATAGGGATGAGTGGTCAACGCCAGGTCCTAGTCGTTGTACCCCTGGGACAGAGGAACGGTCCCCACTGTACAAGAAGCTGGGTGGGACACAGAGCTGGTCAGGACAGGTGTAGAATATTTTGCCCCCCACTAGGATTCAATCAATGGACAGTCCAGCTCGTAGCCAGTCACTATACCAACTACACCATTCCAATCTTGCACTGAATAACAGTTTAAAGTTTACCAGTGACCAGACCACTTTCCAGCTGTTGGTGCCTGTAAGAAGGGCAAAACTGTGCCCATTGCACTCACTGTTTTCTGTTTCCAAACCAACCAGAGTTACTGAAACCATGAATGCACTGCCAATATCGTACATGTTTCTGCAAGAATCATAAAGATGCCTGGTCATTCTGAGGCAAGCCTAGCATCCAGCATTCCGTGCAGAATGCAGATATGCACAGTGTTGGGGACCCCAACTAGCAAGTGGGTCTAACGTGGTCAGAACTACAAGCAATTCCACAGCTCATTTTCCTCCCAAGTCTATCACATTCCCTATTTCTGCCTGTCAGTGCCATATCCAGATACTAACATGTGCAACATTCTCAGATTCTTTGTAAAATGTAGTCATATTATAAATTTGTCACCAAATTTAACATCATGTCATGACCAAGCATCTGGTCTAACTGTATATACTGCATGTTTACTTGTAAACCACATTACTAAGATGAGACCATCATATTCAAACAAAATTTAAAGACACTCAGTGTCAGCCTGTGGAAAGGATTTAACAGCCTCATGGTGAGATCCAGTGGTTGGCTTTGTAAACACAAAAATCAAATACCAGATTCATGAAAGCACACACAATTTCTTAACAAATAAACCATAACCACCTTTCAGGTAGATCTCTGGTAAATGATGAATGGTTAATAAGAGGCAGAAAAGTTGTCAACTATTCTGAATTCAAAGCCACACTACAGACACTAGAATTTTAATTCAGAGAACTCCACTCCATCATGTTTGGCTGTTCAATCAATCACATCCAGTCACTCCAGCTGTTCAGCTGGCTGTCTAATCAGATACCTAATTAAACTAGTTTCCTTACTGGTGTGCAGAATTGATGCAGATGTTCAATCACCTAGTTAGATAACTAACTTAGATTAGTTTCCTTACTAGTCTGCAGAATTTATACAGATGTTCCAACAATCACCTACTCAGGTAACTAATTTAGGCTAGTTTCCTTAATAGTCTGCAGAATTGATGCAGCTGTTCAGACAATCACCTAGTTAGGCAACTAACTTAGACCACTTTTTTGACATTTTGCTGACCGTGCATCTCAGTACATTTATCTCAGTAATTAACCAACTCGATGCACAAAATTTTTGTTTTACAATAAGTTTATTTCAATAAGTTTATTCCTGATGACGAGCACATGCGCTCAAAACAAGTAGAGGTATGAAATAAACTTATTGTAAAACAAAAATTTTGTGCATCAAGTTGGTTAATTATTGAGATAACTTAGTTTCCTTACTAGTCTGCAGAACTGACGCAGCTGTTCAATCACCTAATTAGGTAACTAACTCAGACTATTTTCCTTATTAGTCTGCAGAACTGATGCAGCTGCTCAATCACTTAGTTAGGTAACTAACTTAGACTAGCTGATGCAGCTGTTCAGTCAGTTGTCTAGTTAAACAGCCGGTCAGACAATTTTCTTTACTGGCCTGCAAAATTCATGCAGATCTTCACTTGTCACATAAGTAATCAGACTAATTTCCTTACTTGCCTGTTCAATTTACACAGTATTCTTTATGATATACACATTCTCCTGATACAAATTAATGCCTGACTTCGACAATCCAGCAGCAGCTTTTCCTGATGATAGTATGAACAAACTCCAAAAACAATTGGTAGAGCAACTTCCTGTTTTAGTCCACTGGAAAATGCAGAAACCATAAGCAACACATAAATTTTCTTAAGTTTCTCCACATGTCACAGCTGCAAGTGGGTGGCTGCAGGATTAAACAGAAAGCTAGTACTCAAGTGCAAATTGGAATGGAGTACAGCGGAGATTACTTACGTACTGGGAGCTACAGAATGTCACTCCACAGCTTACCATGTTTCTCAATGTAGCTGCACAGGCGCAGAGCCACTGTAGGCACTCCATCTCTTCCTACAGGAAGTTCCTCCAGACGCAGACCGAATGTACGACCACCTCCACCTCCACCTCCACCTCGACGTCCCATCAGCAACGTTCCTGTCAGCATCCGCTTCACCCGTGACAAGCGGCTCTCTTCCTTGCTGCCGATGTCGACCGCAGAGTAGCAGTCTTCCACAGCAGTGACGTTGCTGCAGAGCGTCGGGCGTCTCATGACGTCACAGCAAGCCTCCTCGCTTGTGGAGCCGCACTGAAAAACCCTTCAGTTCTGTCAGCTAGCAACTTGACCTACCAAACATGTGCTTAAGTTACACACATTCTTCTTGAAATATAATAGTTGCTGGCATTCAACTGATTCCAGTACATACCAATAATCAAAGGCAAAGCTTTCTTTCTGCTCTGCACAAACCCTGGGAAGTGTAAACAGGGATACACCTTAACACCCAAAGGAACCTCATCAGCATCATACAAGGTGCGTTTCTTTACAAGTCTGCCACATCGACATGAAACATGGCTATAAGACCGTCTTAGATTCAAATCTCCAATTGCAGACTGGCTACAGTATCTGAGAATTTTCATAGATTTTCTAAGTTGCTGCCTGGACATTACATTACAGGAACTAATGTCACCTCCATTCCACTTACTTCTCAGTCCACTCATCATCCCGCCCTTCCACACCCTTCTCAGTCCACTTATCATCCCGCCCTTCCACACCCTTCTCAGTCCACTCATCATCCCACCCTTCCACACCCTTCTCAGTCCACTTATCATCCCACCCTTCTCAGTCCACTTATCATCCCGCCCTTCCACACCATTCTCAGTCCACCCATTCCGCCCTTCACTCCCCGCTGTGTACAGACAGCTTTGCTAACTGACCACATCTCAGTAAGTCAGGCAAAACACGTATTTTCCGACGAACGCACCCGATCCTTGTAAGTCGGTATCTTACGAACGCACCAAATGGGTGCGCTGCGGCCATTTAAATGCCCCGCACAGTCATGTAGAGGCTTAGTATTATAGCCCCACACGTTTTCTCCACATTATATAATGTTTTGTGGTCAGATTCGCGCTCCGGCCACTTTACCAAATTTTGTACATATGCACGTCATGAATAGCAGTTTATAGAC
>Ga0131853_10019314_pt1 | contig 12402 bp, 2 predicted proteins | sample TergutLab28metaG_FD_92764 | JGI IMG/M metagenome (GOLD analysis project Ga0131853, IMG submission 92764) | Labiotermes labralis P1 segment gut microbial communities from Petit-Saut dam, French Guiana - Lab288 P1 (version 2) (version 2) | ecosystem: Host-associated > Arthropoda: Insects >...
GAATATTTTAAACATGGTATATACTCTCCGTTTTTTTCTCTTCAAAATGCAGTTTGTTTCATAATTCTAACGTATTTGGTTCCTGTATTATTCACATTTTATATACAGGGTGTGCTAAATTTTTAAAAATAATTCCGGCGCCAAAAGGTTAAAACAGTATATGATGTATTTGTACATCCTAAATTACACGGCAGGTAGAAGCACAAATATGATGAAATGTGCCATATGAAGTGAATTTGATGTCTGTATGACGAAGAGTAACCTTTGCCTGTTGGGCATCGATAAATGTTACGGTATTCATCTCCGTATATTAACTGACAGTTTATAATACGACAGTCAAAAAATGCATACTATTGCAATATGCAACGTGTAGCGTTTCGTAACATTTATGGTTCTACTGTGTGTGGACTGCAGGATAACCCAAGACATCACATATTATTTTAATCTAAATTAATTTTATTAATATTTTATACATATTTGATTAATATGTTTTGTGCCTGAATGTAATATTTAGGATCGGAACACGTTGCACTTTTAATGCTTTTATTGTAAAATGTTTAACGCAATAACTTGCATTTGTTCGATATTGTATTGTGAATTAAAATTTGCTCATCCAAGTGTTTATTAATTAGATTTATCTTAGCATTATATTAGGACTGCATTGTTTCAACGGTAGCACTCAGCCAATCCGTGTTTTGTACAGCAGTTGCTAAGCTGAAAGTCTTTCAAGTAATGGGGCTGAAGTTGTCCAAGTGTCCAATTAAACATTATGCCTTAAGGGCGTATGGTGGAATGGAGTATAGCTCCGTTCATTCTTAACACCAGCGTCAGATGGAGGTACATGGTCAGTTTCACGTTCCGGCTACTCCCCCTCTTATCCCATGAGTAGAAGGCTGGAAAGGATTAGCTATAGTGTCCAGTATTAGAGAACTTCAAATAACAGAGGGCATGTAATCTAGATTTCGTAATGGTTACTAGGATTTTATAAAACTCTACGTCTGTGTATATGGTTATGTGTGTCCTGTTTGCTACGTGTTTGATCTCATGCAATGGCGTAGCCAGGTCTTTGATTCCCGGGGCGATAAATAACAATGGCAGCCCCTGACAGGAATTACGAACTCCAAATAATCGTATTTACTGAGTATTCTTTTACGTATCTCCATAATTTAAAATTCGTTAAGCGCAAAAAGTAAAATCTTTTCATTCAAAACATTCATTTTGCTGTCCATTTGGCAGCTCCACGGCCCCAGCCTAGCTACGGCCTGGTTCGATGCACAAGAATAATTAAAAATCCCTCCGTCCTGCTCAATAGTTGGAATCCCAACCCCAGCGTCTTTGAAGGTTCAAAGAAATAGGTGCGCATTTAAATACCACTGTGCCCTGTACGGTTAGAAATCCTTCATTTACATAGTGAGAACACGGAGACCAACAGCATCGCAATAGAACGACATATGATTTTGTGCCTAAAAACGGTTCCATGGAATAAAGCCCCGATATTTTGTCTGGAACAGAGTTCTAAGTTAAAAAAAAATCTAATCTGAAACGTAATTACAAGGATAACGCTATTACATAAATTGGTTGTCAAATAATAATAATAATAATAATAATAATAATAATAATAATGCTCTTATGTGAAGAAGCAGTTGAGCTCGAGTATATTACGTAATACCACATACGCCAACCAGATGGCAGCACTCCGATGCATAAGATTAAAGCTTGGCAGCGTGTCATATTAGGCTCATGTGACTAGTGATAATCGTGAGGATAATGATGATAATGGGATAATAAAGGGTGATTTTATCCCTGTTCTTAATTAATTGCCAAAACATGAAGTGATACAGGAAGTGGAAATATAGCTGCACACTTTTAATCTCAGCACTAGATGCACGTGTATGGTCATTAACACGCTATGGTCACATTACCTCGGGGGAAAGTGCTCTCAATAGCCGTTGGATGTGGGCTGAATGAGCGCCAGAGTTGGTTAGCTTAATTTAGAGGAGAAAATAATTTCCTGCCTCTGCTGCGAATCTAAATGGAATTCTCATTTGTCCATCCGTAGAGTAGTTGTGGACTAAGCTACAGTAATAACAATAACCACATACGATTATGTATACAGATTTCAAGATTTAGAATCTTTCGTTTTCGAAACGAGGCGCACGACCTAACTTATTAGAAGGAAACTTTTGACGTTCAGAGGGCAGTGCATCGTAATATATTTCTATAGTAAAACCAACCAGATACACCAATGTCTCAAATTTATTTTATTTGGAGTAACACTCTACATGTTTCGGACGGTCTTTCCGTCCATCACCAGGAGTTGAAGACTGTACATACTGCAACAGGCGTATGTCAAACAGAGACTGCCGACTGCTTGCTATAGCAAGCAGCCGGCAAATAAAATAAATTTGAGAAATTGGTGCATCTAGTTGGTTTTACTATAGAAGTATTAGAAAGAAACATTTGTGCAATAGGAGGCCTATATGGTAATTGTGTGTGTAATGAATGAGCACTGTCATATATGCAACAGGTGAGGAGAGATACACACACCATTACACCATGCAACAAACCCCTGTAGTTAATTAGTTTGGAATATTGAAAAGTTAGTCCGCTGGATTAGCAGGCGGTGGCTGGGGAAGTGACATGCTGAAAAGTTCCATTGACGAATTCTGTAATCTACAGGTTACAGCCGTTGAGTGCCGTAGGATCTCCCTGAAATCCGTCAATATTTGCTTATGGACCGAGTCCACGGCCTCAAACCACAGATGAATGAAGACTCACTTGCTTTTTGAGCTGTATTTTATCTGAAACCTTGGACTCGTTGAAACTCTGCATTCAGTCTACGTCCTGTACTATTTATAAAAATAGATTCCAACAAAACAGAAAAAGACGAGTCCACTTGAAACATAATTTTATATTAATCTTATTTTGGAAAAAATCTCTGTCTATTCTGGGAATATTACGAAATCCATATATACGCTATGTGGTTTTAAACACGTAGCTTTTACAAGACAAAACAAATGGTTCGTACATTACCGTTCTGCTCTGATGTTTTCAGCAGGATATTGTTATATAATGAAGCTTCTTGCGTGTTAAGCGCAACACTCAGCATGATTTTTAAGTTGGTTAAGACGCTGGGAAAAACTATTTGGAAGTACCAAGAAGAAGAAATGGGATAATCTGTATCTGTTTCCATACATGGTCAAGAACCAATCACGAATTGAGGGAACTATATAAAGATCTAGATACAGCAGTAGATATTAAAAGAAGAGATTGGAATGGATTGGACATGTAGTAAGAATGGACCAGGGAGGGGCGGTTAAGAAAGTATTTGAGAGTAAATCAGAGGTAAGTGGAAGAAAGGGAAGACCTATAGTAAGATGGCCGGAATTTGTAGAGAAGGATCTAGGGTAGATGAAGGTTACGAAATGGTGACAGACGGCAGTCGGTAGGGAAGAATGGGCGTCTGTAATTAAGGAGGCCAAGGCTCTCAGAGTGTCGTAGAGTCAAGAAGTAGTAGTAATAGCAGTGACCATACATCTTCACAGAAACAGAATTAAGAAGGTTAAGACAGACTGGACATAGACACAAACGGACCAATGTGACAAACGTACTCACTTGTGGATGACAGAGCAGAAAGGAAGAGGTACAAGTGAGACTTGGCCAAAGAATGAAGAATAATAATATTGACGTATTTAAAAAGAAGAGGATATGAACTTCACTAAGCTGGCACAAATCCGGTGCCAGACGTTTAGAAAACGGTAACAAAGCTTGGGTTCCGATTACGGACCCATGTGTGGAATACTGTATGTGGAGCCCAAAATTTCTTGGCGAATTTTGTGTCGCATTAAAAAAAAAGTGTGTCGCAGAAGTGGGTGTGTTTACGCGAATTGTCGTTATATGAAGTAAGTAACAAAATGCAAAAGAGCATGTATTTTTATATCGTGGTCATTCTGTGCCCTTGCCATCTTTTACTTCCGCCGTTCCTTCTTGTACAGTCTGAACACGATATCAAATAAAGCATATGAGAAGGGAAACCCTAACAAATAAGTAAATACCAACTACGACCTTATGCGCTTTAACTCCAGTAGTTGTACATATTTATTTAGCTGAGAGAGTGAAGTTACCGCTTCAGCTCGCCTTTTCCAATGTTCATCGGATATTTACTCTCTCTCTCTCTTTTGTATATGTAAACTTTTCTATATATCCATAAATTTACTTACTGCGGTGTAGTGGATGTGTGTTTACCGAGCCTTCACTTGTAAATGGGTAGTAAAGGCACGCCCAAGTCCGGCGTGGACAGCAGAAAACAATTAACTTCTCTAATCGACTTGCTAAGCTCACTGTAACCAAGGAAACCTAGTAAACAAATTGCGCAAGACAAAAATTAGAAAGGGTCAGTTCTGAAATACGTGGACCTGCATAATTATTGTATAGAGTCTGGATGATGTAATGTGGGTAAGAGATACTGATATTTGCGTAATCAAATTAAAATTTTAGCATGACACTCCATTCCGAAGTAACTGCAAAATTGGAGAAAAAGGGGGAAATATTGGACTAGAAGATAAGAAATGTCCAACATTTCGGTCTTTTAATTGGAGTGTTTTTGTCTAAGATATGAAGTTCTCACAGCGGCGCTGCAAAAGTTTCAAGTCTTCTGGGATGTTATGCTGTGTCATTCAGTAAATACTTCCCCCAACTTTGTTGAAGCATGTCAGCATTTTCATATTCAGGGCTTAGCACTCCAAGAAGAGTTGGCTGTTTGGCCTTGTAGATGAAAGAAGAGACCGTTCTAAACGTCGTGGACTGTTTTCCAAAATCGGCAGCGCCAAATCTCAGAAGACTTCGATATTTATGTTTATAAATCATTTTAGAACACTATGAGCATCTGAGACCCTGTAGTAGGGACAGTGGGAAGAACAGGAGAGGAAATAGCCGTGGCGTATTCGAGGTACTGTTCAGACACTTGCCTGGAATGCCTGAGAAATACTACGGACAACTTGAATTAGGATAGCCGGTGTATCGGCCGAGATTCAAACCAGGTACCGCCGAATATAATCATGTCTGTACACCAGCATGTTTATTACATTACTCAGGAGCCGAATATTACACTATGCCAGACAGTTCACAACTGACTCCCCTGCAGCCGAGACCCTGTTCAGAGACTGTTTAACATATTGCACGCCTTTTACGAATCTCTGACTCAAGAATGGCCGATATTTTTTTTTCGCAAAGGGTCCTTACCGTTACCGTGGGATGATTAGTGGGCTCAGTGGGTTCCACGTGTAAATATCAGGAACTAAACTCCTACATTATTAAGCATTTTTGATATTATATACAATTTAGCCGATCCCAGTGGCCCCGCGGTCTAAGGCGTAGGTCTGCGGCCGCTCGCCTACTGAGATTATGGGTTCGAATCTCCCCGGGGGCATGGTTGTTTGTCTGTTGTAAGTGTTGTGTGTTGTCAGGTAGAGGTTTCTGCGACGAGCCGATCACTCGTCCAGCGGAGTCCTACCGACTGAGGTGCGTCGTTGTGTATGATCTAGAAACCTCAAGAAAGAGGAGGCCTTGGCCCACTGGGGGCTGTTGCGCCAAAAACCGCAATAACAACATATAATTTAGCAATGTGGTCACGGTGGTCAGTGCGGAGTGTCGAAAATATCGCCAATGCTCCACGCCGTACTTCAATTTCATTCAGAAAAATGCTGCGTTTGAAATGTCACAGCATAATTCTCAAGCAATATAATGACGTAACTACTGCGTACTTTAGAACTGCTGTGGGCGACTTTCTATGTTGCTCTTCTGCGCCTCGCTTTCCTTTCCACGGAACATCGCCCCTTGATACTTTGATGCTGAGCAATTTAGATTGCAGTGCGTATCAGAACTAATATTTTGTAGACCTTTCGACACATTAAAGAGTAGCAAGGTAACAAGCGTTTTTTGTTCAAACCACAACAACACCCGTACCTTGATGCCTTCTTGTTATTAACCCTTTGACGCCTAACGACACCTCTAGGGGTCGTACCGCACAGCTAACCTCTAAAGTTGCATTTTATATATTTATTCAACAAATATAGATAATGAATATTTTAAACATGGTATACACTCTCCGTTTTTTTTCTCTTCAAAATGCAGTTAGTTTCATAATTCTAACATATTTGGTTCCTGTATTATTCACATTTTATATACAGGATGTGCTAAAATAAAAAAAAAATAATTCCGGCGCCAAAAGTTTAAATGGATTAGTAAGCTGTAAATTAGAATAGAAAATAATGCTGATCTAACCTGTGTTTGTTGCAGAATGAAAGTGAGATCCTCACAATATGTACTCAGTGCCGTCACTTTGTACCCATTGTCCATTCGCTATTTAAAAAACCCTGGTTCCACCTACATGTGACGTAACAAGTCCAGACTTGGCCGATTCGTGTGAGGATGTTAATGAAACATGTGGTTACATGAAAGGCAGGGAATTTATTCACTAGATGAGTGACTGTACTTCTCAAAACGAAATGCTTTATGTAGTTGTTTGGTTAGTTAAGTTATTACATCCCTTATAAGATAATATTTTATAGTTGTTTGCGTTTGGGACTGAAGATATTGTGATAGCGTATTGACAAAGTATAGCTTAAGAATTTATGATCGTGTTTTATTAAGTAAAACAATGTATATCATAGATACACGCAAACTGCTTAATATAAAATATGTAGCCAAACGTAATAATCAGAGAACCCCCCATGCACTTCATAACTGAAGTGAAATATTATGACTTTTTTTGTTGCAAAATTTCTCTTAAACTAAAATCTTAAAAAAAAATAATTTTTTGAAATTAAATTAGTAGGCTGGTTTACAAGAAGGACCTCACAGACGTAAAATTCTTAATATCCTGAAAGTCATTTACACAGCAATTTTACGGTATTTTGAAACGATATGCTACGGTTGAAAATGGATCTGCGTAATCTATAAAATTTCTTATGTAAAGAGAAGCCTTAATATTTTACGTTCGCGGGGAACACCCGGAATGCTGTTATATTCGACTCTATAAATAATGAAAGTAACCAACACAGGCCTAAACGAGACCAGTGTAGTGTAGAAGTTCATATAAAGGAAACAGAATGTGGATCGTGATTTATTGTCCCATATTCCTGTCGCCATAATACGTTCAATTAGGGCGATGCCACATATTTGTTCTGATTTTTATAGCTCGTTGTTCAACAGATGCTGCCAGCACAGTTCTTGTTTTGCCGGACACGGAGTGTCGCGGCCACTGTGGATTGAACGTTCCATTTGCTTTCCGGGTGCCCCATTCAGAATCCACAGATTGATAACAAAATCACAAAAACAATGACATGTCTTAGGCTTGATTATTTGTGCAGCCGCACTGAAAATGCAGGCTAATTATTGCCTTAATTCTTTTCTTCATCTTGTCTTTGTTATTGTTCGGAACACTTCATGCTTACCATAAGCCTTTAGCACTTTAAATTTTATTTATCGGAAGATATTTGGAATCTTCATCATTTTGGACGGCTCTTCTTCAAATGCTCCAAACTACACCGACGAGTCACTAAGAAGCGGATACCTCTGCCTCCAGTTCATTCTTAACCTTACCTTCTATTTTGGTTTCTAGGAGATCTTATAAAGTAAACTAAAACAAAAACCGATGTCTGGTGTTTGGGGTACGCGGTGGCGCAGTTGGTTGACGGTCGCGGTTTCGATTCCCTAGGGGGTCATTGGGAAAGTTTAATTGACTTATTCCTTTTGGTCACATTGTGACCCTGGGGTCGAATCAGCATCTACAACAAATACTACCAGCGCTATCTACTGGGGGGGGGGGTAAAGGTGGCGGGTGCGTAGGGTTGACCTTACTAATTTCATGTGCCGATTGTTTAGAAATTCTGGAAGCCTCAACCTCCTGGAGCCCAAAGGGCCTATCCATACCCGTAAAGGGATAGCTTTACATAACTGATATTTCTAAGAGTACACAACTTGCGAATAGAAGGATAATATTAAAATTTCGGGTTTCATAAAATAAGAGGAAATTCCACACCATCTGTTAGCATCTGAGGAAGAATCTGCTCCACGCTGTTTAGTTAGTTAACCATTCAGTTAATAATCATGAAACACCTGATATTTTAACATAAAATATGTTCATAAAATATACCAGCTTTAACGAAAAGTGCCAGAACTTTACCTATTGCCTTCTCCATGTCTGTCTGTCTGTCTGTATGGCTGGATCTCTGTCTGTATTTAAACAACAACTCGAGAAACGCTAAATGAAATGTTACGACACATGATAATAAGCAGCTTCATTAAACGTTGTCTACACGACGGATGTTGTTCAAATGGGACAGTAATAACAGACCTTAAATGTACAGCTCTCTATGTTTGTGTGCGAATGTCGGCCCTAAATAGCGGGTAGTTGAAGCAGAAGTGTTTGGAACATACTTTGTATAAAAGACTGAAATATACGTCTTATATCCAAAGGTAGGAAGTAATACGTTCTCGTATTTAAAAAATGGGGGGGGGGAGCGAAGGGGTGAAAAACCTTACTCTACGTGCACATTTTGTAAATTGTCAGAACGTGCGTTGAATGAGGACTCATTGTTCCTTAAAAATGTGTCTTCAGTACGTCGGGTTAAAGTAGAAACTTTCTGAAGAGATGTGGAAAATCTGAAACATTAAATACGACGAGGCAGACCGTATACTGTACGTATAACCTAACATGGAGGCGCGTTGGAGCGCGTGTATTTGTAGCCTTAGGCACACAACATGCAGCGCGCATGCCCCATACTGTAATCTGTGGCTTCTCCGACTCTACAATATTTTTTCACATTTTCTCATAAACGACGCGGTTTTCGAAAGAAAAAAAACGGTTACTGAAAAGAAAATGCGTGTTTTTATTTTCTCTATAACTTTTGCCTGAAACATTTCTCATGTTAAGAAGAAATGAGTGAAATGTAATCACAAACGTATATTGGCCTTCATGTGAAATATCTATGATTCATGTCAAATTCGAATTTTCCAGACACAGTTCCGAAAAATACTCAAATATCAAATTTTTACGAAAACTCGTCCAGTGGCAGCTGAGTTATTCCATGCAGGCGGGCTGACGGACATAACGACGTTAATAGTCGCTTTTCGCAATTTTTCGTAACGCACCCAAAAATTAACATGAATATTATTCAATGGATCATTGCGCACCGCGCAGTAAACACACGCCGACTTCGTTATTAAACCAGTCAGTTAATGTCGTATAAGGAAACTGTCACTATTCTGAGAACCACAAATGTCACAGAATTGCATTTGTATGCAGACTGTAGAATTTTGGCATGCTAAACCTTGTGGCGCATAAAGCAACCACTCGGCCCTAAAGGACTATTTAATTTGAAAAACTGTTAAATATATGTAATACTATACGAGTAAATAATCAGCAAGCAATCTTGCTAATCTAGTAGAGTTAGTTTTATGAAACGTCAGGACGAAATAAGGAAATTAATATAAATAATTATATAATTTGGCAACGCATGTGCGAACGCGCATAAATTCCATTTCTGTTTCTACAACTTTAGAGTTCGCGTAACTCGAGCAGGATTAGAGGAACGTCATATTTTTAATTTGTATTTCTGATGGTAGCCGATTCCAGTGGCCACGCAGGCGGTCGCTCGCCTACAGAGATTGTGGGTTCGAATCCTACCGGGAACATGTCTGTCTGTTGAGAGTGTTGTTTGTTGTCAGGTAGAGGTCTCTGCGACGAGCTGATCACTCGTTCAGAGAATTCCTACCGACTGTGGTGCGTCGTTGTGTGTGATCTAGAAACCTCATGAATGAGGAGGTCATAGCCCGGGTTAGGACGCAGCGCCAAAGGGAAAAAAATTTCTGAAGGTAGCCGGTTCGAATTTGGGTCAAGATCTGCTGTTCAAATGTTTTCATACACGAACTGCCCAAAACTCTCAAACGCCTTTATATATATATATATATATATATATTCGGAATCTTATTATGGCTTGAGTAGTCAGATATGCCTAACGCCCAACTATGATGAAGATCATGCTGTCCGAACACCGACACTGGATTATGTACACTCTTGTGCCTGTTGAGATATCGCGAGAGCTGAACTGTACGTACGTAGTACATTTACTGCCGGGCAGATACACAAAACAAATACTTCCATCACGTGTGTTCGCAAAATTATACACAGTCTTACTCTGACTCTTCTAAGCTTTTTCGTATGATGTGTGGACGATTTTCTTGTAAATAGATTTGTTAACTGGAAATAACGTAACACTGAACAGAGTTTGGCTGTGAGACATTTACTTTGTCTGGAAATAGATGATTAATGTGACGGCGTTATAGAACGCGCCGTCGTGTAATTTGGTATACGGGTACAAACATCTCGGAAGGATCCTCTGCCTCTATCTTCTCGGTAGAACATGATACAACTGTATGCCGTCACATCAGACGTATTCTTAATAACCACTGAGAACCCCGAAGCTTACTATACTTACTTGGTCGTTGTTTGTATGAAATACGAACACAAAAAGAATAGGCATGTAAACCTTTCTGAAGTTACGCTTCATTATACCACCTGGTTATGTTACCGATTTATTTACTTATGGACGCTGTGTCAACTGCAGAATTTGTGCAGGACAGATAAAGATAATAAATTTAAATGAGAATTAGTGTAATTAAGATTATGTAATAAACAAAAACACAAGACGAAGATAGTGATAATGATAATAATAATGATAAAGTAATAACAATAATGGAAATAACAATAATAATAATAATAATGGAAACTGATATTTAATTACTTGCTTAAAAGAATGTCCGTTCGACCTCATAGAATTTAATCCAATCCATAATCTCTCATCCTATTTTGTAAGGTCAGTTTTAACAGTATTTCCCATTCCCATCTACATCTAGGTCTCACATGTGGTTTGTTCATTTCCTCGGGTATATTCTGATCGAAGATTTGAATGCAATTCTCTTCTACCCTTGGATGCTCTATGTTCCACCCACCTAATATTCCTTTCTTCTTCTTCTTCTTCTTCTTCTTCTCCTTCTTCTTATTATTATTTTCACTCTCAATCTTTTATTGTCAAATTTGTGGCTAGTTAATCCGTTTTCATTTATCTTCTGCTGCTGTCCTTGTAATTGGCCCTTTGGTTGTTGCGCCAGCACTTCAATAATATCAAACTGGGTTGAACTAATTGCATTGTGGTGTTGTGTCAGCACTCACACCTCAAATTGTTTCTGCTGTCCTGTTATTTGGTGTGTAATTGTGCTGTATTTGTGTAAAATGAATTGAACTAAACCGTACTCAAAATATATCCAGTAACAAGTACTCCATACCTGATATATTCCTTTTTACTCTTTCTATGTGTTTTCGTTTGTAGTTTGTTGTTGGATGTCTTTTCTGTGTTTCCTGAGCCGTCTCTGTAATTGGCCTTATGACTGATGTACCAGCACAATAATAGTAACAAATTGAAAATTATTATACTATCATAGCTAGTGCTAATACCAGTACAACAACTACTACTTCTATCAACACCACTACCATCATTACTGCTACTACAGTACACAGTTCAATAATGTCGGCAAAAGTTTCGAAGAATTCTGAGGGTCTCATTGACCTGTTTGTTTGTGTTAGTTTGGATTTCGCTGTGCCTTCCAACGGTATTACCTGTGCACCAGCAGGAGCTATGAAGTTAACCGCACATGGCCAGTATTTGCACGCATACCGTCTGGCCAGAGAGGCATCTGAGGTCAACAATTTCCGCTGAAGCTCCAGCAAAAATGAATATGAAAATGAATGCCGAGCAACCTCCATGCGGGAAGTTCTTCCGGCGAAAATTCGTACTGACGCAGCCGGCATGACACTGACTGCACGGGGCTCGAAGATTACAGCATTGTTGATATGAATCTCCGAGAGCAAATCGTAACCTGTGACGAGTCGGGTGAATCTTGTCGCAGAAATATGCACGGAAGTGGTAATCGGATAATCAGGATACACAAAGCGCAACTGAGGTCTTGAGCGGTCATTGACAATTATGTACCTCGGGGAAGTCAGCCCCGCGGCCTGCGAGAGCGAGTCAAGCGTTCCACAGAAATAAATAAATAAATAAATAAATAAATATATATATATATATATATATATATATATAGCTCAATCACAGTAATGACTAGACTAAGCGCTAGTTCCCAAAATTATTGTGCGCGCAGATTTTATAGTGTATATATATATATATATATATATATATATATATATATATACACACACACACACAATTACTTACTCCATGGTGCAGAGTCCTTCTTGAGAAGCTAACTGGTTTGCAGCTAGTCAAGAAATTCCCCGCATTTCACGGAACCCGAAGGTTCATTACCGCACTCACAAGCGTCCGCCAC